>Ga0307489_10002093_pt1 | contig 13328 bp, 18 predicted proteins | sample SB12metaG_FD_202247 | JGI IMG/M metagenome (GOLD analysis project Ga0307489, IMG submission 202247) | Sea-ice brine microbial communities from Beaufort Sea near Barrow, Alaska, United States - SB 1.2 | ecosystem: Environmental > Aquatic > Marine > Coastal | place: USA: Alaska | collected... | reverse complement strand
CCGGCTAGCGACGTCATCAAGGCGTTGCCGGCGACCTGGCCGAGCTTTCAGCAAGCCAGCGAGGCCGACGGCTTCCACACGACGTGCGGGCTGTTGTATTCAGGCGTGCAGTTCAACAAACAACTCTTCCTGCATTATAGTACAGTGAGCTACAGTAGTTGTTACGTTGATACATTCACATATGAAGCGCTGCAGTTAGAAAATACGATGACTGCTACTCGAGATTCCTGGGCAGCGGGGCACTTTCGGTTTCTCAGCGGGCGGCGGAGGAATGCTGGGTCAGAAGTGCAGCGGGGATGACACCTCCCTCTTGTGTAAATCAACGGTACCGGCGGCATTACATGCGGGGAGGTCCGACCATCCACCTGGCAGCGTGCGGTGACCTCTCTGATATGTACAATTTACATTGATTACATTGATTACATTGATTACATTGATTACATTGATTACATTGATTACATTGATTACACTACTGGGCACATGGGCCTTTTACAGAGCAGACAAGTCTTCCTGGTACTCGAGATTGCGTGGCAGCGGGGGACTCCGGTGTCTCAGCGGGGGCGGCGGGCTAGTCGGCCGGACCGGGGGACTGCTTGGGTAGAAGTGCAGCGGCGATGACACCTCCCTCCCGTGTTGTAGCGGCGCAACTGGAAATTGAAAGCAAAGTTTGAAAGCAGTTCGTGACATTTTCGTTTCAAGCACTTAGTTCCAGGCGCTTTCAGCGTGGATTTGATAGGGTCAACCTGCACCGCCCTACCGTGTGAGATCAGCGGCACCGGCTCCAGCGGCTCGAGCTCCGAGTCTTCCGTCAGATATGAACCGACACCGCTGCCGGCACCCAGCCCACCCGCGCCCTCCCCCATCATCACAACCGGCGCGTCCAACTCCTCATAGGCGTACGGATCGCCAGGTCCTTTGCCGCCGCCGCCGCTGTCCGATTCGTCGCCGGAGCTCCGAAGCATCGGGTAAAAGAGCATGATCAATACCGGGCTAGTCAGCGTGACTAGCCCGATGACTCCCCACAGCCAGGGCCATTTGCCAGATGTTGCGCGCCACGTCATAGTACGCCGTGTAACTCATGGAAGCAGGGCTCATAATCAGTGCATGTGATGTGGCGGACACTATTTAGCACCATGGGCAGATGCTGCTCGCCACGTCATAGGACGCCATGTGATTCAAGCAAGGAGGGTTCAGAATGATGGTAGATGATGTTGCGGGCAAGTGCATGGCAGACATTGCTCGCCTCGTCACAGGACGTGTCTCAAGTAACAAGGGTTGAAATGCGTAACGATGACGTGGCGGGCACCATATGCTTGTCCCTGCCCACAGCATTCGGCCGTCGCACGTCGGGTGATGTGCGAGCAATGTCGCCGCTTCCTCCGCCGCCGTGGCGTTGGCGTCCGCCTCGTTCCATCCGCGCGGGCAGCCCCCCCCCTCCGGCCCTGGACAATACTGCTGTAACAAGTATCCCCCTAAGAGACCGGTGGGTAACTTGGCCATGAACAGAGGCATCAACGCCAGCGCCCCGAACACCCCCTCCTGCCAGGACCTCATTACATATCACTGTCGGCTCAACCTGACTAATTTCTCATGGGGTACCGGTGCATCCGTATAGACTCAACGGATCCTCCTCCCTGAAAGGCGAGCTACCGTGTTAGGCCCAAGACAGCAGCGATTAGAAGGGCAGCGGCGGCATCAGTGGTGTACATGTGCACGATGAGGAAACAGTCAGGGAACGAGTGCAATGCAACGCCCTGCCTCCCGCCCCGGCGGCGCACACGCCATGGTATAATCGTACCATCGCGGACTCCATATCATCTCGCCCACCGACAGCAGTACCACAAACCCAACTGCTAGGGCCTCGCTGAGGTGCTCGCCATGTCATCCAACGCACTTTGAACCCTCTGTAATCGTAAAATGGCAATCTATGACGTGGCGGGCAATATCTGATTGCTCGCGACCTCATCCAACGCGCGTTAAGCCTTCGTGTTTCAGGTCAACTGGCACCCTATGACGTGGCGAGCGATATTTGTCAGACCTTACCGACAACACCGCCGTACGTCTGAGACGCGGCGACTATGAAGGGACTCAGAGCGGAGATCCACGCTCCACGATAAATAGGGCCTGGCAGATGTTGCCCGACACGTCATAGGAAGCCACTCGACTCAAGAAACGAGGGTTCGCCTTGCTTGGCCAAGACACGAAGACGCCGCGGGCAACGGCAACGGGGGTAGATATTGCACGTGCCCACAACGTCATAGGTTGTCATTTAAATCAATAAACGAGGGTTCAAATAGGCCAATTTCGGTATATCGCTTCCTGCGCTGGGCGCAGACGCTTTGTCCACAACTCTGTATGGGCATTCAACCTGGCGCCCGCTTTCGCACGCGGAGCCCTGCCGCTTTGTGCGCAACTTTGTATGGGGATGTCACCCAGGCAATATACCAAAATCGGCCTATTGCGTCAGATAACTAGGCGGGTATATCTGACAGCCCTGCCGGAAGATCATGTCGAAGTGTCGGACGTTGGGGGTCATCGAAGCAATGATGGGGACGCCGATGATGATGATCGCCGGGTTGATGGAGTAGATGGAGCCGAAGGGGGCGTCGCAGCCGAAGGCGCGCACCGCATACTTCGGATAGGGTCAGACGGATGTGACGTATCTGGATGCTTGCCCGTCATAGGATGTGACGTATCTGGATGCTTGCCACGTCATAGGATCGAATATGACTAACTCAACGAACGAAAGTTTACAATGCGGTGGATAACGTGGTAGAGCTCTACAGCACGTGGTTTCGCATAATATGTCAAGGCCATATAGATAACGGATGTCACGTCACAATCTGCCCAACCTTGGGAAACGTGGCGTCCAGGTGGCGGAAAATCTGCTTCAGGTTCACCGTGAACAGCGCCATGGCGTAGTGGCGCAAGTCATTTTTGAGAGCAAAGTTTGAAAGCGATTCATCATATGTCAGACTCAGGCGCTGGAACAAAGAGCGTTCAACCCAGGGTCACCCTGGGGTCAACCTGCACCGGCCCTGCCATAGCGAGGAACTGCCAGAACCGCCGCTCAGGGGCTGAACACTCGTCGACTTTTTCAGCTCAACGTAATGCGCTCGTCAAAGCTGGATTCGATGCCATATATTCGATACCAGACCCGACACTGAGTTTAAGGCGTTGCGCACGGCGTTGACGTGGACTAGGCTAGATGTGCGGCAGTCTTGACCGTACGCGCGTGTTTGTGGTGGCGTCGAAAGGCGGGGTAACGCGTGGTAGGCGACGCCGTGATTTCACAAAGCTTAGACCCCCCTTGGACCCCCCTTAGACTCGGGGGTTGGGGGGTCGAGATTTCAGCTTATTCTAGCTTAGACCCGCCTTAGACCCCCCTTAGACTACAGGGGGGGGGTGCAGTACAGCTTTGACTAGCGCATAAGCACTTTTTGTGGGATATGCTGGTAGACGTCAGTCCGTCACTGACAAGAACGGCTCAGGTTGAGCTGAAACGTGGACGAGTGAAAGCCCCTGCCGCCGCTCGCGAAGCAGCACCGACGCCGGAGCGATGATGTTGATCGACACCGCTCCCTCTGTGTAGCGGCACATTGACCTTATCGATATGGAAGATGACCTTGAGATGTCAGTATCGATATGAGAGATGACAGTATCGATATGGGTGCTGACAGTATCGATGTGGAAGAGGACAGTCTCGATATGGGATATATCGTCTCTCTGTTTGAAAGCAACAGATGCAACCAGTTTGTCCCAGTTCAGGTTCAAGCGCTTAATATCAGGCGGTTTTGGGTGTCATAGGGTGAACCTGCACCGCCCCACCTTGATGTGTCGCGCGGCGCGGTACGCGTCCCCTGCGAGGAGCGCGCGTGTCAAAGAGGACGCACCCGCGACGCCTCCTGCGTCTTTCTCTCCCTCCACGGCGGAGGAGTCGCCAGCGTTGCTGTCGATGCTGTTGATGTTCACGGGGGCGGCGGCAGCGGTCATGTCCTTGTCTGGCGGCAGTTCTCTGAACTGCCACGCGACGGCAATCGCTATGACACTGGTCAACACAGTGGACAGTATGATCACGCGGAGCGGCGATGCCAGCACCGAGTCCTCACCCGCCAACAGAGGCTTACACTCGTTCACTTTTCAGCTCGACGCAAGCACTCTTTGTAGGCTAAATACGTCCACTCTTCGGCTTGGGTTGAGCAGTTTTTGTGGGCTATCTTGAGGGGCTTCATCTACAAAGATATATCAGGTTGAGCTGTGAAGCGAACGCTTGCTGTGGCTTTAGTGATCCAAAACGGCTCAGGTTAAGCTGAGAAGTGAGCGCTTGCTGTACCTTCACTGACAAAAAGATGCTCATATTGAGCTGAGCGGTGGACGAGTGGCAGCCCCTGCCCGCCAACGCCGCCAACCCGTTGGGCAGCCCCAGGCGCAGCGCGTCGATTGCAAAGCCGCAGAGTAGGGGCGTGAATACAAAAAAAAAATCTGGAGGATGATGCTCGCCACGTCATAGGGTGACATTCAACTTTCAAGAAACAAGGGCTAAACATACGTGGCGGGCGTTATATGCTTGTCCAAAGTTCGCCAAGTCATATGACAAAGTGCCGAAAGCTATGAATTTTCGGGCCCTCGCTCAAAAGACTCAGCTCAAGATTCTTGACTTAAAAGACGCCACATCAATCTGCCGGCGTGATATGGCGTCTTTCAACTCAAGAATCCTGAGTTGATTCTTTGGGGCAGGGGCCCGAAAATTTACAGCTTTCGGCACTTTGTCATAGTATGCCGTTACGTCCATGCATGTCGATGACGTGGCGGGCAATACCGTGCTATCCCTACCGCAGATGAAAGCAGCTATGTTCATCATGGCGTAAAAGAGGCCGTAGGACACTGTGCGATCCGCATCCGAGGTCAGGCGCCGGAAGGCAAGGCCGGATACATAGGGGGGTATAATGATATACGGTAGTCTGTTCGGCGCCGGAGGGCGAGGCCGGGTACACATACATATTGAGGGGTCATGTCCCACGTTGGATGTGTCGAGCAACAACTTGAGCGTCACAGTTGAGGCGCTGGAGGGTTGAAGGATCGGGCCGGGTTCACACAGAGGGGTGTCATGTTTCGTGTCAGTTGTGCCGAGCCGGTATCAACTTTATAGTAGCACCCCAGTGATGACCATTGACGTTGTTTCTGGTTTGGGTGATACCTACACCCGGGCCTTACTTGATGGCGATAGTCATCACCGGCGCGCCCCAAGACGTAGCCAGCGACCAGGGGCTTACACTCGTGCACTGTTCAGCTCAACTTGAGCGCTTTGTATGGGACAGGGGGTGCGCGCAGAGGTTGTGTAGCCCGTGTCAAGGGGGTGTTAGGGGGGTGTTTAGGGTGTGTAGGGTGTTTTCTTGTGTCAGACACGTTTCAAGTTGAGCTGAGAAGTGGACGAGTGTGAGCCCCTGCCAGCGGCCCAATGGTGAAGATGACAAACAGTGCCAGACCCTTGCTCTTTGTCCACGTCAAAATAATCCGCGCAAAGGTCTGCAGCACGTAGGACGACACCAGCGATAAGCGCACGCCCATGGCGTCGATCAGGAACCCGGTCAGGATGCCGTAGACAGGGCCGGGCAGATGTCGCCCGCCACGTCAGCGTCATCCAACGCCTTTGAACTCTCATCTCGTGAGCTGAATGGTATATTACGACGTGGCGACCAATATCTGACGACCAACGCATTTGAACCCTCGTCTCGCGAGCTCAACGGCATCTTCCGATGTGGCGAGCAATATATGTCCAGCCCATGTGTACTCTCGTCTCGTGAGCTCAATTGCATCTTATGACGTGGCGTGCAACATCTGTCCAGCCCTAGTGGCGTCTTACGACGTGGTGAACAACATCCGTCCAGCCCTACCCGTACAAAGTGATGGCGGTGCCCCACGCGCCGTAGTACGCGCCCGCCCGCACGTCGCTGATGCCGAACTCGTCCGTCAGGAACAGCGTGAACACCCACAGGTAGGGTCTAATCACCGTCACAGGGGATAGCTAAATCGCTCTACGATGCTGCCGATAGCGCCGTGCTTTACGTCGCGTCGCGGCCCCCTTCATTTAACTCCTGGGGTGCCCAACGCATCTAATGAAGTCGTGTAAAATGACAGGGGGGAGTTCAGTCGAGTTACGATGCCGATGCCTCGAAATCCGAGCAACGCCACAACGATGGTACCACTGACTGAGATGCGAGCTAGATGCGGGAGCGGCGCATGACACGCACATCTGTCACAAGAGGGCGGGAGGAGGAGAGGGTCTGGGTGCCCATCGTTCCAATAATAAAACGTTGTCACAACTGAAAAATTAGGTGACGTGAGGATGAGTGTCCTTGCCCCAGAGAGAGCGAAGTAGCCGTAGGAGTCGAGCACCTTGAGGAGGTACACCAGCCACAGTTCGCGCGGCGCCGTGCGCAGTAGCCGCACAGTAGGGCCTCGCAGATACTGCTCGCCACGTCATAGCTCATAGACGCCATTTGACATCACGAAACGAGGAGAGGACGAGTTTAAATTGTAAAAATGCGTTGGATAACGTGGCGGATATTTGCCAGGTCCTACCGAAGGGGCCGCTGCACCGCCTCCCACATCGCGGCAACGGCGGCCTGAGGCGGGGGATATACCAGTACACTATGGCACTATGGGGCAGCCACCCCCGCCGCGCCGCTTCCGAGCAGACTTATCTCGCGACCTTTCGCCGAAAAAACGTTGGATGTTGGGACGGCGGTTGAGGTGGAACTGGGCCACCCTCCGAGGCACAGCGCCGCGCTGACGTCTAGCGGCTGCTGCGACACTTCTGTCCGCGCTACAGCGGGAGTACGGAGGCAGCGAAGAGACGCGCGCGACGTCTAGCGGCTGTCCAGCAGATTCCGCGTTCCGCCTTCCGCACGGCCACCCGGTCGGTCAACGACGAGTCCGACCGGGTTGACAACTTAGAGTGAGGAACCGCCCCACCATCTCGGGCCACAACACCCGCGCACCACCCCATCAACCTTCATTCCGCCATGCAATCCCCCGCCGCCACCGCTGCCGCCGCCGCCGCCGAACACCCGCCGGACCGCTACGTCGTGCGCCCGGTGGGAGTGCTTGCCGAGATTCTGGGAGCGGCCGATTTGGGGGAGGACGAGTTGTTGGTCCGGTTGCGGGAGGCGGGGTTGATAGCCTACCCGTCGCCGCTGCTCGGGGGGATGCTCGAGTACCTGCCCGAGGTGCTTGCGGCGGAGGTACTGTCGCGGGTGAACCCCACCGACCTTGTCGTGTTTGGGCAGGTGGGGCGCGCGTGACGCGCGGCGGTGGTGGACTTCGGTGTGCCTCGAGAAGAGTCGCAAGAAGCGTGGACGAGCGACGACGAAAGCGACGTGCTGGACCTTGAGTGGAGCACGGGCGACGGCATCGGGAATGGGCCTCTTCAACTCCGGGCGGCGAACTTTGTCGGGTCCGTCGAGCGGCTGGCGTGGGCCAAGGCGAGGGGGTGCCTGTGGGATGCGGACATCTGTAAGTTCGCCGCTCTTGGCGGGCACCTGGAGGTGCTGAAGTGGGCCCGGGAGCAACGTTGCCCATGGGCCTCGTCCACGTGTTCGGCGGCCGCTGGACGTGGGCACCTGGAGGTGCTGAAGTGGGCACTGGCACACGGCTGCCCGGGGAATGCGGAGGTGTGTTCCGCCGCCGCCTCGCGCGGGCAACTGGCGGTGCTGAGGTGGGCGCACGAGGCTGGGTACCCGTGGGATCCATACACGTGTTTATATTCTGCCCTGCGGGGGCATCTGCACACCTTGAAGTATGCGCGGGACAACGGCTGCCCGTGGGACTCTCGGACGTGTGAGTACGCCGCTTTGGGCGGGAACCTGCATGTGCTGAAGTGGGCGCGGGCGAACGACTGTCCGTGGGATGTGCACACGTGCATGCGCGCCGTTGAGTGCGAGCACCTGGATGTGCTGAAGTGGGCGCGGGAGCACGGCTGTCCGTGGCACGCGGCGACGCGGGACGAAGCCGCAAAACAGGGATACTCCGACACCCTTCCTCTGGAGCAGGAGGAGCAGGAGGAGGAGGATGAGGAGGAAGAAGAGGAGGAGGAGGGGGAGGAGGAGGAGGTTTCCATCTGAGCCCGTCTGCCGCAGCTGAATGCTAGCACCATAGCAAGCCTCGATGCGCCGGGCGGAGATTGGGGCTTCAGTTTTGTGACACATGACAATAGATTTCTGACGAAGCGGTTTCACATCCACGCAGATTGTATGCTAAAAAGTGCTAATAATGGATGTTATGTATTGACGTTAATCACTCGTACACACTCTGCTGACGTCTCCGGCTCGCGGGGTTGTGCCGTTTCTTCCGTTACCCGCCCTGGAAGGTACGACAGCAGCGCATCCACACCCCGCCTCCGCCAGTGTGTGTGAGAGTGTGCGTTCATTAATAAGTAGACTAGGCTGACGGGAAAACCGAACACCTAGACTTTGAGACTACAGTACTGTACTATTTGAGGGTAAAGAAATATGTGATTAGATGTAATAAAATAATGTCACATGTGAGTATACTAATGTGACTTAAATAAATCATCAGCGCCATGGCGCAGCACCCCGGGGGCTGATCATATCCCCCCACGGCGACGCACGCGCGGACCTTTCCGGCGACGCATACTCCGAAAAGGCTCGCGCGGACGCCGGCGCCGGCGAGGCTCGCGGAGTCGCGTGCCTCCCTGGGGACGCTGCCCCCGCCTCGACGCCTACACCTAGGGACTGATGGATAGTGCTCGCGACGTCATCACACACATCGTGAACCATTGCGTCTTGAGTAAAACGGTATCCTGTGACGTGGCAAGCACTGTTTATCAGCCCCTACCCACGCCCCCGCCCCATCCCCCGCTGCCGCCCCTGCCCCCGCCACCGCCGCCGGGACCGGGCCCGTCACCTGTCCCACCCCCTCCCCCGGCTCCGCCCCCGGCTCCGCCGCCGGGCATCCGCGGGTGCGCGGAAGCCGGCCGTATACCCTTCTCTCCTGGCGGCTTCGTCCCCTCCTCCTCCCTGGAACCACCGAAGCCGGGTGTGTGCACCCCCCAACGGGCTAGCAGCCCCTGCCCCCACCGCGGGCCATAGTGAAGGGGTTCTCCCCCACCGCCGCTGTCATCCGGCAGGTGGGTGTGAAGCAGTGGAGACGAGGAGCCAGTGCCCGGGAGCGGATTTGGACTCCCCGCCCTCAACCTCGCCCCTGCCCCTGCCGATGCCCCGGCCACCGCCGCCGGTTGCTCCGACCGCTCCACTCGTCCCGAGCCCGGGTGCGCTGACTGCGGTCGCTGCCTGGTAGTGGCGGCGGCGATGGGAGCGGCGGGGGCGGCGGCAGGCGCGGCGGCAGGAGCGGCGACGGCCGGCGACACCGGACGCCCCGTGCCCTCCCTCACCGGGTGCGCCGACTGCGGCCGATGTCTGGGAGTGGCAGTGGCGGCCACAGGAGCTGCGGTGGCAGGCGACTGCGGTCGTTGACTGGGAGATGCAGCGACGTCGGCGGAAGCGGCGGCGGCGGGCGACATCGCACGCCTGGCGCCCTCCTGCACCGGATAATTCCCAGCCCTGCCCCCGCCCTTCATTACGCCTCCATGCCCCCCCGCCCCCGCCGCCGCCGCCGCCGCAGGCCGGACAGGAGATGTTGCCGTTGCTGCCGCCCCCGCCGCCGCCGCCTCGGACCGCTTGCTTGTAGTGCTGGGTACACGCCCCGCCCCTGCCCCCGCCCCCGCCGACGAGTATATAGGCAGCTTCTTGACCTTCTCCGGCAGCGTAGGAGTCCGCGGCGAAAACGCCGCAATCCCCGGCCCGAAGCTGTAACTGAAGTCATTCTTGCTCGCCGCGGCTCGCATGATAGCCGTCTTTGGGGTGTGCGATTCAATGGCGCCGGGGCCATGCAACATCGCTATCCGTTGATTAGGGCCGAGAAGTTGTTGCCCGCCACGTCATCCTGAGTGAAACGGCGTCACATGACGTGGCGAGCATCATCTGCCCTGCCGAGGACGCGGATGGGAAGGCGAAGAAGGAGAAGGAGGCGGAGGATGCGGCAGAGGCGGAGGAGGCGGAGGGGGATGCGGAGGTGACGGAAGAGGAGGAGGAGGAGCAGGAAGATGTGACGGAAGAGGAATAGGAATAGGGTGAGGATGTGAAGGAGGGATATGCGGCGAAGGAGAAGGCATTACAATCAGCCAGGCCCCACCGTTGACTAGCGTTGACTTTGCGCATCATTGGAGCGGACGCAGGTCGTGTCGGCGTCATCTTCACGTTGGCCACAATCGCCGCCGTGTAAGGCCATATCAAGCTGCACCGCCACGTCATAGAATGCCACATTACTCAACTAAAAAAGGGTTCACGCAAACAGCGCGTCGAGGACGTGGCGGGCCATATCTGCTGGTACATAGTCAACGGATAGCGGTGCCACTGGTGCCACGCGGGGGTCGGAAACCAAGTGGACGACGTGGCTGGCATTATTCAATCACCCCTACCGCTGTGGCCGCTGCGACGCGGTCCATGTAACCGACAGTGCCGGCTCCGAAGCTAGGTGGCGAAGACGGCCATCATGTAGGGTCCAGATGAACATGTGGGAGGGAACTTTGACTGCCAAATTACTGAGGACAACAAATCGAGCCCATTTCGGAGCATTACTGACATTCAGGGTGATTGCTCATACATACACGCGCTTAGTGGTGGAGACATGCCACCCACCACAATTTAGACCCACGTCTCGTGAGTGACATAGGGAACGCATGATGTAGTGACAGCAATCTTAACTTGCCCCACCTTTCAGGAATGTAGCTGCGGTCACGAGGCCGGGAAGAGTCCTTGACATTGACCGCCAAGGCTGATTCGCGAGCGGACTGCGGGCGGGCGGACTGCGGGCGGGCAGAGTGCGGGTGCGCGGACTGGAGTCGGGGGGACTGGGGGTAGGCGGACTGCGGGTGCGCGGACTGGGGTCGGGGGGACTGGGGGTGGGCGGACTGGGGGCGGGGAGGCAAGGGCGGAGCAGCGCTGATGTTGGGCACCCGTGGTTGGGCCGGGGCAGCGCCGCGGTGGGGTGGATGTCCGACGGCGTCTGAAGCTCCGTAGTGTGTTGGCGTGCCGTGGCGGCGTGGTTGCCCGGCAGCGTCGGGAGCAGGGCTGCTGCCCACGAGCGGAACCCCAAGCCCCCCCGGCCCCGGCGCCCGTCCCGACCCTGGGTGCTCCGACTGCGGCCGCTGCCTCGCCGTCGCAGCGTCGCCCAAACCAAGCGCCACCCCCGCCCCTGACCCTGCCCCAGCCGACGCGCCAGGAGGAAACCGCGCGGATTGTGGCCTCGCAATCCCCGACTTCGCTGCCCCAACCGCCGCTGCCCCCACCGTCGCCGCCCCCACCGCCGCTGCCCCCGCCTTCGCCGCACCCACCACCGCCGCACCGGCCCCTAACGCCGCCGCCGCCGCTGGGCCAAGGCCCCCTTTGCTCGCCTTACCTCCCCCGCCCTCCACACGCTCCCTTCCGGCAACGGCGGCGGTGGCGGCGGATGCTGCGCCTGCTGTTGCCCCACCGATTCTCCCGACCCCGCTCCCGCCCCCGGTTGCCCCAGGCGTGTTAGGCACCCCCGCCCTTAGGGCCTGACAGATAATGCTCGCCACGTCATGTAATCGCATTTTACTCATGACGCGTGGGTATACGATACGTATGTTGACCTGGGCAGGCATTATCTGTCAGGCCCTACCCGCCCTCCCTTTCCTCTCCTTCTTCTCCACCACCGACTTCACTGAGTATTTCAAGTGCACGGTGGAGCCCTCCATCATCGGCACGTTCCCCGTCGGGCAAGGTAACAGCTTGCTGCGGACCTTGTGGTGCTTGAACGCGCCGCTGTTATTGACGCTGTCACCCCATTCGGTGAATTCCGTGCCTCGAACCAGGGTCAAACATAAGCAAATTCTTTCAGTTGGCACTTGAGTATCGGTAACTGTAGCTCAAGTGGTCGTGTTGTAAATCCCAGGGCCTCTGTCGACTCCCACTCAGGTGCAATGTGCTTCAGGCCATAAACGAGCACACTCTCCGGCAGGGTAATTCAAGTGATATCAGGAACAAGCAGCGCAACCTTAACAATGGAAAACATAATCATTTGTTCAGTAAGGCCCTGATGCGGGCCCAATTTTGCACGGGGGCGGGCGTGGCGCGGGAATGCGAGTGTGTACGGGTACACCAGTACACTATGAGCAAACAGTCAGCCCCTAAACAGTCTGGCCCTGCTGCGGACCCAATGTTGCACGGGGGCGGCCGTGGCGCGGGAAAGCGGCGAGTGTGGACAGGTACACCGGTACACTGTGAGCAAACAGTCAGGCCCTGCCGCGAACCCAGTCTTGCACTGGCGCAGGCGTGTTGCGGGAATGCGCTGTGGCGGCCCGCATCGCCAACTCCTTCATGCCTGCATCACGCGTCGCCAGTGTATTCGGCGTGCCCGTGTGCACGGGTACGTAGCTACACTGTGAGGCAACAGTCAGAAGGCTGTCGTCAGCGTCTTGCCCGTTCGGTTGAGACACGGGTAGACTGGCTCGCCATGATCAAACGATTGAACGTCGTTGTCAGCGGCTCACCCTTGTCTGCTTGTGTACGGGTACACAGGTACACTTTGAGCAAACACAACGTGTGGTTCAGCTGATGAGGGGACGAAGTCAGGTTGAGCGGAAGAGGGGACGCCGTGTGAGGCCAGGGAGGAGGATGCAGCGTGTGTGTACGAGTACACCGGTAAACCATGCACAAAGGGAAAACTTGATCTAGAATGGGGACGCAGTGTGAGGGCCCTGCCGGACGAGGAGTGCCCATGGCCTTCGAGACCCTGCCCTGCATGCCGTGCGAGGTCCTTCGACCCTCGCGATGTGACCTGCGAGGCAGAATGTGCGATAGTAAATCACTCAGCTACACCCTGTCAGACCTTCTCTTCTCGAGTTAGGCGCCACCGTGTGACGCCGCGAGCCTACTGCATCAGCGTCAAACGTTTACACTCGCGTCGCTTGGGTTAAGTGCCGCCCTGTGACGTGGCGAGCCTAATCCGCCCGGAGTTGAGAAGAAAGACTTGCAGTTATCTGCTTTGTCCGACACGAGGGATTACTTTTTGACATCCAGGAAGGACAATCTCCTGCGCCAATGCTGGCTGGCACGCAACGCCCCCCAACCCCCGCCCTCCCCTCGTGGACGCGGTGCCCGCTGACATTCGCGAAGTGGCGAGCAAGTCCTCGACACGAGAAGACGTCGCTCGGCCCGGGCTGAGTCGGCGTCCCAAAAGAGTGCCTATCCGAGAAAACATTTATTTTCATTTCGTGGGACGGG
>Ga0307489_10002092_pt1 | contig 13330 bp, 16 predicted proteins | sample SB12metaG_FD_202247 | JGI IMG/M metagenome (GOLD analysis project Ga0307489, IMG submission 202247) | Sea-ice brine microbial communities from Beaufort Sea near Barrow, Alaska, United States - SB 1.2 | ecosystem: Environmental > Aquatic > Marine > Coastal | place: USA: Alaska | collected... | reverse complement strand
CAGAACTAGCTAAATTTATATATGGAATCCCTAAATATCAGTATATAAAGGCGGATGACGGGAATCGAACCCGCGAATGACGGAACCACAACCCATTGCCTTAACCACTTGGCTACAACCGCCTACTAGATTAATAATATCATATATGGAAAAAAATAAAAAGCCATCTTTAAATGTAAAGAATTTATTCCAATGTTGGAATAAAATTACAAAGTAAGAAACAAATTGCTCACATTTAAAGAAAAGTGTCCATAGTGTTGACTTCTGTACTAAGAAGCCGCGCTAGCTTTTGTAAAAGTTAAACCATTATCTTCTGAATATCTTTCCATAAATCTCATAAATCTATCCCAATCTTCTTTACTTTGCATTATGTAAACAGCTTCAATCCCTTGTGGCTTTCCATTCACAAACCGTGCATTAACATCTCTTGTCACTATTTGGCCTTCTTCATCAACTAAATACATTCCTGTGATTGTGCCTTTATTAGTTGTTTGGGCTTCTAAGACCTTTGGATTAGCAAATCTAAAAGTTGCTGTTCCTGTACTTCCATCACGTGATCTTGTTAATCGAACATCTGGTATCACATCTTCGTTAATGCCTTGTATAAATTGGATAACTGCCATAATTGTTTAATTTCTTCCTGAGTTTAAAAGTGAATAATATTCATAAATTATACCATTGAGTATTCAGCTAATTAAACTGTTTTTTTTTAAATCTGAGGAGGCAGGATTCGAACCTACGAATAGCGGAGTCAAAGTCCACTGCCTTACCGCTTGGCGACTCCCCATAAAGTTTCTAAAAGTAATATCCCTTTATATTTAAATATCTACTAGCTACTTTTTTTAATACGAATTTAAGTTGTGCAAGGAGGGATTCGAACCCCCGACACCGTGGTTCGTAGCCACGTGCTCTAGTCCACTGAGCTACAAGCACTCATAATCTCCTCTAAAATAAGGTAACATAATTATATTTATAGAATCAATAAAAAGTAACTTTGTTATTTTTAACAAAAAGAGTATGCAGTTTAAAAGCATAGCTAATAAATTTTATATATGTAAATTTTCTTTTTTAATCGAGTTATGTTTCAAAGTAATAAAAAATAGAATTCTATAACTATTCTTCTGAAGAAAAAAAAGTTAAGTAATTTCGTATGTACGTATGTTTATTGTGGTTTTAATATTAAAATCACTTTTTCAGAGTAGAAGAATTAATCACATTGTAGTTTAATTTTACGGTTGTAACTGTATTCGATAAGTTAACAAAGAATGTTTATAATTCATATATATAAATTTTGTTCAAATCAATGTGATTTTTAATTGTTCTACTTTTCATTCTGTCTACATTTTTATCAGCTAATTGTTAGCATCTTAAAGCTTTTAACTAACTCTTTTCAAAGAACTTTATAACAACTTTTTCTAGATGCAATTTCAAAATTTTAGGATTAAAAGCACTACTGATTTAGCATCTTTTCTAGAAAAGATGACTACTTTACATTGAGTACCCATAAGGAAAATTGTATCTAAAATCACCCAAAAAGCCTCCCATGTAATCTTTTAATTTTATATAAACATGATTCATGCAGTAGAGGAATGTCACAGTGAATGCCTCGTTTATGAAGACTTCCTCAATAAAAGAAAAATTGCTTAAAGTTAACAAATTAGCGAAAATTATACAAAAAAGAGTCTCTTTTTTTAAAAAAAATAAAGGATAATATCAAATTGTCCAAGGGATCTTTAGAATTACGTAGTTTACACTTCGTCCGCAAGGATATAAATATTTATTTCTTTTCTATACTATAATTACGAAACACTTTTTAGACGACAATTATTTTTAGAACATGAAATAATACAAAAAAATTTCCCAAACATGAGCAAAATTATACTATATCAAGAAGATGCTAGAAGAGCCTTAGAAAGAGGCATGGATATTCTTGCAGAAGCTGTTTCTGTCACGTTGGGTCCTAAAGGACGTAACGTTGTATTGGAGAGAGTGCGATTCGTTTTTGAAAAGACATGTAATGTAATTCAAGATGTAAAAATACAAAATGTATTTTAAAATAATGCGAATGTATCTTGCATAACTAATTATTGATGTTGGTGAAAGTCCAACCATTTAGGAAGAAAAATGATGCCAATAGTGCTCCAGTAAAGATTGATAATCAATACTTATGCGGAGAAATCACAGGGGAATCAGACCCCAACGTAACGGTCACACTGCCTCTTGGTAAGTAATTATGGTTAAGTTAAATCTGAACCTTCTAAAAAAGAATCTTAAATATACCTGACAAATTATAATTTATTAAATGTTGTGGTAGTACCTCATAAGCTCGCACAAAAATTCTCTCTTTAGGTGCTACTTCTGAGCTGGACACAGGAGAATTGAAGGAACCTAAAATTGCATTAAATCGGTAATTGGAACGAAGAAAAATGTTGTTATTAACGTTTCTTGGCGAAACAAAAGAATAGCCCAGGAGTATATCAGGCTTTTTATGAACAACAGCAGGTAGGAAAAGACGTAATTGTCTGACAGTGTATGAAAAAAAAAAAGTTAAGCTCGTTTCAGAAAAAAGACAAAATCAAAACCCTTTTTAAACAAAGATGCTACTTTTTAGTTTGAAAGCCTGGACTTAAATGTGAAAAATTCATTGTGAAACAAAGATTACTACACTGGGAGCCGTATGAAGGGAAACTTTCATGTACGGTTCTTACGAAAGATGAGTCATACTGGAATTAACCGGAAATGACATCGATTCAACCAAATATGGGGCTCCGCAAATCGTGAATGATGGAGTTACTATTGCTAAAGAAATAGAATTGGAAGATCATATTGAAAACACAGGGGTAGCACTTATTAGACAAGCTGCAGCCAAAACTAATGATGTAGCAGGAGATGGAACAACGACGGCTACCGTGTTAGCACATGCTATGGTCAAACAAGGTATGAAAAATGTAGCGGCGGGAGCTAATCCGATAGCGATTAAACGAGGCTTGGAGAAAGCAACGCAGTTCGTTGTTAGCCAAATAGCTGAATATGCTCGCCCTGTAGAAGATACTAAATCTATCACGCAAGTTGCAACTATCTCTGCAGGAAACGACACAGAGGTTGGACAAATGATTGCCGATGCAATTGAAAAAGTAGGAAGAGAAGGTGTTATTTCTTTAGAAGAAGGTAGTGCGATTCGTTCTTATCTAAAATTCTCGTAGTTTACGTATAAAGAGATAAGGTAAGAATTAATATTATTAATTCTTATAACTATATTGTGATGCTGGTGAGATGGAGAATATTAAAACCAGATGTCTAAGGGAAGATTAATGCGAAAGTGCCTACACAAAAATGTGATTACTTAAAGTGAAAGCTGGGAACACAATCTAATCAGAGTTCTTATGAATAGGAAACACTGGGATATCGTAGATTAATAAATTCAAAGTCAAAGAAAGCGTTTTACTCTAGTATGGTAGATTCATAGTGTAAAATTACATATCACTGGATATATTCTTGCATTGCAATTACCTTAGTAAATGCATCCCTAAGGACCAGTAGACGAATAGACGAAGAGTTAAGTTAAAAGAGTCACAATATTGGAACGAAAAAAAATGACGCTGATTTCTCCAGAAAGAGTGAAAGATGTAATCAATCTTTAGCGAAAGGCGACAGGTAGGATAAGGGGTAATTCCCTGCAGGTTAATATTATCAATTGTGAAAAAAAGAATATGGACGTACGTACAAATTACATAACTTGGAAATCTTTACCGTTAAAAAAATTTAAAATTAGGACTTTTCGTCTCCAATGTAAAATTTATAAAGCAATGCGAAACAAAAACGTACTGTACGTATCGAAATTGCAGAAAATACTCGTTAATAGCTTCGCAGCACGTTGCACAGCAGTAGAAGAACTGACATCTCGAGATATTTTACACAAAGTGACTAATGAAAAAAAAACAGAATTTCCAAGTACTACAAAAAGAATAGAATTTGTTGAAGGCCTTTTAAAAAAACGTAACAATCCAAAGCACTTTCCGGTTAAAAAAATACTCACAACTAAACTTAGCAAAGAGAAAAAAGTGTTCCAGAAATGGAAAACTGCGGATCAAATTGTTGCATGTGTTTGCACAATGGCATTAAAGCCAGCCCAGAAAGCAAATTTTTATTGTAAATCCTATGGATTTAAAACCGGCAAGAATCAGTGGGGCTTGCAGAAGGCTATTTCAATATGGGTAAATACACTTTCCCCCTCTTTTAAAGCAAAGGTTTTAAAAATAGAAATGGCCTCATGCTTTGATAAAATTAATCATGATTTTCTCATGAAAGAATTACTAATTCCCCAAAAAAATAAAAGTGGGATTCTTCAAATTTTAAAGGCAGGCATTTTAGATAAAAATGTGTTCAATACCAATGAACAAATTAGAAAAAATGTTTTAAAACCTTTTTTAGGGAACCTTGCTTTGCATAGAATAGAAAACTTAAATGAGTCTAAAAACTTTCCGAAACAGGTTTTGAAATCTAAATATTACTTTTCAAAAGGATTTCGTTATGAAAATAATGTGGTATACATCCTTGAAGAAAATGCGAATGAAGATATCTTAATTGGACGAGTAAAAAATTTCTTACAAAATAGAAATTTAGAATTCGATATAACAAAATTAGATATAACAAAAATTTCAGATGGATTTAATTTGTTGGAATGGAGATTCGTGATTACTCCAAAAGGGAAACTTATTAATTATCCCAATAAATATCATTGGATTGAATATAAAACTAAAGTTAAACTTATTCTAAAAAATTCACGATATAAAATCCAAACCCGTATTGATCAAGTTAGAGTAATTGTACAGGAATGGCATAATTACCATCAATTTTGTGATATGACACAAGTGAAGTCGCAATTGTACGAATTAAAAATTTGGTATAGCAAATATATGAAACTATACACTAAGATCCCCAAAGAAGAAAGGATTCTCTCACTACAACGTATCTTTAATAATCATTCATGGGTAAGGCAAACAAAGTATTCATTTCATGAAGAATCATTATATTGGAGAAAAAGCTTATTTAAACGACAAAGACTTATTTAAGGACTGCTTTATATTTACAAAGGATATAAATATTCCAAATAACATTTGATAAGATCGTATAAAAAGTGAAAAAGTAGAGTAAAAAAGACACGCGTACCTTTTTTACTTTGCTTTACGAATGTCAACGCTTCCAAATAAATGAATACAGGGGGGTGAAAAACAACGCTCATATTGTTAAGCTTGCGCAAGAAACAAGTTTAATCGTGCCTAAATTAACCAAAGAGCCGTATGAGATTAAAATCTCACGTACAGTTCGGAAAAAGAGACGCTCTTTCTCAAGAAGGACGTCGACTTTCACAATCTACTTTTACGGAACTAGAAATGACAGAAGGTATGTACTTTGAAAAAGGATTCATCTCACCATATTTTGTAACTGATACAGATAGAATGGAGGTTGTACAGGAAAATCCTTACATTTTAATAACAGACAAAAAGATTAGTCTAGTGCAACAAGAATTAGTTCCAGTATTAGAATTAATTTCAAAAACAAGTAGACCTTTACTAATCATTGCAGAAGACGTCGAAAAAGAAGCTTTAGCAACCTTAGTTGTTAATAAATTAAGAGGAATAGTAAATGTTGTGGCTGTAAGAGCACCTGGGTTTGGCGACAGACGTAGATCCATGTTAGAAGATATAGCAATACTTACGGGAGGACAGGTTATATCCGAAGATGCTGGATTTAGTTTAGAGACGGTGCAAATAGATATGTTGGGGCAAGGGAGACGTGTTACTGTTAATAAAGAAGGAACAACTATTATTGCAGAAGGGAATGAAAGACAAGTAAAAGCGAGATGTGAACAAATAAGAAGACAAGTAGAAGCAAGTGAATCATCTTATGAAAGAGAAAAATTACAAGAACGACTTGCTAAATTGGCGGGTGGTGTAGCTGTTGTAAAAGTTGGAGCTGCAACAGAAACTGAAATGAAAGATAAAAAGCTCCGTCTAGAAGATGCAATTAATGCCACAAAAGCAGCTGTTGAAGAAGGCATTGTTCCTGGTGGAGGAGCTACACTTGTTCATATAGCAAATGATCTATATGATTGGGCAGAGGACAACTTGTTCGAAGATGAATTAATAGGAGCTATGATTGTAGAAAAGGCACTTAGTTATCCGATGAAACGTATTATTGAAAATACGGGGAAAAATTCCGCAATAATCATAGAAACCATTAAAGAAAGTGACTTTAGCATAGGTTATAATGCAGCTGATGGAATTATTACCGACATGTATGAACAAGGAATTATAGATCCTGCTAAAGTAACAAGATCCGGGTTACAAAATGCAGCATCAATAGCGAGCATGATCTTAACAACAGAATGTATAGTAGTAGATACTCAAGAAGAATAGTAAAATAAGTTAACACTTTACAGCTTATTCTAAAATAAATTTTAGGCTGCAAAGTGTTAACTTATTATCAAAATTGATCAATAGCTGTGTTTTCTTTAGTAATTGATTAGATTGTTCTGCGGACCAATAATTAACGTATCTTATTTTATAAGGTTTACATCCCATAACTTTTCCTTCTTGATTAACTGTAATTTGCATAAAAGAAACCGATTTTTTTTCAGAAAGTATTCGATGATGCAAAAAATCCATATAAATTTTTCTCTCTAACGGCTTTGTATTTAAATTAAGTCTCTCAATTGGCTTTACATCATCAAGACGAAGAGACGAGTTTAAATGCATGTCACTTGCAGGTTTGAGAGTCTTTTTATAATATATTGGAGAAGTAAAGAGAATGTAAGAAATTAAAAAGCTAGAAAATACTTTTAAAAATGTAGACTGTATGCGTTTTTTAGTTTTACTAAACAATGTCTTATTTATAGTGATTTAATTTAATTGTTCAATATGGTATATATTATAAAGATTATTTATAGCTAATGTTTCTAAATATATGTCGTCTTCAAAAAAATTATAAGAGTAATTAGCCAAACCAGTCTTTTGTCGAGATAAAAAGAAAAAAAATTTGAAATAATTACTTACGGACCTATTTTTGAAATCATGACAAAATCTAGATTTAAAAGAGATCAAATACAATGCTTTAAGAAGAAGATTATCTTTTTTTTCTGTTATCTTGATTTCACTAATTAGTGAAGGATTTACTTTATAAGTACGAGCATTTTCCCGTAGTAGGCTAAAAGTATGAAACTTGCAAAAATCCCCTCCCCCGGGATTGTCTATCTCTGAATGGTATTTTATTTTTTTATCTAAACTTTCAAACGAAAGTAAAAGACAAGTAGTGTAAGGTGTATTTTTCATAGAATACTTATTAGAGTGTATATTCTAATTAAGATTACTTTTTTAAATCGATTTATGCTTGTACAATTCGGTGATAAGTAATCTTAATATAATTAAATTCTATTAACTGTTACCAGCAAAAATAAAATCTGGAAACTTTGATTTAACTTCTGCAAAAGAATTTTTTTTCCCCTGCTCCTGCCAGTAATTAATTATCTCTGTTGCTTTATTTAACAATTCTATTCGTTCTCTTTCAGAAATCCAGGGTTTTGCTTCTAATTCTGCTTTTATTTGTTCCCACGCATCATTGCGTGGCCAGAAGAAGTAACATGTCAACGGACTCGTTCCAGTACCAACTATCTGATCTACAGCTAGAGCTACATTGTTGTCTAACCATAATATTTTTAATGTAAATTTAGGCAATTTAAGTCTCCCCATTATTTTTTTTATAATTTACAATCTCTACTCGTCAGAAACTTTTTTAAGTAAGTTTTGTATTGTTCGAGTGGGCTGTGCTCCTTGACCTATTCTTACATTTATTCTTGCTACGTTTAAATTAGTTTCTTTAGTATGAGGATTGTAAAATCCAAGTTCTTCAACCGCACGTCCATCTCTTTTTGACTCACTAGAAATAGCAATTATTCGGTAACTAGCTTGTCTTTTTCTCCCGTATTTTTTTAATCTTATCTTTAACATAATGTTGGTTTCGTTATTTTTTTACTTTATCTATTCTTAATAATAGTTATTAAGAATAAAAGAGTCGCGTTCTCCTATATATTAAACATTTTTAATATAATTTTATATATTTAACTGAATATTACTCACTATCTGCATTACACATTGTAGGAAAATAAAACCCAGAATCGGTGAGATATCTATACCAAGTAATGGGGGGACTATACCTCTAAATATTTTTAGATATGGATCCGTAAGTCTACTTAAGGAATAAAAAGGTTGGCTATACCAGTTAACATTTGGGAACCAAGTCAAAGATACTCGTACTAGTAACAAGGTTAAATAAGTCTGTAAGAAACTTGAGAAAAAGGAAAGGAATAAAGTTGAAGGATCAGTCATGAAAGAATATTTTTATTTTTTATAAATTTGTATAAAACCGTTACTATTTAAGTTAATCAATATTCTAGTGTTAATTTTTCTCTAAAATATAAAAACGTTAATTTGGTATTGTAGTTATTACTTTTTCATACACTAGAATAGCTACATAGATAGTACTAAAATAATAACAAAAAAGTATGAATAAAGAAAAAGAAAAATTTATAACTCCTTGGATTTGGGGATTTACGACATCAGCAGAGAATTGGAATGGCAGATTTGCAATGGCAGGTTTTGTTATCACGCTGCTAGTAGAATTTGTTACTGGAAAAGGAGTAGTGCACTTTTTAGGAATACTATAATACTAAATAAGGAATACATTTCTTTATAAAAAAAAAGTAAGTATTTTACCGACGTAAAATACTTACTTTTTATGATAAAAAAACTTTAATCAATAGGTCTTAATGATAAAACTGGCTCTGTCTCACGATTAATTCCTTTTTCAAAACCAGCAGCAGCAGCTCTAGCTCGACCTGCATGCCATAGGTGACCGATATAGAAGGCAAAACCTAAGAAGAAATGAGCACAAGTCAGCCAACTACGTGGAGATACATAGTTAACGGAGTTAATTTCTGTAGCTACACCACCAACAGAATTTAGTGAACCTAGAGGAGCATGGGTCATGTATTCAGCGGCTCTTCTTTCTTGCCAAGGTTGAATATCATTCTTGATTTTATTTAAGTCTAATCCATTAGGACCTCTTAAAGGCTCAATCCAAGGAGCTCGTAAATCCCAGAATCTTTGCGTTTCACCACCAAGAATAATTTCTCCACTAGGAGATCTCATTAAATATTTACCTAAACCTGTAGGGCCTTGCGCAGATGCAACACTTGCACCAAGACGTTGGTCTCTAACTAGGAAAGTAAATGCTTGAGATTGAGAAGCTTCTGGACCAGTAGGACCATAGAATTCACTTGGATATACTGTATTATTGTACCAAGCGTATTGGCTAGCAATAAGTCCCATTAAACTTACAGCAACTAGGCTATAAGAAAGATATGCTTCGCCAGACCATACATAAGCACGTCTAGCCCAAGCGAAAGGCTTAGTTAAAATATGCCAAAATCCACCCACGATACAAATAAGTCCTATCCAGATATGGCCACCTACAACGTCTTCCATATTGTTAACACTTACAATCCAACCATCACCTCCCCAAGGAGACTTAAGTACATAGCCGAAAATAACAACAGGGTTAAGAGTAGGACTATCTATGATACGAACATCTCCACCACCTGGAGCCCACGTATCATATAATCCACCTAAGTAACAAGCTTTTAGAACTAATAATAGTGCGCCAAACCCTAAAATCACTAAATGAATACCTAAAATCGTGGTAATTTTGTTTTTATCACGCCAATCATAACCAAATGCTGGGAAAGATTCTTCTAAAGTATCTGGCCCGATTAATGAATGATATACACCGCCGAAACCTAGTACAGCAGACGAAATTAAGTGAAGTACACCAACAACGAAGTAAGGATAAACGTCAATAATTTCTCCACCAGGGCCTACACCCCAACCTAAGACAGCTAAGTGAGGAAGTAAGATTAAACCTTGCTCGTACAAAGGCTTTTCTGGAATGTAATGAGCTACTTCGAATAAAGTCATAGCGCCACACCAAAAAACCATCAGACCAGCGTGGGCTACATGAGCACCTAACAATTTTCCAGATACGTTGATTAAACGAGAGTTACCTGACCACCATGCAAAACCGGTAGACTCAATGTCCCTACCAGCGATGCCTACATTTGAATTAAAGGGCGTTTCCACGTGGTAAAACCTCCTCAGGGAATATAAAGTTTTCATGAGGCTGATCTTGTGCAGCCATCCAAGAACGGATACCTTCGTTTAGAAGGATATTCTTAGTATAGAATGTTTCAAACTCAGGATCTTCTGCGGCCCGAAGCTCTTGAGAGACAAAGTCGTAAGCACGTAAGTTTAATGCTAGACCTACTATACCTACAGCACTAGTCCAAAGACCTGCTAAAGGTACGAACAACATAAAAAAGTGAAGCCAACGCTTATTAGAAAAAGCGACACCGAAAACTTGCGACCAAAATCTATTCGCTGTTACCATTGAATAAGTTTCTTCTGCTTGCGTTGGAGTAAATGCTCGGAAAGTATTTGCTGCATCGCCATCTTCGAAAATAGTATTCTGTACAGTTGCGCCGTGAATTGCACATAGTAAAGCTGCACCTAAAATACCAGCTACGCCCATCATATGAAATGGGTTCAATGTGAAATTATGGAAACCTTGAATAAATAAAAGGAACCTGAAGATAGCTGCGACACCTAGACTAGGTGCGAAAAACCAGCTAGCTTGTCCTAAAGGATACATTAGGAATACAGAAACGAAAACTGCAATAGGACCAGAGAATGCAATAGCATTATAAGGACGAATACCAACTAATCTTGCAATTTCAAATTGTCTTAAACAAAAACCAATTAAAGCGAATGAGCCGTGTAGAGCACAAAATGCCCAAAGTCCGCCAATTTGGAACCAACGAGTAAAATCTCCTTGTGCTTCTGGTCCCCAAAGTAATAACAATGAATGTCCCATACTATTAGCAGGAGTTGAAACAGCTGCAGTAAAGAAGTTGCAACCTTCTAAATAAGAACTTGCTAAACCATGAGTATACCAAGACGTTACGAAAGTGGTTCCAGTAAACCAACCACCAACTGCTAAGTACGCTGTTGGGAACAGTAAAAGTCCTGACCAACCTACGAACACAAATCTATCTCTTTTTAACCAATCGTCAGCTAAGTCAAACCAGCCGCGACCTTCTTCTTGTCCAATTGCTATGGTCATATATTAATTCTCCAAAGCTTTTTAATATTTAAGTATTGTCTAATTGATTTTTTATTTGAATAATTATACTTTACTTGTCTTTACGATTACCTCTTAATATTATAATTAGAATTGTAAAAAAAGTAACTAGCAATTCTATTCTTTTTTTAAGAGTTATAACATCAAGTAACAAATAGCATTTAAGTTAAATCAGTAATTCGTTGAAATAAATATCCTGTTCCTCTTGCTGTTAGGATTAAATCCGGATTACTAGGGTCTGATTCTAATTTGGCTCTCAAACGAGAAATGTGTACATCCACTACTCGGGTGTCAACATGTCTTTCCGGAGTGTAACCCCAAACTTCTTGCAAGATATCGGATCTGGAAAAAGCTTGCCCGGAACGGCTTACTAATAACTCTAACAAACTAAATTCCATACCTGTGAGCCGGATGCGAATTTCGTTTTTATAAACTTGTCTTTTGTTAAGGTCTACTTGTAAAAAACTAAAATTAATGACACCAGATAAAGGGAGACCTGAGTTAATAGTCAATTTGTCTACTCTTTTGAGTACAGAACGAATCCTAGCTTCTAATTCTTTAGGAGAAAATGGCGATCCTCATTTAATGAGGCCAGTCGGATAATATGTCGCCATATTAAACTCTGTTTCAGAACCGAGCATGCGCTTTTTAACGCACCCGGCTCCTCTAAAATTACATTCTTGTTCTTTAGGTTTCATTAATTCCATTGTATTCGGACGATTAAAAACGAAAAGCTTACTATGGAAGACTCCTTTGAAAAGGTGATAACATATGAAATAGAGCAAAATGTTGATTTTAGTGATCATGTAGGCGTATCCTCATTATTACTATAAGGCTTTGGCTTATTGATCAATCGTTCTCCCTAAAAAGTTTATGGAGTTTGTAAAACCTCCTACCGAAAAGGAACATTAGAGGGGTTACCTTGTTTTTTATTTAGATTTTAATTGACTTAGGATTCTACACTACATCCAATTAGATGATGACTACACGTATATGCACATAAAAAGATACAATACCACTAATAATAAAATCTGTTATTTTACGCAATCTTCATCAGAAATAAATGTCTAATAATATTGTTATGTTCGATTGTAGATGCTTAATAGATTCAATTCTGTTATCCATATCAATTTCCCCAATCCTTTGCTTAACTGAAAAGTTTACAATTTTCTCCATCAAGGCTTGGGAGTCCCTCTTGTGTAGCAGTAGGGAAAGGATTTCCACCTTCATCTAAAATAAAATTGTGATAAACAGAGTATAATTTCACATTTATCCCGCTTTTTCCTAAGTTTTTATACCGAGTTGTAACGAACAAGTCGCTCTTTTATAACATAATCATCTGCCCCTAATTCCAAACCTGTTATTCTATCCGCTAGATCCCCCAACGCTGTTAAGATAATTATAGGAACATCTGACTCTTTTCTAATTTCTCGGCATACGCCGTAGCCATCTAGTTTAGGCATCATAACGTCTAAAAGTACGAGGTTAGGGGCTTCTTCTTTAAACCTCAATAAAGCTTCTTCTCCATTAGCAGCCGTTACAACGTAATAACCTATCATTGAAAGTCGGGTTTCAAGAATTCGGCGAATGCTAGCTTCGTCATCAACCACGAGGACTTTTTCTTTGTGGTTTTCCACTTTATATCTACTCCTAAACGTAATTTAAATTACACAACTTTTTTATTTATCTGAAAACTAAAAACAAAAAATATAAGTTGCAATATTAATACTAAAGGCATTTCTATTAAAAGTATAATTCTATAAAAATAGATTCCGGTTAAACGTACAAGATGAATAATGACCCGTTTTTATTTTAATGAACACATTATAATTCACTGAGATTGTGAAACAGGGGTTGACAATGAAAGTGAAAAAGAATTAATGTTATTTCAGGATTGAGAAGTTACAAGATCCAAAAGTTTAGTTTTTTAAACTTAAGAAAGTTAGATTTGACAAAAAAAATTAATACTGGATATCATGGAGAGTTTGATCCTGGCTCAGGATGAACGCTGGCGGTATGCTTAACACATGCAAGTCGTACGAGAGCTTTTAGCTCTAGTGGCGGACGGGTGAGTAACACG
>Ga0307489_10002091_pt1 | contig 13333 bp, 25 predicted proteins | sample SB12metaG_FD_202247 | JGI IMG/M metagenome (GOLD analysis project Ga0307489, IMG submission 202247) | Sea-ice brine microbial communities from Beaufort Sea near Barrow, Alaska, United States - SB 1.2 | ecosystem: Environmental > Aquatic > Marine > Coastal | place: USA: Alaska | collected... | reverse complement strand
ACGCCCTCCTCTTCCTCCGCAAGTGTACCCGCGCACATTGACACCGTTATCACCGCTTGCAGCGACGTTTGGACGAGAGCGAGCAAACGCAGAGGCCACATTTGAAACATAGACTGATTATTAACGTTCGTAGAGCCCCATGGCACTCACATGGTGAGCATTAACCAACCCCAACCCCGTCAAGCCATTTCCAGCGGACAGACCCTAGACTACGACTACATCAGTTTTTACATTATATAATGAACATCGACGATGAATGAAGCCAAGCGCCCATTCATCAACATGAGAGTAAGCCCACTCAAGCGTCACCGCCCCCCGAACCCCCGCCCCCTGACCCCCTGAACATTTCCACCCCCCTATGCACAGCTATCAGCGTCGAGTTGGCCCAGAATTTAGGGCCAGGCAGATATTGCTGGCCTCGTCGTTGGATGCCATTTATCAGAGAGGACGCGGAGCAGAGATAGATTGAGGAGAGGCCGTGGGGGGATGAGGTAGGCAGGTTTCACGGCCTGTCAGAATGTAGCTGGGCACAAGAAACGAGGGTTCAAAAACAAAATGTTTGTCGAAGACGCGGCGGGCAATATTCGCTTGTGCCTACCAGAAGCGGGGCGCTGCGAACCCCACATTCCACGCGTGACCCAGCGCCGCCTTCCCCCACCCTACAGCCACGCTCCGCCTCGTCTCCCCCCCCTGTGGCTCAGCGTCCAAGATCAGCATGCGCCGCGCCCCGGCGGTGGCGTCGGTAACGGCTGCGGCGTCCGAGTTGGATTCGGAGTCGGAGTCGCTGGTTCTGAGAAACCCCGGCACTTTCCCCTGGGTGACCCCGATGGTCACGATGGCAACGGTGCCGCACAGTAGGGCCTGGCAAATACTGCTCGCCCAGTCATAGGATGCCGTTTGCCTCCAAAAACGAGCGCCCATAATGTGGTGGTTGACGTGGCCTGCAGAGCTCGCCTCGTCATATGATGCCGCTCAAGAGACGAGGCTGCAGAGTGCGTGTCAATGCCAGTGTCGATGACGTGGCCGGGCGACATGTGCCAGGCCCTACCGCACAGCGCCAGCACCAGGCACGCAATCATGACGCACAAGCTGTAGCGCATGCAGCACGCGCGCGGGCGCAGCTTGGGACTTGGCGCCTTTGGTAGCTGGTAGTCAATGTTCTCGACCGACAAAACAACGGAGTCGTCCGCCCAAGGGTGCACTGTCCCCGCCCCCTTCATACCCTTCAAGCAGGGGCGCGCATACTCAAAGATGGCACAAAAAGTGAGGCAATGGCATATTGAGTTTTGGCAAAATCACCACAAGGGACAAAATTCTCCAGGGAGTATCAAATGTTCCCCGGAGTGACCACTACCAGTACAGACAAGGCGCCAGGGCGGCATGAAACAAGCAGTGCAGTGGTCATAAGTATTGAAACGAGTCTAGGCCCTGACGAAATATCATATGAGTGCTGCATCCCACCTTTTTGAAGCTACCGATGCCGTCCTCCTCCGCGTCCTCCCAGTTCCGGTTGACGATGCCCCCGCCGATGAGCTCTGCCTCGCTCACGTAGTGCTCCACCGGTTAGGGACTGATGGATAATGCTCGCCACGTCACATGATACTAGTGATCTCAAGAAACGAGGGTTCAAAATGAGCCTGATGATGTGAAGAGCACCATTCATCAGTTCTGGACAGTGCTCGCCACGTCATATGATGCTAGTTAACTCAATAACCGGGGATTCAAAGCTAGTTAACTCAATAACCGAGGGTTCAAAATGAGCCTGATGACGTGGCGAGCACTATCCAGCAGTCCCTACCACGGGTTTCTGCACCGAGGGACTCGATGGCGCCGTCAGTGTCTCCGCGAACGGATCCCGTCTTCGAAGGTCCAGTAACAAAGAGTGTTCACGTTGACTCATATTGTTCGTTAGACCTGCAATCCATACGTACGCAGTTCATAACATAAACTCGACATTATAACAAATGCTCGCGACGCCACAGGGTGTCACTCAACTCATGAAATCAGAGACGAATCCCGTCATACACAGTCTCATCTGATTAAACTATGCGCTTGCGGCGCCCCGTGGAGCTCAAGGACGTGTGACAATATCACTAAGTATGGGCGATTGGTTGTTCTGAAGTGGGCGCGGGAGCACAGGTTCGTGGGCCGCATCGCCCTGCCTCAGCTGCGCCGCCATGGACGCCGCCATCGCGGTGGCCGAGTTGATGGTGATGTGGCCGAGCGACCCGGTGGGGGAGGCGTTGCGTGAGCTGGCCCGCGAACCCGGACGACTGCTGCCCCGGCTGCCTATGCGCAGAGCCTTCCCTATTCTTCTTTGCAGCTTAACTTTGGCCAATTGTCCCTGTAATCACTTCAGTAACCCCACCTGATACCTCAAAGATGGTCATCGACACAAGGACATAGCTGAGTCCCTCAGCTGACACTCTCAGCCGTGAGTCCTTAAAACCACATGAGATGTTCCAATTGACACCTCAAAGAGTACACATGTGCCAGCTGGACAGAGCAGCCCTGCCTCCGCGCGAAACCCCTCGCGATCCCCCTGTGGTGTACCCGCTGCGCAACCCCCCCGTGTTCTCCTCGTCCTCCGAGCAGGGCCGTGACATCAGGTCCCGTGGGAGCTTAGCTTGGGCACTTGAGCATCTTCGCGTCGTTTCGTAAGGATACCTCGAATGGTTGCAGGGACAAACCCGCGGCTATCACAGCTGTGATGGCTCAAGGTGAGCTTCACGGAGGAAACACCCACAGCTACCACAGCTGTGACGGCTGCAGTTGAGCTACACACCCGCAGCCAGCACAGCTATGACGGCGCAGGTTGGGATGCAAAGGGGACGCCATGATGTGCTTGGCCCCGCCTCGGAGCCGACGAGCAGCGGGTTACTGTCGCTGTTGAACAGTATCTCCCCGCTCAGTGGCCGTGACTTGCGCTTTTCTTGGCTTCGCTCGCTCTGTTCGCGCAGCGATCGCTGTTCGCACTTGTGCCGGTCGAACTTTCCTCGCCCCTCGTAGCAGGGCCGCAGCACGAATGTTTGTTGGGGCTCAACTTCAGCACCTTCGATAAATGCTGCTCGCCGCGTCATACTTGACCGGATAAAGAATGCGCACGGCGCGGGAAGTGCAGTCAGATTCAAAATGCTCGGCGCATCATTGGGCGACATTCAGACAGGACATCGGCCTCTATGACGGCCTGGTCGGGACGACTCAAGCGACGAGTGGTGTCAGGAACGAGTGGGACGTCTGCGCAGTGTACACCAGAACGTCCAGGACGACCCCCACAGCTGGCAAAATTCGTGCAGTTCTTGTTGTTGACCTGGGAATTTAAACAAGGGGACTCTTGCAAGTCCCTGCCTCGTCAGTGCCCCGAAACTCGCGGCTGCAGCCGGGGCACAGCAGGCGGTACGACCCGCGGCACCGCCCACACCTGTAAGTCGTGGAGGAGCAGGGGGGCAAAACATGTGAGTCGAAGGAAGCAGGGGTGCGGGCATCTGGCAAATGCGCACTGGTGTGTCTGTCAGCCACAAGCCCACAGCAGCCGCCGCTCGCCAGCAACAACGGGTGACGGGAGCGGAGCGGCGCCGTGTTATTGGATACCACAGAAAACAGGGAAACGCGCGCGACTCGCGCTCTGCGCGAGCCCCCGCGCGCGCCAATGTTACGGGTAGCCAAGCTGAGTCTTCCTCCCCACGAGGTGACACTCTCTTTTGGTAGGCCGCGGGACGGGCGTGACGACTGAGGGCAGCGAGTCGAATCTCTTGGGACTTATTGTTTTGCGGGGGACGGGGATGCGGGCCGTAAGGCGTAAGTGGCGTGAGTTGACGGTGTCGATGCGCCGCGCACTCCTTCCGTGGCGGCGGATGCTCGGGCGGGTCCCCGGGGGTGCGCGGCGCCGCCCTCTGTTTACTTGGCCTCTGTACCAACTCAAGGCGAAGAATTGCGGGTATCTGAAAGTTCAAATAAGTAGACAATGCTCACCTCCCGTCGGTGTCGCACTCAAAGTCATGCAGGCAGCGCCGGCAGAACGGCACGGGTTCCGGCCGTGCCGCTGCCCGGCGCTCCGCCGCGCCGCCTCCATCCGCGCCCCCTACCCCCGCTGCATCCCGCCGCACCATACCCACGTTTTCTCCCTTGGCACACTTGTCAACTTGCTTTCCCACGGAAAGTGAGAGACCTCAATTCAAAGAGCCCGGAACACGAGGTTTCCAGGCGCTGGCGACCGGGGGTCGCGAACCCAGGCCACGGGAATGCGACTGCGCCGCAAACACCGAGGACGTCAACTGCGACTACGTGCGAGTCCGCCTCGAGCGCGCAAAGTAAGATTGGGGCGCCGCAGTCCCCACAACGTGTGATGGTTCGGGCAGCTTCGCTTCGTCAGCTCCTGTCACGTGTCAGTCAGCGTTCAACATCCCAAGCGGTCGGTCACTTTTTCCGTCAAAATAAATGGTCAGCAGGTCAGCCGAATCATTTTGCAGAGCTTTGAAGCTCAGCGACGAGAGCTTTGAACGGCTGACTCGATCTCGAGTGCCCAAATCCTGGAGCGAGATAAATCCGAGTGACAGCACCATCTTTATTTCGACGCGGGCACATTCGCTGTGTAGCGGCGGGGGGGGGCTGCGGACGGTCGAGCAGATCCTCGTGGTCTGGTTCCTGGAAGTTGCAAGGTTCGGCGCGTGGGCTCAAAGGGTCAGCATTGCATCGCAGGGGCTGGGGCGGGTTAGAGAGGGAGCTTTGCGTTTGCAAAGCTGTTTGGGAGCAACAAAATGGAGGATATGAGGTTCGGACTGGAGGAGGCGGAGGAGGCGCGGGGTGGCGGCGGCGGCGGGGGCGGCGCGCGGGGTGCGCTGGTGCAGCCCACGCTGTTCAGCTACATCGCCAACGACCTGGTGTGGGCACGCGCGGGCTCCAAGGGCAAGGGCGCGGAACCCTTCTGGCCGGTACGTGACAAATCACATATCACAAATCACAACGAACAAAAGAAGCTGTTTCTCAAACCTGCCGACGCTGCCAACCCGTTGGGGTGCCCAGTAACCCTGCATCAACCCGACGGAGTACTAGTACGCGTGTCGCCCACGCGCTGCTGCTGTGTATTTCGTGCGTCAATGGCGCGTGGATGCTGCATTGAATCATGCGACGCGCGTGCACGCCGCCGCCCTACGAGCGCTAACGCCTTTTGTTCTCGAACAATACGTCACTGTGTTTTTTCGCAGGGGCGCATGATTGATGTGCTGGAGGCTCCCGAGGGGGTGCGGTAAGGCCTGACAGATATCGCTCCTCGCCACGTCATCCGACGCATTGCGAACCCTCGTTCCTTGCGACACATGGCAAGGGCATCCTGTGACGCGGCGGGCAATATCTGCTAGGCCCATTGTCCACCACGTTGCCCGCCATGGCGGTGACAACGCATTTTGAACCCTCAGTTGTTGAGGTAAACAGAGTCCTGTGACGTGGGAGGCAATATCTGTCAGGCCAACGTCGAACCCTCGATGCTTGATTTAGGGTGCTGGTCATCGAGGATATTACGGGACGCACGGGGTTGGAAATCGAGACCGACCCGGGGGTGTCTTTGGTCTATGCGGGGTTCACGGGGCTGGTGACGAGCTTTATCGTTTCCTCAATCTTGCTGAGCCACTCCCAGGTGTGGGCGGTGGAGGAGGAGGAGGAGGAGCAGGAGGAGGAGAAGGCGGTTCAAGTGGGCGATGCGATGAACATGGCATCCTCGGACGTGGCGTGCAATACCTGCCAGGCCCTAGCGAGCGGCGCGACTGCATCCCCAACAGCATGTGCGTCATGTTCTACGGGTATGGCCTAGCGGATATTGCTATTGCTTGCCACGTCATCCAACGCACTTGCACTTTGAACCCTAGTCTCTTGAGTCAAACGGCATCCTATGACGCGGCGAGCGATATCTGCCATGCCCTATCAACGGTCCGTCAAACAGCAAGGGGCGCGAACGCGACTACTGCTGGGCAAAGGAGCACCAGCTCGCACCCTTCGGGGAGAACCTGGAGCTACTGCAGGCGCAGAACATTCCCAAGCGGCAGCGGCCCACCGCGTTCCGCGACGCGCTTGTGGAGAGCAAGGCAAGGGGGGTATTGCGGACAAGCACTCGACCGAAGTTGAATCGTCGAACCGAGTCCACACGTCTGTATGGGTGCTCGCCCTGAAGGTAAGTCATGCAGGCACGTCGGATGTCAGTTGGTTTGAGCACTTGTTCCCAATGACCCTCCTGCCTCTTGGCGGGCCTGACTGGGGGGTCGTTGAAGACGAGCACTCGACTGACGTTGAATCTCCTCCTCCACCTCCTCCTCCTCCTCCTCCTCCTCCTCCTCCTCTCCCTCCTCCCCAGCGGGCCTCTATGAACATTCACCCTAAGTCAGCTCCGAGCTCGGCTCAAATTCTTGTTCTGAGTGGCCCTCCCGGAAGGCGCTGTTCGCTACACACGGGAAGAACGTGGGTGCGCTGTACGCGGTGAGCGAGGACAGCGGGGAGGACGACGGCGAGGAGGCGGCCAACGCGGGCAGGGCCGTACCACGGCGGCCGCTTCTCAGCGCAACTGCCAGCCGTCACAGCTGTACACCGGCACACATCCAGACAGCTGTGTTCCGGCACACATCATAGTGTACCAGCACTCATAAGACACGGCTTCCCCATTTAAGCACAACTGCCAGCCGTCTCACCTTTGGCGGCTGTGCTTTATGAGCAACTAGTCAGGGCACAAGTGGCCAGGCCAGGGAGGCGGATGCGGTGAGCGTGCACGAGTTCACTGGTAGATTGTGAGCAAACAGTCAGATAGATGTTGCAGGGCCCTGCTCGCGGGCCCCGTGTGTGACAGCTGTAGCATGCCGCTGGACCACGCCAAGGGGCACAAGGGCACGGGGCGGTGCCACCTGTGCGCCAAGCTGTACAAGGAGGGCCAGTTCTGCCCGGTGTGCACAAAGGCAGGGGGGGTATTGAGAACAAGTACTCGACCGACGTTGAATCTCCTCCTCCTCCGCCACGCGTTTGTATGAGCCTTCACCCTGAATGTAAATCATGCTTCGGATCTGGGTTGAGTGCTTGTTCTGAACGACCCTCCCACAAGGTGTGGCAATGGGCCAACTGCCCGGCTATGGTGGGCTGCGACGGGTGCGTCTTCTGGGTCCACGCCGACTGCGATCACACCGCCAAGGAGGTGGGTCCCCACGCAGACAATGCCCGCCATGTCATATGATGCTGTAACCTCAAGACGAGGGTTAACAATGCGTTGAAGGACGTGGCAGGCCAAGGGCCCTGAAGATGTTGCTCACCACGTCATAGGATGCCGTTTACCTCAAGCGACGAGTCTTCACAATCCACTGAAGGAGGTGGCGGGCAAACGGCCTGGCAGATATAAGTAGCCACGTCATCGGATGCGGTTTAGCTCAAGAAACGAGGACTCGAAATGCGTGTCGATGACGTGGCGGGCACTATTTGCTTTTTGTGGGCCAACTGGCAGCCATCACAGCTGCGGTGGCCGTGGCATGCGGCGTACACTACTACACTGGTACACAGTACACTGGTACACTGGTACAGTATGAGCAAACAGTCAGGCAAGTGGTGTAGGACCCTGCGAGGAGATAATCGACGCGCCCGAGCCCGATCCTGATGATCCTGAAGTGATGTACTACTGCCCGCAGTGCCGCCAGAAGGACGAGCGGGACGCGGCGCGCAAAAAGGAGAAGCAGGCGCGGACCATGGCCAATCAGGATGGCGCCAAGGCAGGGCCGCACACTCACCCCCTCCCCAGCTCGCCCCCTCGCCGCCTCCTCCCTACAATTACTGATCCCTTGCTGCTAGCCGTCACAGCTGTGGTGGCTGTGGCACAGGGCCTGACACGGCGCCCCCTTTTCAGCCCAACCGGCAGCTGGCACAACTGTAGTGGCCGTGGTATGCGGCCAGTGTGTACGGGTACACCGGTACACTCTGAGCGAGCTCTAAGGTTGAGCAGAAGAGGTAGCGCGTGTAAGACCCTGAGGGCAGACCGCGGCGGCGGAGGCAAAGGCGAGGGCTAAGGCGGAGAAAGCGGCGGAGAAGGTCGCGGCCGCGTTGGCGGCGCTGACGCCCGAAGAACGCGCGAAGGAGGCCATCTTGGACGCCAAGCGGAAGGCCAGGCAGGGTGGTTATTGAAATCAGCGTCTCGACACCCGCTGGATCGACGATGAACCGAAACCGGGTCGTGAGTAAATGCTCATAGGTCAGTCAACCACATGATAAATGCTCATAGGTCAGTGTGCCACCAAGAACCGTGTCCGCAAGTCTATATGAGCAATTACCCTGAAGGCAAGTCAGGCTCCGATCGCCGTTCAAGACGTTCTCAATGACCCTCCTGTCAGGGCGGACAAGGCGGCGGCGGCGGCGTTGCAGCCAGAGGTGAAGCTGGAGCTGGAGAACCGGCAGGCCTCCAGGGATCAGGTGCAGGGCATGGTAGGGTGGTTCAGGTCTACCACAAGTTGGTGCAGGTTGACCACAGGTTGAACCCGGATTGACTGTGCTTGGTTTCAGCGCTTGAGGCTCTTAAATATGACGCCCCACTTTCAATTTTTGCTTTCAATTTCCACTTGAGCCCCTACAGCATGGGCGGCCAGCTGTCAGTGGGGGCGTACGGGGGCATCGACCACCACCGCAACAACCAGGCGCTTGTGGCGAACCACGGCGGCGGCGGCGAGGGCAGCAGAGGCGGCGGGGAGGGCGTCAGCTTTGGAGGCGATGGGGAATATGACACCGGCGGTAGCAGCTACGGCGGCGGAGCCGGAGGAGGAGGGGGAGGTGAGCGCGGGTGCAGGGGCGGGCGGGGCGGGGGGTCGAAGACTGGGGAATGGGGCGGGGGCAGAGGCGGCAAAGGCGTGAAGAAGAGTAAACTAGGCATAGACGGGGTCAAGGTCAAGTTGGCACCGTTGACTGAGGAGCAGAAGGCGGTGAAACGGGCGAAGAAGGTAGGGACCTATGGATAGTGCTCGCCATATCGTCATACCCATCTACAGGCCTCATTTGGGATAGTCCTCGCCACGTTAGCAAACGCATCTTGAACCCTCGTTTCTTGAGTTCAATGTCATCCGTGACGTGGCGAGCACCATCCATCAGTGAAGCCTCGTTTCTTGATACAAACTGCATCCGATGATGTGCCGATCACTATCCATCAGTGAAGCTTAGTTACTTGAGTTGCATGGCATCCGATGATGTGGCGATCACTATCCATCAGTCCCTTCAATACGGCGGAGAAGAAATTGAAGAACGAGACCGCCCTGGGCAACCCAAGCATGAAGTTGAACCTGACCGGCGCCGTGCCCCTCATCCGCCACCCCAAGGCGCCCGGCGGCATCCCGCGGCGCCCCAAGTCGGCGTGGCAGATCTTCGGCTCGGACTTCTTCAAGAAGTACCGCGAGGCAGGGCCTGGCACATATCGCTTTCCACGTCACTGACACGCGTCGTGTGCCCTCGCCTCTTGACTTCATACACATGACATGACGTGGCGAGCAATAGCCTGGCAGATATGGCTCGCCACGTCACCAACACGCATTGTGGTACCTCGGTTCACATCTTCAAACGCATACCATGACGTGGCGTGCAATAGCCTAGCATATATTGCTCGCCACGTTACCGACAAGCATTGTGAAACCTCGTTTCTCGAGTGCAAACACATCCTATGAAGTGGCGAGCAATATATGTCAGGCGCTACCGCGAGGAGAACGCAGGGGTGCAGGTGAACTTCGCGGAGGTGTACCGGGCGCAGGGTCAGACCTGGCGCGACCTGCCGGATGACCAGCGCGTCAAGTACGAGGACCTGGCAGGGCCTTGCAGATTTTGAGTTTTCTTCCTTTCTTTTTCTTTCCAAGTTCAAAGCTGAGGAGATATGATGAACTACCAGGTACGTCCCTTCGGAATTCCTGGGTTTCTGTCATCCCCATACTGCAATTGCTAAGCTTGGGAGGTTGACGTTGACGCGTGTTAGTAGGTCCTATGGAAAATCCCATCATAATTACCGCAGCCTGCTCCTGCCAGGCCCGACTGCTGGTCTAAACATCCTTCGTGTCAAACCCTCGTTGTGTTGAATTATGTCCTACCTGCCTGATGTTTTGAACCCATTATTTACTGGGCCCTAGTACTTGGCGCGGTTGGAGGCGGAGAAGTTCCGGCAGATGATTAGCTCCATCACTGAGAACGGCAGGGCCTCACACGGCATCCCCTCTCCTCCTCCTCGTCCCTCTCCTCCTCCTCGTCCCCCTCCTCCTCCTCCATCTTTACCCTTCATCTTCTCCTCCTGCTCCTCCTCCTCCTGCTCCTCCTCCTCCTCCTCATCTGCTTGCTCATAGTGTACCGTCACCCCACTGCTGCCGCCGGATCTACCAGTACACTATGAGCGAACACACTGTTTAGCTGGGAAGGGGACACGTGGCCAGGCCCTATCGGATGGCACGCTGCCAATGCCCAACGGCCGCAAGATGCCGCCGATGGGTGGCGCGGTGGGGTACGACAAGAAACATGGCATCAAGAAACCCAAGAAGGTCAAGGTTGAGAAGGGGGGCGATGGCGAGGGCGATGACGAGGAAACCGTCGAGAGGATCGACCGCGGGGGCGGCGTCACCGAGGACGAGAACGGCGTGTTGTACGGAGCCGACGGCGTGAAGCTCTCCAAGGAGGCAGGGGGGTCATTGAGAGCAAGCACTCGACCGACGTTGAATATCCTCCTGTTCCTCCTCCCGGTCATCCTGCTCCTCTTGCTCCTCCTCCTCTCTCCACTTCCTCCTCCTCATCCCCCTCCTCCTCCTCCTCCTCCTCCTCCTCCTCCTCCTCCTCCTCCTCCTCCTCCTCCTCCCCCTCCTCCTCGTGCGCGTCTGTATGAGCAATCACCCTGAAACTAAGTCATGTTGCGACATCGGCTTAAGTGCTTCTCAACGACCCTCATTCGAGGCTGCCGCCGCCGCTGCCGAGGGGTGGCAGCCGCGCGTGGACCGGCGTGCCAGCCACTGGAGCCAGCACTTCAAGCCCGAGGCGCTGAAGGACCGGCCCAACACCATGGAGGTGACGTGCAACGGCGTCAAGGCAGGGGGTCATCGAGAACTATCACTCGACCGACTTTGAATCTACGAACAGAGTCCGCTCGTCTGAATGAGCACTCACCCTGAGCACTCGGTCAGGTGGCTGTTCGCAATGACCATCCTGCCCATGCACCGGGAAGGTGAGTCATGCTCTGATCTCGGTCGAGTGGTTGTTTATGACGACCCTCCCGCAAGGCCGACTTCCTGGTGCGCGAGTTCCGCATGCAGTGCCAGGCAGGGGGGTCATTCAGAACAACGTCTCGACTGAAGCAGAGCTCGCGCGTCTGTATGAGCATCCACTACCTGACGTTCCTTCCGGATGCCACGCCCGCCTTCTCCTCCCCTCCTCCTCCTCCTCCTCCTCCTCCTTCTCCGCTCGTCTGTATGTGCAGTCACTCTGATGTTTAGTCTTGCTCCGATCTCGGTTTGAGCGCTTGTTCTCAATGACCATCCTGTTAGTGCTCACAGTGCGGCGGCACGGGCAAGAGCATGTCGCCGACGGAGTTTGAGAAACACGCGGGGATGGGCCAGGCCAAGAAGTGGAAGGCGTCCATCCGCATGGTGGTAGAGCCTCGCGGAAATTGCTCTTCATGACATAGGTTGCCATCCACCTCAAAACACGTCTTAGGTTACTATGACAAAGTGCGTGAAACCACTTAGACACTTAGAGACACTTAGTGCAAAGTCGACCAGCTCGACCAATCAGAACGCTCCATTTGGACGACTTAGTACTACTATTGCTGAGTGTCTAAGTGCTTTCATGAACTTCGTCAGATTCACCTCAATACACGTCATAGGTTGACATTCCCCTCAGTAAAGGAGGCTTTAAAATGCATTGGATGATGCAGCGAGCTACATATGCCAGACCCTGAATGGTGGAGCCGGTGCGCATGCCCATCGGGCGATGGCTAGACGGCGGCGAGCGGCGCGAGCGCGCGGGGAAGGAGACGGGCATATCAGGGGGCAAGAAGGCGCTCAAGCAGAAGGTGCAGGTGGACATGTCGGGGCGCCGCAAGAAGCTGGACTACGAGATCATCCGCGTGCAGGCGGGGCCTCCAGTATCATCACGTGATTGGTCCGTCAAATCTGACCACTCAATGCGATCACCCTTGCTCTCGTTCCCTTCAGCGTGATTGGTTCCTCAACTCTGACCAGCCAATGAGATAACTCCCTGCCATCGTTCCCTTCAGCGTGATTGTTCCTTCAACACTGACTGTCATCTCTGACCAGCCAATAAGATCACCCCTGCTCTGTTTCCTTTCAACGTGATTGGTCCTCGAACTCTGACCAGCCAATAAGATCACGTCCTTGAACTCTGACCAGCCAATGAGATCGCGGTGATTGCCCTATCAGCAGTGGTCGGTGGACCGGTGCGCAGTGTGCGACGATGACCGCGACTTCGACTTCGACCAGCTCGTCACCTGCGAGGCGGGGCCTTCCTTTCTGACCAGCCAATGAGATCACCCCTGCTCTCGTTCCCTTCAATGTGATTGGTCCGTCAACTCTGACCAGCCAATGCGATCGAACCTGCTCTCGTTCCCTTCAATGTGATTGGTCCGTCAACTCTGACGAGCCAATAATATCATCCCTGCTCTCGTCCTCTTCAATGTGATTGGTCCGTCAACTCTGACCAGCCAATGATATCACTTTGAAGGCCCTGCTGCGAGGGGTGCGCCATCTCTGTGCACCAGTCGTGCTACGGCATCCCCGAGATCCCCGACGACGCCGTGGGCTGGCTCTGCACCTCGTGCGAACACACAGGCAGGGGGGGTATTGAGAACAAGCACTCGACCAACGTTGAATGTTATCCTCCTTCTCCTCCACCTCCACCTCCTCCTCCACCTCCTCCTCCTCTTCCTCCTCTTCCTCCTCCTCCCACTCCTCCTCCCCCTCCTGCTCTTCCTCCTCCTCCTCCTCCCGCAACAACAAGCCCTCCACGGATGTTGTGTACCGACAGACCGAATCTTGGCGTCTGTATGAGCATTCACCCCATGCGAGCACGTCCGATCTCGGTGCGAGTGCTTGTTCTCAATGACCCTCCTATTAGGCGGCGTAGTGTCGGAGACCCCCTTGTGCTGCCTGTGCCCGGTTGAGGGAGGAGCGCTCAAGCGCACCACCACTCAGGGCATCTGGGCGCACTCCGCGTGCTGCCAGTGGATCCCCGAGACCACCGTGCTGGACGTGGTAAGGCCCGGCATATACTGCCCGCCACGTCAAACTGAGAGATGCTTTCGCGTGTATAAGGAGGCACCAGGCTTTCGCCCTGATCCCGTGCTCGCCGC
>Ga0307489_10002090_pt1 | contig 13341 bp, 26 predicted proteins | sample SB12metaG_FD_202247 | JGI IMG/M metagenome (GOLD analysis project Ga0307489, IMG submission 202247) | Sea-ice brine microbial communities from Beaufort Sea near Barrow, Alaska, United States - SB 1.2 | ecosystem: Environmental > Aquatic > Marine > Coastal | place: USA: Alaska | collected... | reverse complement strand
GAGGTTCAGTACATTAGACTACAGGTAGGTTGGTAGTTTGGGTCTGCGAGCGACCTGTCTGCCTGTTGTGTTGCATCCTCTTGTGGAGGCGCGTCGCGTCGCAAGGCTCAAGCTGGTCAAGGCGGCGCCGCGGCTCTTCCTTTGTGCTGTTGCGAAGACACTTCAGACAGTGCTTGTTTCTGAAAGGTCGCTGCTGACGTGGATTCTGTTTATCTGTTATCCGGGTCAGGACGTGGCACCAATGAGGCCGCCTGATTGGTCCAAAGTGGATTTGGGCATGGGCATTTTCTCAAGTGCAGAGTGCGCCGCGTCAGCATCTACTGTCTATCATTTTGTAACTCCCCTCCATATTTCTGTCCAATGGTAGATCGGATTTGTATCACAAAACTGGACAATCGTTGAGTCATTGAGTGGACAACAATGCCAATTTAAGGAGTGAGTCAGATTCATCATTTGAAAGGATACCGTCAAGGCATTTTCTGAGTTCCTTGTCTTGAGTATTTTCACCGCGTCACCTCCAGTACGCGCCATTACTCACACGCTCCCGCACAGCTTCGCCTGTCGCATCCCGTCACCCCCACACCCCACCTCCCCCCACCACACAACCTCCTTCACCATGGATCAGGCTGACGTCCGCATCACCGGCCGCGTAAGTGCCCCGCCCCCGCGCGCGCCCCCGTTGCCAAGACACCTCCACAAACCGTTCCCGATTTCCGAATTCCCGTAATTGTCCCGTAACATAATCGTCCCGTATAACGTCATCGTGTAAGCGAACACGGGTGTCGAAGCGCACCGCTTCCTCAGCGCCTTGTAATGGTATGTAAACATGTGTTCTGATCCTCTCCATCCTCGCCGCCTTTTTCCAGGTCACCGTCAAGGGCGATGGCTCCGCCGCGGAAGACAAGTTCCAAATTCGCGCGTCCGCTCCTTTCGCCAAGGGTGGCAAAGTGACCCTCACCGCGCGGCCCGCCTTCCGCCCCGGTGCGTTCATTCCCACGCCCCATTAATTTCAAACTCCCCTCCCAAAAACGCTTCCCGCGCCGCTCTCACGTGTCCCGCGCGCTCCCTGCGCCCCCGGCGCCGCCATCCGCCTGCAGTTAATCGCGTTGTCGCAATCCTGCACAAAAACCCTGTTTGCTGACTGTACAATGCCGCGATTAATGGTTCTCTCCCGTGCGCAGACGTGGCGGTGGACAAGAGCGGCGTGCGCTCCAACATCAAGCCCGACAGCGTCGGCGACCTCGCCTCCATCGACGACTTCGACATGGAGGTAAGCCAACGCATCCGCACCGCATTCCCTTCGACCGCGACTTCTCAATCTTCCTTGACGCGTTTCAACACAAAAATCTTTCTCTGCAGTATGATATTTACTGATGTACTCTTCTCCTCCCGCATCCTCTGCCTCCCCCCCGCCGACGCCGGCGCGCTGCAGGTGTCCAAGTCCACGACGATCCAGGGGCAGGACTGCGCGATGACGCTGTCGATGGAGAACGTGGGCCGCGGCGGCGCGCCGGCGCTCACGGCAGGGGCTTACACTCGTCCACTTTTCAGCTCAATATAAGCGCTTCCCGTGGGATAGGGGGTGCGTTTCGGGGCTGTTTAGGGGTCGTTTAAGCGGTGTTAGGGGATATAAAGGAGTGTTTGGGTGTAATAAGTGTACGAATTGGCTCAAGTTGAGCTGAAATGTGGACGAGTGTAAGCCCCTGGCTGACGGTGAAGACCGCGGTGGAGAAGGTGGGCGACGTCATCGTCACGCTGGCCAAGCGTGGCAACAAGGGTGCCAACGACGACAAGGCGTTGGCGCAGGACATGTGCCGCGTCGCCGTGACGCTGCCGGTAGGGGCTGAAACTCGTTTCCAATTCAGCTCAACTCACACTCGTTCCCAAATCAACTTGAGCTGTTCTGTTCTGTCCACCGCATAACCCAACTTAGCTCATGAACGTGTCCTGGAGTTGCTCAAGTTGAGCTCTAACGTGAACGAGTGTAAGCCCCTGGCTGCCGGTTGAGGACATTCACAAGGACCTGACGGCGTCGGTGGACTACGACGTGAACGCCAAGAACGCCAACATCAAGGTGGGGTACAAGAACGGCGACGTGGCGCTGAAGCTGAAGTCCTCCGTCAACACCGGCACCAACGCCATGACGCACAAGGCAGGGGCTTACACTCGTACCCATTTCCACACAACTTGAGCTTACATCTCCCCTTTCCGCTCACTCTGTCCCCCATATGACCCGAATAAACTCGTGGAGTGTCCCGAAGGTGCTCGAATTGAGCTCTGACGTGAGCGATGTGTCCCCAAGGTCCTCAAGTTGAGCTTTGAAGTGAGGGAATGAAAGTCCCTGGCACAAGGTCAACGCCGACTACAGCGGCCTGGAGGGCGTGGGCATCGGGCTCCAGGTGGACGACTCGCTCAAGGGCCACGTGAGCATCACCAAGGACAAGTACGAGCTGCGCGTGCCGGTGACCAAGAGCGGCGTGGACCCCAACGACGTCTGCCTCCGCCTCAAGTGGAGCATGGACATGTAAGCGGCGGCGGCGCGGCGACCCCATTCATAATCTAATGTAGAAGGACTGCTGAGTGAAAGTACCTGTATAGATGAAGTAATACGGACTGATACCCCACCCCTGTACCAACCACGCCCAAGCTACGGGCGTGAAGCGATTTCACCATTGCGATTTATCATTTTTAATAACATAAACAATATTTGTTTTGAACATCCTCGTCGCGCCTGCGTAACAGCCGCGTCTCTCGACACTGGTGCCCCTGCGGTCCCCTCTCACCGTCACGGACTCGCCTCGCACCTCCCATGCCACGGTTACGGCGAACGCACTGCCGTAATTCACTTCCAGTCCCTGTCTATGCTTGCCAAGCTGCCGGGCGTGAACGTGGCGAGCTCCTGCCACGCCGCCGTCACCGTGCCGCGACCTAGTATCGTGTACGCCTCCGGAAATGGCCTCCTGACAAATGTCGGCCGCCACGTCATCGGATGCCATTTGACTCAAGAAACTAGGGTTCAAAATGCGTTTCAAACCATTTTGGTTTATGGCTCTCGGCCGTTTTGGTGAGATCTGAGATGACGTGCTGGAACTGGGGCCGTTATTTTCCAAAGAGACGGTGCCCTCTAGTTGTCTGCCACACGCCTCGAGCCGTGCGCTGCCTCCTCGCGGTTTCACACACACAAGATATGGCACGCCTTGCGGTGGTGTCCGCCGCGCTGCTGGTCGCCGTGCTCCAGGCGGCCACCCAACCCGCGCAGGCTGCCCGCCCCCATGGCTTCCCCGACCCCTCGCACGTGGAACTACTTTCCGCGGTGCCTGCGGTGGTGAATGGCGCGCGCGGGGGCGACCCGGGGGACACAGGGCCTATGGACACTTCACCTCATTCAGCTGGCGCGCGGCCCGGCGCGAAGGACTGTACCACCCACTGGTTCACGCAAGACCTGGACCACTTCAGCTGGAGCTCGCCGGCGCCCGGCGCCGTCACCACCTTCCAACAGCGATTCCTCGTCTTTGACAAGTTTTGGACGTCATCGTCATCGTCAGGCCCCACCGAGCCCGCCGAGTTCCCCGCCCCCGAGTCCGCCGCCGCCTCCGCCTCCGCCGCCGCCCCCCGCGGCCCCATATTCTTCTACGTCGGGAACGAAGGGGATGTAGAGCTGTACGCGGTGGGGCCTGGGCAGATAGTTCTCGCCACGTCATAGGAAGCTTTTCCCCCAAGAGACTAGGCTTCCAACAACGCCGGTGGATGACGCGGCGGCAAAACATCTGTCTGTCCCTAGAATGCGGACCATACCGGGCTGATGTGGGAGCACGCGGAGTCCTTCGGCGCCCTCCTCGTGTTCGCCGAGCACCGGTACTACGGCCAAAGCCAGCCCTTCGCCGGCGGGGGCTTACACTCGTTCACTTCTCAGCTCAACTTGAGCGCTTTTTATGGGACAGAACGTGCGCGCGTAGGGGTTGTGCAGCCCGTGTGAAGGGGGTGTTAGAGCGTGTTTAGGGTGTGTAGGGTGTTGATGTGTGTCAGACATGGCTCGAGTTGAGCTGAAATGTGAACGAGTGTAAGCCCCTGTTCACCGGCGACTACTCCGCCGCCGCCGCTGCCGCCGCTGGAGAGGAAACTAAATGGGACCCTGCGAAGTTACGGCAGGGGCTTACGCTCGTTCCCATTTCCGCTCAGCTTCAGCTTACCTTGCCCCTTTCCGCTCAACTTAAGCTTACCTTGACCCCTACACAAACCAAATAACCCCGTGGATGTGGCCCGAAGGTGCTCAAGTTGAGCTCTAACGTGAGCGATGTCCCGAAGGTCCTCAAGTTGAGCTTTGAAGTGAGCGAGTGTAAGCCCCTGAGTTGCGGTTCCTGACGCACGAGCAGGCGCTGGCGGACTACGCTGTGCTCATCTACCATCTGAAGACGGAGTTCGCGGGGGGCGTCGGGGCCGCCTCGCCGGTCATCGCCTTCGGGGGTAGCTACGGTTGGGCCTGGTAGACACCGCCCGCCACATCATTTCCAACCTTCGTTACTGGATCTACCGGTCATATGTATGCTTGTCAAACTAAGCTTGTGGGGGGGTTGAACTAAGCTAGTATAAGCTAGTTTAGGGGCTAATGGTTAATGGGTCAGTGTAGTGGCGACAAGATTTGTCATATGACGTGGCGAGTGCTATCTGCCAGGCTCTGTCATCGAGACGCATCATAAACCCTCGGTTATTGAGTTTCATGGCATCCTGTGACATGGCGAGCACAATATTCGCCCGGCCCTGAGGTACGGTGGCATGCTGGCGGCGTGGATGCGGCAGCGGTACCCGGGGTCAGTGGCGGGCGCGGTGGCGGTAGGGCCTGGCGGATTACGCTCGCCACGTCATCACCCACATTTTAGACCCTCTTTTCTTGATTTAGACTGCAGCCTATGACGCGGCGAGCATCATCTGCCAGGCCCTAGGTGGCGGCGTCGGCGCCCGTCCTAGCGTTCCCCGGCATGACGCCCAAGTTCGACACCGAGACATACTGGGGGCCCGGGCTTACACTCGTCCACTTTTCAGCTCAACCTAAGCCGTTTCTGACACAGAAAATGCCCTAGACACCCCGTTACACACCCTAAGACCCCCTGAACGCCCTAAACACCCCCTAAACAACCCTTGAATGCGCCCCCTACCACACAGAAAGCGCTTACATTGAGCCGGAACGTGGACGAGTGTAAGCCCCTAAGTGGAGGCTGGTGACGCGGGACGCCACCCCCGCGGGTGGCGCTGTCCCCGGGTGCGCGGCCGCGGTGAGCCGCGGATTTGCCGCCATATTCGCCTCCGCGGCAGGGGCTTACACTCGTCCTCTCTTCAGCTCAACCTGAGCCGTTTCTTGTCATTGACCCCACCCACAGACACAGAGTGTCCCACACAATGTGCTTACGTTGAGCCGAAATGTGGACGAGTGTAAGTCCCTGCTCTGCGGCGGAGGGGGCTCCCGGAATGGCCCGCCTCTCCCGCGCCTTTCGCACGTGCGACCCGCTGGCGCCGGGGCAGGCAGAAAAGCTGGCGATGTTCCTGGCAGGGGCTTACACTCCTTCCCATGTTCGCTCAACTTGAGCTTACTTTGCCCCTTTCTGCTCAACTTCAGCTTACTTTGTCCCCCATACAACCCTCGTTAACCTGTGGATGTGTTCCGAAGGTGCTCAAGTTGAGCTGTAACGTGAGCGATGTGTTCCCGAAGCTCCTGAGGTTGAGCTGAGAAGTGAACGAGTGTAAGCCCCTGGTTCCTGGCCGTGGCGTTCGACACCATGGCCATGGGGTCTTACCCGTACCCGTCCAACTACATGACGGGCGGGGGGGCGGAGCTCCCGGCGTGGCCCATCAGAGCCGCCTGCCGCGTCATCGTCAACGCAACCGCCTCCGCCGCCGCTGCCGCCGAGGCAGGGGCTCGCACTCGTTCACGCTAGAGCTCAACTTGAGCAACTCCAGGACACGTTCATGAGCTAAGTCGGGTTATACGGTGGACAGAAGAGTTCAAGTTGAGCTGAATTGGGAACGAGTGTAAGCCCTTGCGCCCAGGCCGCTTCTGCGGGGGCTGCTTCTGCTGGGGGCTCTGGGGACGACGAGTTGGAGGCAGGGGCTTACACTCTTTCACTTTTCAGCTCAACGTAAGCGCTTTTTGTAGTATAGGGGGTGCGTCAGGGGCTGTTCAGGGGATGTCTGTGGGGTGTTTATGGGGTGCAATGGGGTGTCGAGGGGTGTTTAGGGTGTGTTTTTGTGTCAGTTACGGCTTAGGTTGAGCTGAGAATTGGACGAGTTTAAGCCCCTGGTTGGAGGAGGGCGCTCTGCTGGGCAGGCTGCGCGACGCGGCGGGGGTGTATAACAACGCGTCAGGCGCCGCGGGTGGCTGCTACGCCCTGCCGGCTGACGACGAGTACGACAGCATCTGGGACTACCAGTGGCGGGGCCACAGCATGGCGTTCCTCCTCCTCCTCCTCCTCCTCCTCCTCCTCCTCCTCCTCCTCCTCCTCCTCCTCCTCCTCCTCATCCTCCTCCTCATCCTCTCGCCCTCCTCCGCTTCCGCCGCCTTCTCCTGCTCCTCCTCCTGCTCCTCCTCCACCTCCTCCACCTCCTACTCGGCGTTCTCGCTTCAATGGAGACAGCCTGCGGTTTTTCCCCCGAGACCACTCGACTTACCCATCACATTGAACACCTCGAAACTGCTCAGGTTGAACAGCAGAGGCAACGAATGGCCCGACCCCTGGTGGAGCAGGATCCGGCCAGTGTGTGCGGGACCACTGCCACACTAAGACTAAATATGACAAAGTGCGTGAAACCACTCAGACACTTCGTGATACTTCGTGCAGAGTCGTCCCGCTCGACCAATCAGAACGCTCCATCTGGACGACTTAGTGCTACTTGTTGCTAAGTGTCTCAGTGGTTTGACGCACTTTGTCATAGTGCAGGAACGAGTGGCGGGGCCCTGAGCAGCGGTGCACGGAGCTGATGCCGCAGGAGACCTACTTCGCCATGGACGGCGACTTTGAGCAGCTCGGCAGGGGCTTACACTCGTCCACTTTTCAGCTCAACCTGAGCCGTTTCGGACACAAAATGCACCCGAAACACCCCCTGATAACTCCTGACACCGCCTACTCACCCCCTAACAAACCCTATATGCACCCCCTGTCCCACATAAACCTCTTACGTTGAGCTGGAAAGTGAACGAGTGTAAGACCCTGCAGCTCGGGTTCGGCGACATGTTCTGGCGCCGCAGGTACAACGCTACGTGGGTGGGCGAGCGGTGCCGCCGCAAGTTCGGGGTAGGGCGGTGCAGGTTGACGGTTTCAAACCCCCGTGTTGAAAGCGCCTATGGTTTCAGCGCTTGATACTAGCATGTGATGAATTGCTTTCAAGTGTTGCTTTCAAATCAAACTTGCGCCACTACATCGGGGGTGTGGCGCCGCGGCGGAGGTGGATCGCGGCGGCCACGGGCGGCGGCGTCCTGGTAGGGTGGTGCAGCTTGACCCCATCAAACCCGAGTTGAAACCCCCTGGAACTGAGCGCTTGAAACTAATGTGTGATACACTGGTTTCAACTTTTGCTTTCAAATTCAGGTTGCGCCGCTACATCCAGGGCCTGGCGCAGGCCACCAACATCGTGTTCAGCAACGGGGCGCTGGACCCATGGTAGGCCGATGCAGGCTGACCCCATGAAAACCACCTTGAAAGCGCCTCGATAGAACTCCTTGAAACCAGAATGTGATGGACTGCTTTCAGAATTCGGTTTAAGATTCAACTTGCGCCGCTACATCTTGGAGCGTGGGTGGGGTGACGCGTAATTTGTCGGCGACGGTGACGGCGGTGCTGATCGCGGAGGGCGGGCACCACACGGACCTGTTCTTCGCGCACCCGGCAGGGGCTTACGCTCGTTCACTTTTCAGCTCAACTTAAGCCGTGTCTGACTCACAAAAACACGCTGCACCCCCTAGAAACCACCTAACATAACACCCCCTGAGCACGGGCTACACAACCCCTAAGCGCTCCTCCCCCTGTCCCATGAAATGCGCTCAAGTTGAGCTGAGAAGTGAACGAGTGTGTAAACCCCTGACACCTGGCGGACCCGCCCTCCGTCACTGCGGCGCGGCGCGCGGAGCTCGCGCTGGTCCGCGGCTGGGTCGCCGCCTTCCACGCCGACCGGGCGAGGATCGCGCTGCTCTTTGCGGCGAGAAAACAAGGAAACCTTTCTTCTGTTTCAAACTAGAGCTAGCTGTGTCGTGGGCTCTGGAGTTTTTATTCCAGTTTCCTTTTTAGTGAATGACGACTCTAAAGCCCTACAACAGCGCCCACTGACGCAACGCCTACATCACAATCGCGATGTTGATGACGGGGGTTCCACGCCGACCGCGCGGCCGCCCCGCCATGATATAACGAGCAGGGTATAATCAACCTGTACATCTCCCCACAAACCAAAATAATCCCGCAAAAAACAAAAATAACACCACAAATAATTCCCTTCCTACGGCGTCCAGAAGAATGGGTGGATCAGCGCGGTGTTGCAGCCAAGGCGCCCGCGCTGCAGCGCGTTGCGTTTACACACCAGACGGCAAGCCAGGTCCCAGCCCAGCCCCGCACCGGCGTCCAGTGCGCTGAAGTCCCACCCGTTGGGCTCCACCACCTCGCACCAGGGGCCGCGCACCTGTGGGTTTGCAGCTCAACTCAAGTATCTTTGAGGCATTAAACCCAGTCTCCGCTATGACTACCCCATGGCCTCCCGAATGCAGCTCTTGACCAATCATGGACCGCGAGAAAATGATGCTCTTTCAAATGACCAATAAGGGACAATAACTGTTGAGTTACAGAATTGGCGCGAAACAGCAGGAAAATCCAGCGAATCACATCTCAGCATACCACGTTCTCGATCAATCATATGAGGGCCTCTCGGTGTCGCGACACCCGCAGATTGGGTGTAAGTGGGGTACTGTAACTCAACATCGTGGAGGGGAAAAGGTGAAGATGCAGAACGGTGCGGCCCTGCCTTGCGCCACTTGCGGAGGTCATACCCGTTCTCGTTCAGGATGCGGCGGAAGCTGCCGTTGTGTAGCGGCGCAAGCTGAATTTGAAAGCAAATATTGAAACCAGGTTGTCGTATTATAGTTTCAAGTGCTCAGCTCCAGGCGCTTTCGACTTGGATTTCATCGGCTCAACCTGCACCGCCTCACCGTTGGGGTCCATCACCCGCTTGCCGCGCAGCTGCGGCACGCACAGCTGCAGCAGCACCAGGCCGGCGCTGAAGGAGTCAAACAGGTCCGGCAGCGTGGCGCCCCACACGATGGGCGACAGCGACGCCGTGAGCGGGGGGAACGCCGGCGGCGCGGGCATGCGCTCCGGCATGATGAAGTTCTCCGGCGGGGAGTAGAAGGGGTCCAGGAGCGTGGACTCCGGGTCAAAGTTGAACCCCGTGCGCAGGGGCTTACACTCGTCCACTTTTCGGCTCAAGGTGAGCGCCTTCTGTGGGATAGGGGGTTGCAGTTGGGGGTTGTTTAGGGGTTGTTCAAGGGGTGTTGAGGATAACAGGGTGTGTCAAGGGTGTATTTCGTGTCAGAACTGGCTCAAGTTGAGCTGAAATGTGGACGAGTCTAAGCCCCTACCCGTGCGTAGGTCCGCCGCCGCGCCAAAGTCCACTAGTCGGAAGCGGTCGCCCATGAGCACAAGGTTGGCGGGCTTGACGTCGCGGTGGATGATGCCCATGTCCAGGGACTTACACTCGTTCACTTTTGAGCTCAACGTGAGCACTTTTTATGTGTGGGTCGGGCGTTTAGGAGTTTGTTCGGGGGGGTTTCGGGCGCAGAAAGGGGTGTCAGGGGGTTTTCAGGGTGTGTTTTCGTGCCAGAAACGGCTCAGGTTGAGCTGGAAAGTGGACGAGTGTAAGCCCGTGCCCATGTCATGCAGGCCGCCTAGTGTGAAGAGCAGGCTGCGCATCACGCTCTTCGCCACGCCACTCGTGCGCGCCGCGTTGCAGCGGCGTACATTGAATTCGGAAGCAACGTTTGCAGGCGGTCCATTTTATTTTAGTTTCAATCGTTGAAACCAAGCGCGCTTTCAACTCCGGGTTTGATACTGGCAACCTGCGCCGCCCCACCGCGTAGTCTTGCCCCTTCCCCTCGCGCCCGTACAGAACCTGTTCCAAACACTCGGGGTAGTTCTGACTCAACAGGAAGTCCTCCAGCGTGGTGTCCCCCTCGTACGCCCACACCCGGCGTCAGGATCGGACAGATGAAGCTCGCCATGTCAGAGGACGACGCTTGACTCAAGAAATGAAGTGAGTGTTCAGAGTGTGGAGAACGACATGCATATGTACTAATAACTTATGCCGCGTTAGAAGATGACATTTGTGTGAACAAACAAGGGTCTCGAGTTGCCGGCCCAGGGCCCCCGGGTTTGGGATTTAGGGTTTAGGGCTCAGGGTTTGGGGTTTAGAGATTAGGGTTTTAGGCCCCTGGCCTGCCAGGTGGGGCGACGCCGCGCCCTCCACCGGGTCGTACGACCCCAGGAACGGCGCGCACCCCCACGCTGTAGCGTCGCAAGTTGAAGTTGAAAGCAACGTTCGAAAGCGGTTCATCATGTTTCAGCTTTAAGCGCTTAGTTCCAGGCGCTTTCAACGTGGGTTTCATAGGGTCAACCTGCACTGCCCTACCACGCCACCAGCGGCGCGCGCCGGATCCGCCGGTTCATATACTCCTCCGCGTTCTGTAACTGAATGGCGCCCTGCACATTCTTGGCCTGCTTCACCACCAGCGCCCGCCCGGTCGGCAGGTCCACCGCCTTGTACCAGGGACTTACACTCGTCCACTTTTCGGCTCAACGTAAGCGCTTCCTGAGGGATAGAGGGTGCGTTTAGGGGTCATTTAGGGCGTGTTGAAGGGGTGTCAGGGAGCGCCAGGGGATGTTTGGGGTGTGTTTCTGTGTCAGAAACGGCTCACGTTGAGCTGAAAGTGGACGAGTGTAAGCCCATGCCTCGTACACCGTGCCGAAGTTGCCGTCACCGAGCCGCCCCTTGGTCTGCACCGTCTCAACCGAGAACTTCCCCCGCGTCACCTCCAGGCAGGGGCTTACACTTTTGTGCTCAACCTGAGAACTTTCCGACACAAAGTACACCCTAAACACCCCCTACTACTCCCGAAGAGCTCCTAAACACCCCCTGCGCAACCCCTAAATGCAGCTCCTATCCCACAGAAAGGGCTGACGTCGAGCCGAAAGGTGGACGAGTGTAAGCCCCTGCCTCTAGCGCCGCGTCCACCGCGCACAGCACGTACGAGTCTACGGCGCCCGCCAGCACACCGGGCCGCGCTGTGGCCCACAGGCAGGGGCTTACACTCGCTCACTTCAGAGCTCAACTTCAGGACCTTCGGGACACATCGCTCACGTTAGAGCTCAACTTGAGCACCATCGGGCCACATCCACGGGTTAAGTTGGGTAATATGGGGGACAAAGTAAGCTTGAGTTGAGCGGAAAGGGGCAAAGTAAGCTCAAGTTGAGCGGAAATGGGAACGAGTGTAGGCCCCTGCCCACAGGTAAAGCGCCACGAAGGCGGCCAGCTCATACTCAGAGTTGCCCGTCACCAGCGTGAATGCCGAGGCTTTCTCGTCCGCCCAGAAATTCGCCAGCACATTCTCGACGCCCTCCGGGAGCTAGGGCCTGCCAGCTGTTGCGCGTCACGTCATCAACGTATTTGCACTCCTATATTGGGCACCTGGACCCCAGTAATGGGCACCAGCCCCCCCTATGACGGGCACCTGACCCCCCTATAATGGGCACCTGACCCCCCTGTTATGTGCACCTGACCCCCCTATAATGGGCACCTGATCCCCCCTGTAATGGGCACCTGACCACCCTATCATGGGCTCCTGACCTCCCTATAATGTACTCCAGGGCATCCTGTGACGTGGCGAGCACTGTCTGGCATGCCCTACCGGGAGGGCTGCGTACGCGGCTGTGGCCGCCGGGCTCGCCGCGTCCGCCAACGCCATCGCTGAGTCAGCCACGTTCACGCCGCCCACCTCGCCAGGGAAGTCAGGGAACATTGCCGCGTAGCTGAAGCTGAACGCCTGCGGCGGCGGCGGCGGCGGCGGCAGCGTGGGCGCGGGCGCGACGACGCGCTCGACGACGCCGCCGACGTCCTCCGGGGACAGTCCCAAGGCATCTATGAAGCTTGCATGGACCACCGTCGGACCCGCTCGTCTCCGCCCCGTTCTCCGCGCGACCACCACCTGCCTCGACCCGCCGCCGCACCCGCGGCCGCCGCAACCTTCGCCGCGCGATCGCGCCGCTCGGAAGATGTGTGCGCGGGGCGCCGCCACAGCGGCGAGGCTGGCGCCGACGCAGGCTAGCGCCATCGCAGTCGTCAGGCTGAAGTGGATAGAGCTTGCTGCGATTGATTACCTGTGGTCGCGCGGAGGCCGCTTTTCTGACTCGGCAGCGAGAGTGGCGACAGCGGCGATACACACCGCCGCCTCCCTCCTTACGGTGCTCGCCGTCGGGTCCGCCCTACTGGCTGCGCACCGTGCACACTGCAAAGCCTGGCACGACGTGCTGCGTGACGTGGCTCGAGAGCGTAAACTCCCGCGCTCACGTGGCACGGCTAGCAGAGATGATCTGATTGGACAACAGTAGATTGCCGGATTTTTGTATGGCGGTCAGTTAGAACATTGTACCGGTACACGGATCCGACCGACACCAACCGACCAATGCTGACGTGTCCGTAACGCCAAATTTACATTTGATACGCGCTCATACTGTACAAGCACCCGCGTTGCCGGCCTGCCGCGTCGTGCGCGTCTCGTTTGAGGCGGGATTGGCCCAACCCGCCCCGAGCTCGAATCCCCCAACGCCCCCGCCGAGGCCCTGCACCAGCTCCCCTCGCTGTCGCCCGACAAGCATCTTTTGCCCCCGTCGTGTGGGCGCGTTTGGGGACTTGGCTGGAGTTGCCATATGAGCTATCATTGGCCATTGGAGCCGCTGCTGGAGCCATCGATGTTGAGTTTCTTTACCGGTGCCTGAATGAACAAGGTCTGCAACAGGAAGCCATCCATACCTGCCAACTGTTGTGAGGAGCGTTATAAGTCATCACTTTAAATACTACCATCTTGTCGAGCGGAAGTAACCTTCTGTCTGAGTTGTCAAAATTGCAGGCGCTATATACTTGGTTCATGTTTCTCAACCTCACCGGCGGTGTTTCGCAATTACCTAGAATACATATTAAAATTGTAAAAGGGACTATCGTCCGGTTGTTTTAGTTTTTCTTTGTAAAGAAGTTACCGATACCACCCGCTATTTTTTTCGCCACCACGACGGGAGGCGGCGGAGCCTTGCGTTTAGGGAT
>Ga0307489_10002089_pt1 | contig 13344 bp, 8 predicted proteins | sample SB12metaG_FD_202247 | JGI IMG/M metagenome (GOLD analysis project Ga0307489, IMG submission 202247) | Sea-ice brine microbial communities from Beaufort Sea near Barrow, Alaska, United States - SB 1.2 | ecosystem: Environmental > Aquatic > Marine > Coastal | place: USA: Alaska | collected 2017-05-06 | reverse complement strand
GCATATTCACAGGGAATATTAAGTTGTTTGGCTAAGGGCTTCATCCATTGCTCTTCACTTACCGGGGCGTCTGGCTGGTTAACACACCAAAAAGTAACGTTTTGACCGCGTTGGGCTAAATAAGCGCCGAGGAAAGAAGAGTCGACACCACCACCACAAGGCACCGACACATGAGGTTCGTTTTCTAAGGGCTCTAGGGCTTTATCCATTGCCTTTTTAATTTCAAGTAAAAGGGCTGATTCAGACAATGACTTGAATTTTGACTGTAATGCGGGCGTATATTGAGAAGGTTCAGTAAGTAACCATTGATGAACAGCTAATTGATCTTGTGTAAAAATACTGACACTACCAGGTGAAATAGTATTAAGGTTTTGCCATAAGGTGCGTTTACCGGTGCGGTGCGCATACACCAGCATTTCATTAATTTTGTCGGTGTTTATCCCTCCATACTCGGTGTTTTCTCTTACGGTTTGTAGGTTAGAAGAAAATACCAATTTGTTTTGGCTAAAGTGGTAATAAATGGGAATAAACCCACAAGCGTCGCGCAGCACCACCACACGACCAAGTTTGGCTTGAATGGCAAAAACAATCGCCCCGGGCAGTAGTAGATCGGTTATTTCTTTTTTTATTTCAGTAAAAAGCGCTTGATCTGAGATGTTAATATCATTAAGAATGGGCTCTTTAATGATTTTGTTACAAATATCATTAAATTCAATTTCATTAAGACCCTGCGCAAAGATAAACCAATTACCGTCTACTGATTTAAACGAAAAGGCACCTGTTGATTCAATAAGAAATATTTCGCCTTTTGCTGTGAATTTTGATGTTTCCACTTTAATATCGGTGACCGCTTCGCATTTTATCCAGCCAGCAAAGCCTGTTTTTACGTGCGGCATCATCCCTGTCCAATTCATAATTTACCCTTTAATCCTATAAAGCTTTATTGTGTTATGTAGTTATAAACGTTTAGTGGTTTGTTAATCACCAATAATGTATTTTAAGAAAATCATACAGCCTTGTTTTTAAATAAATTTATCGCTTGCGCTGCTGGATTTTTCACGGGATCCCAAACTGGCTTAACCAAGGTTTTAATTTTTGCAAAAATACGTGTTATTTGGTTAGCAAGACTAATAGGCAGGTGTAACCAGCGGCTGTATAAAAACACTCGTCTTCGAAATACCCAATGATACATCGCTTGTTCAGCATAAAAGTTATAGCCCCAACGTTGCTCAAATAATCGGGACGATTGCCAAGTAAGGGTTTTACTCCAACGAAAGAAAAAGAAATTCATGTCGTCTAATTCCATTCTTGTGCCTAAATTATCAAAAATAACAACCGAGTTAGGTTGAGAAAACACTTTGTAACCTAACTTTTTAAGTTGAATAGCAATGTCGATATGTTCACGAATAACCATTTGCGGCAGTTCAAGTTCCTTCAAAATTTTGGTGTTAAATAATACGCCATGCAGTTCAAACATTTCAGAAGGTACGACTTTTTTGGGGATTTCTTGGGGTAATGCTCTTCTGTAGTGTTTTTCTTCAATAAGGTAATCAACCCCGTCTATTGGTATGAAGGTTATTTCATTGGTAAATAAATGGCTACGCAATGGCGCACCAACATCAACCCCGGCTTTTTCTAATGTTAACGGGTTAACAATGGCAATGTTGTTATCGGTTTCTGCTACGGCTAATAGCGGCGCTAACCAACCTTCTGTTACGTTAGAGTCGTTGTCTAAAAACATCACATAAGGAGTGGTTAGGGTATCTCGTATATTACGCATGGCTTCCATGGGTATTATTAGCCCCATTTCAATAATTTCAGCATTTTTTTTATTGGCTAATAATGCCGTTAACTGACGTTTTATTTTTTTGGGGTAGGCAAGATCCACTACTTTTAGTAAAAAAGGCTCGGGGGTTAATTGATATAAATTTTCTATGCATGCAATCACTCCCGAGTAGCGGTCTCTTGGGGTGATTACTACTGTTACTTTAACATCGTCCATTTTATGTTGTCCTACAGTGGTTGGTTGTTCTTGTGTCTTTTACAATACCTTTGAAAATTTCAATATAGTGATTAATCATATTGGTGAGTGAAAAATTTATCGTTATACGCTGATAGCCCTGCTCACCATATTGAGTCCGTAAGGCTTTATCGTTGATTAATAACACTAATGCTTTTTTTAATTCTTGTGGTGAAGCGGGCGATACCAACAAGCCTGTTTCTTGTGACACTATTATTTCTTTTATGCCGCCAACCGTGGTGGCAATTACCGGTTTTGCTTTTGCGCCTGCCTCAATAAACACTAGGCCAAATGCTTCTTCTATTGATGGTTGAATAAAAATATCACAGGCCTCTAACCACTGGGGTGCGTTATTAACTTGTCCTAAAAAAGTGACTTTTTCTTTTATTTTTAATTGGCTTACAAGGTCTGCTAAGTACTTTTTTTCATGTTCAGTGCCATTGCCCGCTATATACAAATGTACAGCTTGGCTAGTTTTAATATGTGACAAAGCGGTTAAGGTATCTTGATGGCCTTTTATTTCACCTAAGTGAGCTATGCTGAGCAACATTGATTGATTAGGAGGTATGTTAAGGTCGGTTCTTGCTTTATTTTTTGTCTCGTTTGTCGGTTTTTTTTCAACAACAACACCGCCATGAATGACATGACATTTATTGTTGGGCAGTTTTAAATTTTCGGTTAACAACGACAGCCGGTTATGAGAAACGGCAACATAATGAGAGACAAAAAAGCGAATAAGTGTATTAACGATACTCGGTTGGTATTTAGCCAAGTCTGAACGATGAAAGGTCGCTACTGTTTTTACGCCACAACTGAAACCGGCAATACTGGCGTAAAGTTGGCTAAATTCACAGTGCGCATGAATAAGGTTGATTGCATTATTTTTGAGCAGTTTTCTTATTTGAAAAACTAACGGCCAATTAATCCCTGTTTGTTTGTTTATTACTTGTAAATTAGCGATATTTACCCATGATTCTGGTTTTGAAAAACACACAGGAAAAACAACTATTTTTTGTTCTCTTAGCCCAGCAACTGTATCAGTAAACCTGGTGGTTCTTCCGCCTTTTTCTAAACTTTGAACAACTTCCAGAACCCTTAGGTGGTCAGACATACTGAAATACTTCCTTGATATCAGTGACAAATCTAAATAACTTTAGTCGATCTTTCTTATAACTGCCTTATTATTTACACATTCATTTGAATTAATTCAGCGTTAACTTTAAGTCAGTTTCATGTTAATTAAGCTAAATTCGCGCTTAGCTACGTGTTTTACCTAGAAGTGTGCTAAATAAAGTGAGGGATGATTTTATTTATATCGATTACGCGCTCTAAATGACGCGTAATTCAACAGAATGGACGCAATGAATATCAGATTAACTGACAAACAAAAGGTGATTAAACAATTGGCGTACAGCTATTTTGTGCTTTGTTGTGTGTTTTGCTTATTAGTAACGGCCTTACCTTATTGGCCGACTTATGACCTATTAATTATTCCTAAATATGCGTTGCTGTTTGGCCCTCGTTGGTGGTTATTGGTTTGTATTATGTGCCTCTATTTTTTCTGGCGTTATTTGTCAAAGCGCCTATTGCAATTGTCTCTATTATTGATTCTGTTATCACTGAACTATTTAGACTTTCAATTACCACATATTACTTCCTATTTTTCAGCTTCCGCCTCAACGGTTCAAGAACTATCGGTACTTAGCGCCAATATCGGTGGGGGTGGCTCTGACCGAGAGCTCGATTATATTGGTTTTACTAAAAAGCCTGATATCGTTCTTTTGCAGGAAGCTAGAAGAATAAATACTGCGATATTGTTTACGGATTATCGCTTTAAGCAATGCCTGTCTGGATTATGCATTTTTAGTCAATACCCTTTTGAACGAGTTAACACATTAAACCGAAAATTATTTGAAGGCTGGGGTATTTTCGCTATTTTTTATCAAGTAAACACCCCATTTGGTGTTATTTCGTTAGCCAATGTTCATTTTGAAACACCGCGCTCGGTGCTCATGGGATTAATTTACCGGTATTGGGACGTTGAGTTGGCAAGCACGATAGAAAGTAATCGGCAATTTGAAGCCGAGTTGGTGAGTTTGTGGTCTCAAAATAAACGCCATACCTTAATTGCTGGCGATTTTAATATGCCCCAAAATGAAAATATTTATCAGCGTAATTTTAGCCATTTAAGTAATGCTGTTGACAATAAAGGCTTTGGTTTTAATGCCACTAAATTCACCTCCTGGCACGGGGTAAGAATTGACCATGTTTTATATTCTGATGATTTTACGTTAAAGGCTGTTGAGGTTGTTGATTCTATTAAGGGTGATCATCGGCCGGTATTGGCTATCTTTAACGTTAGTGATATTAAACAAAGTAGTAAGAATAATTTCCCCAAGAGATCGGTTGAGTGGTTGCATTGATCTTGTGTATCCATTCACAGATGAGCGACCACCTAACCTTCTGTTTGGCATGGTTTATCACATAAATAAAACGTCCAGTGGAGACTTGTTTTGTTTTTACCTGTTAGGCTCTCTACAAGTCGTTTCATTTTAAAGGTGGTCACTTGAGGTGTTGTTTGGTTAGCAATTTCATATTTAACATGTACCTTAGCGTAACGCTGGTTTTTATAAACAGAGTAAACTTGCCAACCATTGATGATTGATTGCTCGATTACCTGCCAGCCTTTAGGAATAAAATCATTGTCATAAAAACTTGGTTTACCGTCTAAATCACTGCCGTTAAAATGAAATATATAATGAAGGTTTCCACTCGTGGCAGGCGTTGATTTTATTGTTTCAACGGAAGAATAATAATGAATGTTTGGTTTTATATTGTCTTGATTTTCATTGTCATTTCCCCGTTCAAAAGCTAAGGTATTGTTGACTACGACATCACTGGTTATACCTTGTGATGTTGCTAGTTTTAATGTGGTTGAGGTAATAGTTAATAGGCTAATTAGAGTGAAAAAAGCAATCTTATTTGGTGTTTTTTTTTGTGTGCTAAGTTGCTTCACTTTATCTTCGGGGTTAAATAAATCATTATCTGATAGGTTATTTCCCCAACGAAATAATAAAACCATAAACGGAATATAAAGATACCAACCAAAGGTGTTGTGATCTTCCATTAAGCTACTTTCCATATTAGTATATTGGCCTATTAAAATTAGCGCGGTAATTCTTATCCAATTGGTGAGTAAAGCACCTAAAATTGCGACAATAAAAAACATCAGCGCGCGTTTGGCATCCTTAATATAAAGAAAAATAAATAAAGAACTAATGGCTAAAGACACAATGAGATATCTTAAGCCACTGCAACCATCGGCTATTTCAAAAACACCGGCTGGTATCGTCACAAATTGAGCCTCTACATAAGTTGGCACACCAGTAAAACCCATGATAAAAGTAACAGCGGCTACCGACATATTTTGTAATGTCGGGATGAGTATGCCCCAAAAAGGAAAAATAAAAATTAACACAGCGGCAGGAAATAATATTTGCCAATTGAAGGTGTAAATCATCGGTAGGCTAGCAAGGCACACTAATAAAAATGAAAACCAATAACCAATACTTATTTGTGCATTAGTGGTAATGAAGAGCAAATAACCACAAGCAATTAACAAGAGCGTAAAGGGTAAGGAGACTTTTTCTCTAAACTGAAGTTTGCCCGTTATTGACAGCTGATAATATAAATAAAGCGTAATAAAAGGGATCAAAAATGCGTGGGAATAAGTGCCATCATCAAAGCCATGTCGCCATAAGGTCACTAAAATTGGCACGTTTAACGCCAAAACAAAAACAAAAATGAGTAGCAGGGTTAAAAAATATTTATTGGGGGTACTCAGTGAAAGGCTGTTGTTTATGATCATTAAAAGTCTATTTAATTTTTTTGTAAGTCCATTTAGCGTTAACTTTAGCAACACTAAACTAAAGTTGCCATTTTTTTGTTTTTTTGTCGTATTATTACCTGCTTAGCACCAGTAATAATTTAAACGTTATTTTATAAAGGGTAGGTTTCATTGTCTCCAAAAGCAAAAATATTACCAGTGATTATGGCTGGTGGCTCCGGCTCTCGGCTATGGCCATTATCTCGTCAAAATTTTCCAAAGCAGTTTTTAACCTTGCAGGGTGAACAGTCCATGTTGCAAGATACAATAATGCGCTTGTCGGGCATTGAGCATCAAGCGCCCTTGATCATTTGTAATGAAGCGCATCGTTTTACTGTGGCTGAGCAATGCCGCGCTAAAAAAATAAAAAATAGTGGCATTATTTTAGAGCCTGTAGGAAAAAACACAGCGCCTGCCGTTGCATTAGCTGCACTGCAGGCGATTATAAATAATGAAGATCCTTTGTTATTAGTACTTGCTGCTGATCATGTGATTAAAGATGAACACTCTTTTTGCCAAGCAGTGGAGCAAGCAGCAAGTTTTGCTCAAGCGGGTCAACTGGTGACTTTTGGTATAGTGCCAACCGTGGCTGAAACTGGTTATGGTTATATCAAAGGCGGTAAAAGTGTGTGGGACTTAAGTAATGAGTCTGCTATTGCTTTTGAGGTTAATGAATTTGTTGAGAAGCCTGACATTGATAAGGCAGAGCAATATTTTAATAGTGGTGATTATTATTGGAATAGTGGCATGTTTTTGTTCAAAGCGAGTCAGTATTTAGCCGCATTAAAACACTACCGTCCGGATATTTACTCTGCTTGTCAGCAAGCCATGCTATTGACTTCAACGGATGTAGACTTTATTCGAGTGGACAAGTCATCATTTGAAAATTGCCCTGATGAGTCAATAGATTATGCGCTAATGGAGCCACTTTGTCTTGCAGAGGGTGATAAAAAAGTGGTTGTTGTACCCATAACTTGTGGATGGAGTGATGTGGGAAGTTGGTCAGCGTTGTGGGATATTGAAAAAAAAGATGGCCACAACAATGCTTTTGTTGGTGATGTTATTGCAATAGATACCAGTAATACCTATGTGAATGCACAAAATAAATTAGTGGCGACTATTGGGGTTGACGATCTTGTTGTTGTTGAAACAAAAGATGCAATTTTAGTGTCAAAAAAATCAGCCGTGCAACAAGTTAAACAAGTTGTTGAACAGTTAAAAAACAACCAGCGCACTGAGTGTTTTTTACATCGCGAAGTTTATCGACCTTGGGGAAAGTATGATGCCATTGATCAAGGTGAACACTTTTTAGTCAAGCGTATTTCAGTTAATCCGGGCGCAAAATTATCTGTGCAAATGCATCATCACCGTGCTGAGCATTGGGTTGTAGTTTCAGGCACCGCCAAGGTCACTAATGGTGATAAAACACTTATCTTAAATGAAAACCAATCAACCTATATTCCTATTGGTGCGTTACATTCACTGGAAAACCCCGGAAAAGTGTCATTGGAGTTAATTGAAGTGCAGTCAGGGACTTATTTAAGTGAAGACGATATCGTGAGGTTTGAGGATAGGTATGGCAGGGTTTAAACATATGCAGCCCTTAACCTGTTTTAAAGCTTATGATATTCGCGGTAAGCTAGGTGAAGAATTAAACGTTGAGATTGCCTATCGCATTGGCCGTGCGTTTGTTCAGTTTACTCAGGCTAAAAAAGTAGTAATTGGCGGAGATATTCGTTTAACCAGTGAAGCCTTGAAGTTGGCGCTTGCTAATGGGTTAATCGATGGAGGATGTGACGTTATTGACTTGGGCTTATGCGGCACTGAGCATATTTATTTTGCGACAAGTTATTTACATTGTGACGGGGGTATTGTTGTTACTGCCAGCCATAATCCTATTGATTATAATGGGATGAAGCTAGTGCGTGAAAACTCTAAACCGATTAGTGGTGATACTGGGTTGTATGATATTCAGGCGTTAGCAGAACAAAATGAATTTACCGATATAAACACCCGTGGCAGGCTAACCACTTATAATATCAGTGAGGCATATACTGAACATATGCTGAGCTATGTTGATATTAAAAATTTCAATGTTAGAAAACAGAGGCCTTTAACATTAGTGGTTAATGCAGGTAATGGCACGGCAGGCCCTGCATTGGATGCGATTGAAGCTGCTTTTAATCAGCGTAAGGTGGCGATTGAATTTATTAAAGTACATCATCAAGCGGATGGTAATTTTCCAAACGGCATTCCTAATCCGTTATTAATTGAAAATCGATCTGTAACTCGTGAGGCTGTTATTGCTCATGGCGCGGACATGGGTATTGCGTGGGATGGTGATTTTGATCGCTGCTTTTTGTTTGATGAACAAGGCCAGTTTATTGAAGGCTATTATATTGTTGGTTTACTTGCTGAATTTTTTTTAAACAAACATCCAGGGGCTAAAGTTGTTCATGACCCTCGTTTAACTTGGAATACTATTGATATTGTTGAACAAGCCGGCGGGCAAGCTATTCAAAGTAAAACGGGCCATGCCTTTATTAAAGAACGTATGCGTCTTGAGGATGCTATTTATGGCGGCGAGATGAGTGCACACCATTATTTTCGTGACTTCTTTTATTGTGATAGTGGCATGATCCCCTGGTTGTTAATTGCTGAACTGGTGTGTGTGCGCCAGCAACCACTATCGTTATTAGTAAAAGAGCGCATTGCCTTATTTCCATCGTCAGGTGAGATTAACCATACAATTGCAAATCCTGAAGCAGCAATTGCGCGGGTGTTTGATTATTATCAAGAAGAAGCCTTGGTTATTGATAAAACAGATGGTGTTAGCTTGGCGTTTTTAGATTGGCGTTTTAATTTACGCAGCAGTAATACCGAAACTGTCGTGCGTTTAAATGTTGAGTCTAAAAATAATATAAGTTTAATGAAAGAAAAAACGCAGGAGGTGCTTGAGCTACTTTGTCGATAGATTAGCCCATTATTTTGTTAATAAAAAAGTGGGGCAGGGATTAGACGCTCAGTATATTTATATTGTGAGCTTAGTTTTAACCATTAATGATGAAGTCATTAACATTTTTTTACAAGTTATTGATTTATTAACTACAATGAATTAAGCGATGTGCTGATTGGCCCGAATGAAATGGTTAGATAAGCCAAAACGTGGGTAGAGTGACTCGTTTAGTCACCGTTTATGCTTCCTACTGTGATGACACCTGAAAATACCATTGCTTAACGCTAATGATAAAAGAGAAAGCGCCCAAAAGAGTTGTTGGGTTTTCAATAATAAAAAAACTATTCATTTATAAAGGGATATAAAAAAATGAAATTAGTCAAATTAATTGCTGCCGTCACTATATCAATATTGACGTATGGCTTTGGTGAAACTAAAGCTGCCGATACTCCTCTTACTAAAGTGAAAGAATATAAAGACGCCAACCAAACCTCAAAGGGGGTTGTTGAACTTAAAAATGCGATGCCTTTAGATTATTCTAAAGGCGAAGGCCGCTTTTTATTAGGAGAATTATATTTATCTCAAGGTAGTCCTGCCAATGCGATTAAGGAACTTGAAGAAGCTTTTGATTTAAAATTCACACCAGATAAAGTGATTCCACTGTTAGCAAGAGCCTATATGTTGGTTGAATATAACGATGATATATTAGCGCTAGATGGCCCGGCCAAAACCTTGTCGGTTGAAAGCAAGGTACATTATCTTGCTTATAAAACCTTTGCAGCCATACGTACTCAACAAGTAGCGTTAGCTCAAGAAACTGTCGCCCAAGCGAATAAACTTTCTGCTTCAAGTCTTTATAGCATGCTTGCTTACGCCTATTTACATATTGAAGAAAGGCAAATTGATGAAGCGGGTGCTCTTGTGAGTAAAATGCTCGCCATTAATCCAAAACACCCTGATGTTTTAATGCTGCAAGGACTAATTTTAACGCAAAAAAATAAGCATTTATTAGCGAGTTGGAGTTATAAAAAATATTTAATGACCCAGCCTAATGATACCGATGTTCAATTACGGTTAGCCGGTGCATTATTAAAAGCGAAAGCCTATGAAGATGCAGAAAAATATGCAGATGGGATTTTAAGGGGTATTAGTACCCAACCTTTTGCCAATTACATAAAAGCGATGGTGCGTTATCAGGCGAAAGATTACGCCAAGGCGAGTGAAAGTGCTGAGCTGGCGTTACAAGCCAACTTTAATCAATTTAATCTAAAACTGTTGGCTGGGGTAAGTGCTTTTCAATTAAAAAATTATGAAAAAAGTCATCATCACTTAAGTGCCATTGCCCATTTTTTACCGCCAACGAATATCGCACGACGGATGTTAGCCTTGAGCCAATTAAAACTGGGCTTAATTGATCAAGCGGTATTAAGTCAAAAAAATGCTATAGAGGATATTTTAAAGTTAATGATGAATGACGTTTCAGGCCTAGAGGTGCTGGAAAATGCAATGAAACTTAACCCAAGCTTAATTGAAGTTGAATTAGCCTTTGCTCTCACTGAATTACAATCAGGTGATATGGAGAAAGCGAAAGCGATCGCAGAAACATTGTTGATAAAATATCCTCATAATATAGATATTCACAACCTCATGGCAATGATACATTCCAAAAGAGGTGACTTAGATAATGCTTGGCTGTCGTTACAAAAAAGTTTACAAGTGATGCCAGACAATATTTTTGCTTTAACAGAATCAATAAAAACGCTACATAAACAAGGGAAAAAAGAAGAAGCAAAACGTTTGGCTGAAAGTGTTATACAGACTCACGGTAAAGATGCGCGTGTGCTAAGACTTTATTTTGATTTATACAGAGATGAAGCGACGTTAGCAAAACTTAAAGCGGTATTTATTGAAGACAAAGAAAGTATGGCTATTGCATTAGTTTATGTTGAAGCTTTACTAAAGCTGTCAAAATCTACTAAAGCGATAAATGTGTTGTCTAGATTTGAACCGTCCAACAAAACCGATAAAAAATATTGGCATTTGTTAGTTAGTGCCCAAAAGCAAATTAACACAGTTAATGGTGTGCAGTTAACCTTAGAAAAGTGGCGAAAGGTTAGTCCGGATGACCTTGAACCTTTGGTATTACTGGCTGATATATTTGCCACTAAAAGAGACTACGACAACGCTTTATCTTTGGTCAACAAGGGATTAGAGATACAACAAGGTGATTTGACCTTGCAAATGGTTAAAATGCAATTGCTGTTAAGCAGTGAAAAAATTCAATCAGCCAAAGAGCTATATAAAGAATTATCGACACAAAAAATAAATAAAAATGTAAAGGCGGGTATGCAAGGGCGTATTCTCTTATTAGAAAAGCAATATAAAGCGGCTATAGAACAATTAACGCTATTTTATAAAGCTTACCCAAGTAGCCAAAATGCTATTGATCTTGCGGCGGCATACCAAGGCAATCATCAAGTAACTGTTGCCACCTCAACACTAGCAAACCATTTGTTAACCAACAAAAAAGACGATCGTGCTAGAGCCATTCTGGCCAATTTATATCTTCAGGGTGAAACTGATCGAGCCTTCCAAATCTACCAAGCATTGGTAAAAACACAGCCAGAAAATGTATTATTCAATAATAATTTGGCTTGGCTTTATATGGAAAACGAAGACATTGATAATGCGTTACTGTATTCGGAAAAAGCTTATTTACTCGCACCTAAAAATCCAAAGGTCATAGATACCTATGCTCATAGCTTACTTAAATCAGGGCGAAAATCCTCTGCATTAGAAAAATCAGAAAAAGCGTATGTATTATCAGAAGGCAAGAGTGTTGATATTACCTTGAATTACATTGAAGTACTTATAGCTAATGGCCTTAAGAATAGAGCAAAAGTATTGCTTGTAAACACTAACACGGGTTCGGAAACACAAAAGCAGAAAAAACAGCAGTTGCAGAGGATGTTGTAGTCATTTTATTCATGGTTTTTTTTATTGAATAAAAGCCTGAGCTACTTTAGATATTATTGTGGCTGATAGCCAACGAGCATAAAAGTGAAGTCAGAAAACTGTCAAAATACAGATTCTTAAGGTGAGAACCAAAAAGCAAAATTTCACCCAATATGAAATAAAAGGAATTAACATGGCCTACCCCACAGTGAAGTGCATTAAATTAGCATCGATAGTATTTATTGCTACCGTATTATCTGCTTGTTCAGAACCAAAAACAGCGCAAGAATTTTCAAACGAAGCCCAACAGTTGGTTAATAATAAAAAATATCAACAAGCAATTATTTATTTAAAAAAGGCAATAAGGTTAGAGCCGGAAGAGTTTAAGTCTCGTATAGCACTGGGAAAACTCTATTTAAAAATTGGTAGTTATTTGAATGCAGAAAAAGAGTTTGGAAAAGCGACTGAATTAGGAGCTGAGTTTAATGAGGTTTCAAGCATGTTAGCTCAAATATACTCAAGGCAAAATTATAAAAATAAATCTTATGATTTAGTTAACAAGGGAACGTCATTATCGGACCAAGAATATACCACCTTGCTATTGTATGCGGGGATCACGGCAATTAATTATAATGACAAAGGTAGGGCGAATGATTATTTAGAACAAGCCCTAGTTTTTAAAGAAAATTTAGCACAAGTGAAACTGGTGAAAGCCTATTATAATTATTCTTTGAAAAAGTACGATTTAGGTTTAGATGCAGTAAACGCTTTAAAAAAGCAAAGTGAATTTTATATTGAATCAGTGCTAGTTCAAGGTCATTTGTTTTTTGCTAAAGGAGATTACGTTAAGGCTGTTGAAAAATTTAAAGAATATAACACTGAAGTACCTCAAGATTTTCAAGTTTTGTTATTTATCACTAACAGTTTAATGTTGAATCGCAGTTTTGATGAAGCTGATAAATATATAGATGTATATTTAGCTGGGGGTATGGTGTCTGATACCGGCTACTTTTATAAATCGAAATTGGAATACAGTAAAGGAAATTTTGTTCAATCTCAAAATTTAGCGGAGAAAGCCATTCAAGTAAATGATGGATTAATTTCTGCTCGCGCAGTGGCAGGGTTAAGCGCATTTCATTTGGAAAAATATGAACAATCCTATGTTCATTTAAAAGTATTGGAGAAATATTTACCGCCAACTAACCCAATAAAAAAAATATTTGCGTTAACAAAGTTAAAGCTTGGAAAAATGGATGAGCCTGATGACTTTTCAGCAATGGAACTTAATGAAAATCAACTAATTGCTAATGCCAGCTATGAGCTTATTAAATTAGGAGACTTCAAAGAGGCTGCAAACCTTCTAAATAAAATAGGTGATTTAGACGGTAGTACCTCTGAAGAATTACTTGAGATGGGTTATTTAAAACTTTCAATTGCAGATAAAAAAGGTTTTTCTTATTTAGAAAAAGCCGTTGAAGAAGATCCCACTTCGCAGGAAGCTCGTAAGGTTTTATCAATGGCCTATTA
>Ga0307489_10002088_pt1 | contig 13346 bp, 9 predicted proteins | sample SB12metaG_FD_202247 | JGI IMG/M metagenome (GOLD analysis project Ga0307489, IMG submission 202247) | Sea-ice brine microbial communities from Beaufort Sea near Barrow, Alaska, United States - SB 1.2 | ecosystem: Environmental > Aquatic > Marine > Coastal | place: USA: Alaska | collected 2017-05-06 | reverse complement strand
TTATTTACGCCATCTTGGATGATGAAAAGGGGCACTTGTGGTTAAGCAGCACTGCCGGCTTAACACGATTAAATCCCAAAACTGAAGCCGTACGTAATTTTGGTACCCCTGAAGGTTTAAAAGACAGTGAGTTTAATTTTGGTGCTGGTTTTAAGGACAGCCGGGGTATTATGTACTTTGGCGGTAATTCTGGGTTTGTGCGCTTTCACCCCGATGATATCAAAGATAGCCAATTTATACCGTCGCTTGTGTTGGTGCGTATCAAGAAACTCAATGAACAGGTGTGGTTTGATGTACCCTATCAAAAACTGCAAGAGCTAGAGTTGGATTACACCGATTACTTAATTTCCTTTGAATTCGCCGCCCTTGATTTTAATGCTCCAGAGAAAAATGAATATCGCTACAAGCTTGAAGGGTTAGATCCAGACTGGATAGAATTAGAGCATAGCCGTTTAGCGACCTTTACTAATTTACCTGCAGGTAAATATGTCCTTAAAGTGCAAGCAAGTAATAACCAGGGATTGTGGAATACCCAGGGCATCTCTTTACCCATCCGTATGTTGCCATCTCCATGGAAAACTTGGTGGGCTTATAGTCTGTATACGTTATTGACAACTCTGATTATATTGTATTTTATCTGGCGATATTGGCAAAAACGTCAACAGGAAATTAAGCAACTTATTAAGCTGGAAGCTAAAGTAGAAGAACGTACCAATGAACTAAAACAGGCAAACGATAACCTGGCTTTGCTTGCCTACTTTGACCCTCTAACAACAATACCTAACCGACGTTCGTTTATCGATCAAACCGATCGGTTAATCCATGCTTGTCAGCGTCATGATCATTTACTTGCCATTGGCCTGTTGGATTTAGATGATTTTAAGTTTATTAATGATAATTATGGGCATGTTACTGGCGATGAGGTTCTCAGTACTTTGGGGGCTTTTTTTAATGATTTTTTCCGTAAAAATGATGCTTATTGCCGATGGGGAGGGGATGAATTTTCGTTTGCGGTGGTATCGCCTGATGTTATTGGCATTGAGAATTTATGCCATCGCCTACTTAGTTCGATCGTAGAACTGCAATATTCTGCAGGCAAAGACGTTAAGTTTAGCACTACTGTCAGCATAGGGGTGTGTATCCGCCTTCCAAAACATAAGGATTCCCTAGATGACTACATGAAAATAGCCGACAGTGCTCTGTATTGCGCAAAATCAGCGGGTAAAAACAGGGTGAGTTTTTCTATAGATACTAAATAATTTAAAAATATGTACTCATGGATCTGATGACTTGGTTGCAGCACCGATTAAAAAGATAAAAAGTGCTTATCTTCATTATTACTGAGCTATCTTAAATAAAATTGACACATTCTGATATAGAAATGGGAGAGTGTAATGAAATGCTATTCTTTATTGTTGAAGCGCACTGTGTTGGACATTTTTAACCCATCAAGCCATCTCGTTGATATCCAATAAAGGCGCTCGTTCGTTACACCGCTATGTGTTGTGGCGAAAGGCAGTTTTGTGCCATGGTTCGATAGTGAAAAGTTGCTGCCCCTTCACAATTGAACAACTAAAGTCAAGAGTGTCCCGTTGAACCGTTATACCATATTCTGGTTTACGCTCTTATGTGAGCACAAACCTTGTCACAATAGCGTATTGCTAACGTGATTATGGAACTTGTAGGATAACCAATAAAGTGGTTTTAACGTTTTTAGGCGAAAAATAATCCAACAGGTCTAATACCAATCCATCTTAATATTTACTCACTCAGCGATCGATAATACGCGCTTAATCGGAGTGTTAAGTTTATCGATATGCTGATAAAACGTAAGCAAATTTAGTATCACCTTGTGACTTGAACACACATCAAGGAAGCATGGTATAAGTCAATTTTGCGGGACACCCTTTCACTTATTCTCATATACAGCCTTGTTCAATATTTTTTTTGAAATTTGTTAAAGTAAATTTTACGTTCGGGCATAGTTTGTCTCCCTGGTAAGTTTGCACACCAGCGTTTTATGACATTTTTAATATTCATGTGCCTGGTCAGTTTGTATTTAAGGGGGGACAGTTTACAGGTTAGGATCGGTTCGACATGTGCTGGTATCTAATAAAAATTAGTCTATAGCAAAAAATGGTGCAGCTATATTATGTACCATGGTGGATGACTGGCAGCGGCTAATCACTTAAATAACGGGATGTCTAGCGCATCGCCAGTGGATCATAAGCAAAGGTATCTTTATCCTGTGCAACTTTATCGGCTATGCTGGCCAGGCGTTTTTCATTAGAAGGGGTCATCTGACGGCGCAATAGTTCGTGTAAAAAAGGTAGGGCGGCTATGTTGTTATAGCAAGCTTGGCCTGCCTCCACCATGCTCTGTAATAGATTTAAGCTAAAGGCTACTTCCCGGGGAAACAACAAATAGGCTTGGTAAAAGTGTTGTGTGGCTTTTTTGTAGTCTTTTTTAAGATAACAATCCATGCCTGTTTTGTTCAATAACCTAGCTTCTGGCATGCGTTCGCCAATATTTTCTTCGCTTTTACTTACCATTATACCGGCGACGGCGGCTTCATTACCGTCTGCTATTCCTTCAAGCTTGATTTTACAGGTAGCCAGAATTTCCTCGGCCTTTATATCGTTGCCCACCCCTTTGTAGGCATATATCGCATCGGTCATTACCGAAATCTCTGCGTCTTCAAAAGCATCCATCCCATTTTTATTGAGCAGTTCGTTGGCCCGTTCAATATTGCCACTGAGCACAGCCACCGCACAGTATAGATAGTCTTTTTTGATAATCAGTTTCTGGTCGAGGTTTTTACGCCCAGCAGAGCCAATTAAGAATTTGGTCAGTTGTAGGGTTTTGGTTCGCTCGTTGGGCTTTTGGTTTTCGGCTTCCTGTAAATAACAACGGGCGAGGTCCAATGAAAGTTCATCATAACGTTCTCGTATACCGCGATTCGTTTCACGCTTTTTCTCCAGCAACTGTATTGCTTTGCCATTGTGCTCTTGTGCTTGATAGATATAGGCCTTAAGCCGTGCAGCTGAAACCGACATCTCACCTTCTCTAATCTGGCCCATATAATCTTCTGCCTTGGCAAACTGATTATTGTTAATACTAATTCTGGCTAACCATTCGCAGGCTTTATCATTGGTGAGCTGGGTGTTGGTTAAATCCTGCAACAAATCTTCACTTTGTGAGAGCCGACCGTCCAGATATATACTTTGGATTAAGCCCCATTTTGCCCAAATGATTTTGTCACAGCCACGCAGTACATCCCGGTATAGTGACTCGGCCTGGGCAAAACGTTTGACCTTGATCAACAGCCTTGCATTTAATTTTATCATCGAGCTGCGCAGACGTGGGCGGCTATTATGCACCAGCATTTGCTCCAGTGCTGTTAATGCTTGCTGGTATTTTCCATCGTCCATTAGCAGAAAAATAGACATTAAATAATGTCTAAAGTTTAAACAGGCGGAAATATTGTTCTCTACGCTACGTATGGTGTAAGGCTTGATAATTAAGGCATCAGGGTGCACATCCACTATTTGCCCAACTATCATGGGTAAGCGATCTGATGTGATAAAAATAATACTGGTTGAGCTTTTTAAGATTCCTTGTTCTTGCAGTTCTTGCACGACTTCCACCCCATTTTTGTTGGAACCAAGGTGGTAATCCATTAATAATAAATCTACACGGTGGATTCTTGCATGGGCCGTTAATTCCCGGCCGTTACTGAAACAACTGATCTCGGTGAAACCCATTCCCGTTAAATGGTTGCGCAAGTTGATCCGTGCCATACCGTTATCTTCAACGATGGCAACCTTGATTTTACTGTAAGGCATAGGGTGTGTTTGCTAAAAAAAAGTATATTTCGCTCATAATCATTAGCATATCAGTGCTCGGCCTAGTTTTATAAATATATTATCAATCTCACCGATTAAGCACTGCAATGAAGCTAAATGTATACAGAAGTTGTCACAGTAACGGTAATTCTTTTTGCATGACGTTAACGTAAAGGTTAATTTATTTGGTAGACTTGCTAATATAATGTTAACAGCTTTGGTTGGTTGTAAAATCGAAGCACCACAGATTAGGTTTCCTTATGCAAAATGTTCCGCTGCTCATTAATGGTGAATTTGTCACTTCTGAATCACAACAATTTATTGATGTAACCAACCCAATTAATAACCAGTCTATTGCCAAGGCCCCTTGCGCGACAGATAGGGAAATAAACCTTGCGGTTGTCAGTGCTAAAGAGGCTTTTTTGACCTGGCGCGAAGTACCGGTGTCTGAGAGAGCCCGGGTCATGATGCGTTATCAACAATTATTGAAAGATCATCATGATGAACTAGCCACCATCCTTAGCGGTGAAACCGGTAAAACTTTTGCCGATGCCAAAGGCGATGTGTGGCGGGGTATAGAAGTGGTTGAACAAGCTATGAACGTGCCAGCCATGATGATGGGCGAAACGGCTGAAAATGTCGCCAGAGGCATAGACACCTATAGTTATATTCAGCCATTAGGTGTCTGTCTGGGCATTACCCCCTTCAACTTCCCGGCTATGATCCCTTTATGGATGTTCCCTATGGCCATCGCCTGTGGCAATACCTTTATTCTTAAGCCGTCGGAACAAGATCCCCTTACCCCTAATCGCCTGGCTGAGTTGTTTATGGAAGCTGGCGCTCCCAAAGGAGTCCTTAGCGTAATACACGGTGGCAAAGAGCAGGTCAATAAGCTGCTGAATGATCCTGATATTCGCGCGGTGTCTTTTGTGGGTTCAGTACCTGTTGGCCAACATGTGTACAAAACGGCCACCGATAATATGAAACGTGCCCAGTGTTTTGCTGGCGCAAAAAATCACTCGGTTATCATGCCCGACTCCAATAAAGAGAGGGTCTTGAATAATCTGGTAGGGGCGTCAGTAGGCGCTGCGGGCCAGCGTTGCATGGCGATTTCTGTAGCTGTTTTTGTTGGCGAGACTCATCATTGGATAGACGAGTTGGCGGAATTGCTTAAAGACGTTAAACCCGGCCTGTGGGACGATGAATCGGCAGGTTATGGGCCACTTATCAGCCCCCAAGCTAAAGCTAAGGTGTTGTCAATGATCCAGCAAGGCAAAAATGAAGGGGCGACTTGTTTACTCGATGGCAGCGATTTCACCTTGCTTGGCTACGAGGAAGGCAACTGGGTTGGGCCAACGATGTTTAGCGATGTCACCGAAGAAATGGAGATCTACAAACAAGAAATTTTTGGCCCGGTATTGTGTTGTGTACACGTGGATACCTTGGAAGAAGCGATTGCCCTGGTTAACCGTAATCCTTATGGTAACGGTACCTCTATCTTTACTGCCAGCGGCGCTGCAGCCCGTAAATACCAGCATGAAATCGAAGTGGGTCAAGTCGGTATCAATGTGCCTATTCCGGTGCCCTTACCGTTTTTCTCTTTTACCGGCTGGAAAAATTCCTTCTACGGTGATTTACATGCCTACGGCAAGCAAGCCATACGTTTTTATTCTGAGACCAAGACGATTACCGCCCGTTGGGTTGAAGACGATATTGCAAGTGGGCCTAATATGACCATTAGTTTAAAATAATAAAGGAGCGATTATGAATTTCGATATGACCCAAGACCAGATCGCCTTTGCTGACGCTGCCCGGCAATTTGCTGAGCAGGAACTGGCTCCCCATGCAGGTAAATGGGATCACGAACATTATTTTCCTAAAGAGGTGATCCAAAAAGCCGGTGCGCTCGGCTTTTGCGGTTTGTATTCCCCTGAAAGTGAAGGGGGCCTGGGCCTGAGTCGTTTGGATTCATCGATCATATTTGAACAGCTGTCTATGGGCTGTACCGCCACCACAGCGATGATGACAATTCATAATATGGCCACCTGGATGATTGCCACTTGGGGGACAGCAGAAGTTAAGCAGCAATGGTGTCCTTCTTTGGTGACAGGTGAAAAACTGGCGTCCTATTGTTTGACCGAGCCAGGTTCTGGCTCAGATGCGGCGGCGCTACGAACCAGTGCCAAACGAGATGGCGACGAATATGTGTTAAACGGCTCCAAAATGTTTATCTCTGGTGCCGGTGAAACGGAAGTATTGGTGGTCATGGCTCGCACCGGCGAGCCTGGCCCTAAAGGCATCTCGGCCTTTTTAGTCCCAGGGGACGCCAAAGGCGTAATCTATGGCAAGGCCGAAGACAAGATGGGCTGGAATGCCCAACCCACGCGAATGATCAACTTTGACGATGTGCATATTCCCGCCGTTAACTTGCTCGGTGAGGAAGGTCAGGGCTTCAGTTTTGCCATGCAAGGTCTGGATGGCGGTCGGGTTAATATTGCCACCTGTTCCATAGGTACGGCGCAGCAGGCACTAAATACAGCCAAGGCTTATATGCAGGAGCGGACCCAGTTTGGTAAGCCTTTAGCAGCCTTTCAAGCTTTGCAGTTCAAGCTGGCGGATATGGCCACGGAATTAGTTGCCGCCCGGCAGATGGTACGACTGGCGGCCTTTAAGCTGGATAACAAGGATGCTGAACGCAGTGCTTATTGTGCTATGGCCAAGCGTTTCGCCACTGATGTGGGGTTTGAAGTATGCAATCAGGCTCTGCAAATTCATGGTGGTTATGGTTATATTCGGGAATATCCTTTGGAGCGTCATGTACGTGATGTACGGGTTCATCAAATACTGGAAGGGACCAACGAAATCATGCGTATGATCATCGGCAGGCGTCTGTTAGCCAAAGATGCGAACGATATACTCTGATTAGCCCCAAGCACAATTAATCAAGGAATGTTGAATGACAGATTCTGTAATTTTTTTAGAAAGAAAAACCAGCAGTGGTAAAAAAATTGGCCATGCCAGCCTTAATCGGCCAGCGGCTCTCAATGCGCTAAATCTGGATATGATCCAATTGCTGATGGCACAACTTGTTGCCTGGCAAAAAGACCCGGATATTAGTGTGGTCATTCTCGACGGCAGTGGTGAAAAAGCCTTTTGTGCCGGAGGCGATGTAGTCGCCATGCATACTGCCATGGCGGAAAATCCGGGGGCTACGCCAGTCGCCCTGCAAGCCTTTTTCATCCAGGAGTACCAACTGGATCATCTTATCCACACCTACAGTAAACCAATAGTCGTGTGGGCCAATGGTTTAGTGATGGGTGGTGGCTTGGGGTTGTTAAGCGGCGCCAGCCACAGAATAGTCACCAATAGTTCACGGCTGGCGATGCCGGAAATAAGCATAGGGCTATACCCTGACGTTGGAGGCAGCTGGTTTTTAAATAATATGCCACCGGGTTGTGGATTGTTTTTAGGGTTAACCGGGGCGAGTATTAATGCGACCGATGCCCTATATGTCAACCTTGCGGACTATTATGTTAATGACGGTGGCAAGGAGCAGTGGCTAAATCAACTGGAAAATACCCAGTGGAGTGACAACCCGGATACCAACCATGCCAAGGTTAGCCTAATGTGTAGCGAACATCACCAGGGGCACTTAATGACACTGCCAGATGGTAATATCAGTCGCTATCAGGACGCTATCACGCCTCTGGCTGACATGAATAGTGCCGCCGAGGTGGCCAACACTATTGCAGTATTTGAGTCGGCTGACGACAACTGGTTACGCCGGGCGCAACAAACCCTTAAAGCCGGGTCGCCGATCACCGCTAACCTGGTGTTTGCCCAACTGCAAAAAGGCCAGTCTTTAACCTTGGTCGAATGTTTTCAAATGGAGCTGGTGTTGTCTTGTCACTGCGGTGAGTTTGGTGAATTTCAAGAAGGGGTGCGCGCCTTGCTGGTAGACAAAGATAACAAGCCTGCCTGGCGTTATCACTCGATTGAGACTGTACCTGAAGAAATATTGGTTTGGTTTTTTGCCAGCCCATGGTCAGAAAGTGGCCATCCATTGGCTAATTTGGGAAATAAGGAATGAATATGCAAATGTCACAATATAATATCGCTTTTATCGGCCTGGGGAATATGGGTGGCCCTATGGCCTTGAACCTGATTAAAGCCGGATGCCAGGTCACTGTTTTTGATCTTATGCCTGCTGCCATGACACAACTTGCAGACCAAGGGGCTACGCCAGCCCAGTCGGTTGAGCAAGCCTGTATTGGGGCTGATGTCGTGATTTCCATGTTACCTGCGGGGAAGCACGTGCAAAGCCTGTACTTAGGCGATACTGAAAGCGGCCAGAGCGGCTTGATAGACCACCTGCCACCTGGAGCGTTGGTGATAGATTCCAGCACTATAGATTCGGCAACTGCTGTCATAGTGGCTAAGGCCTTGACTGCAAAAGGCATAGGTTTTGTGGATGCGCCAGTATCCGGCGGGACGGCAGGTGCTACCGCAGGGACCCTGACCTTTATTGTGGGGGGAAGTGAGGAAGATTACCAAAAAGCCTTGCCGGTATTGCAATTGATGGGTAAAAACGTCTTTCACGCCGGACAAAGCGGGGCCGGACAAATTGCCAAAATTTGCAATAATATGCTGTTGTCAGTGTTGATGTTAGGCACGTCAGAAGCGTTGCAACTGGCCATCGATAATGGACTGGATGTAAAAGTGATGTCTGATATCATGTTGCAAAGCTCTGGGCGGAACTGGGCCATAGAGCAGTATAACCCTTGTCCGAATGTGATGCCAAACGTACCCTCATCAAACGATTATCAGGGGGGCTTTATGGTAGATCTGATGCGCAAAGATCTCGGTTTGGCGTTGGACACCGCTCTAAAGAGCCATTCTATTACGCCCATGGGAGCCATAGCGCAAAACCTGTATAATATGCATAGTATGCAGGGCAATGGTCAACGGGATTTTTCCAGCATTTTTGAACTATTTTCCCAGCAAAAAACAAAGTAGTGGTCCTAAAATAGACCAATTCAGATTAAGGGGTAAACTGTATGCAGTTAAAAAATAAAGTTATCGCTATTACTGGCGCCGCACAAGGGTTAGGCCGGGCGATGGCTGAGGAATTTGCCAAGCAAGGTGTGCATATTGCCTTGATTGATATGCAAAAAGAGGTATTGGAAACCGCCGCAAGTGAGCTGCGAAAGCTCGGTGTTAAAGCCGAAGTCTTTGTCCTTAACGTAACGGATGAAGCGGCAGTGGAAGAAACCTTTGAGCAGATAGCGGCTAAATTTGGTCAGCTTAACGGTCTTATCAACAGCGCCGGCATCATGCGTGACGGTATGTTGCTTAAAGTTAAAGAGGGCAAGGTTGTCAGCAAAATGTCCCGTGAGCAATTTCAAAGCGTGCTGGATGTCAATGTGACAGGCACCTTTTTATGTAGCCGGGAAGCGGCTGCACAAATGATCGCTACTAAAAGCGCGGGGGTGATCATCAATCTGTCATCGGTATCCCGTGGCGGCAACATGGGGCAAACCAATTATTCAGCCTCTAAAGCTGCGGTGGCGACCATGACAGTGTCATGGGGTAAAGAATTGGCGCGTTTTGGTATTCGCACCGGTTGCATTGCCCCTGGCCTAGTGGAGACCGCCATGGCCGCCCAGATGCGTCCTGAAATGCGCGACGCTTTTGTCAACTCGGTGCCGCTTAAACGATTGGCTGAAGTTGAAGAGCTGGCCCATGCCGCAACATTCATTTTTGAAAATGATTACTTCACTGGTCGTACGTTGGAACTGGATGGCGGCACCAGGGTGTAATACCAATCCGTATTAATAGTCACTCACTTAGAATGCGTCCAGCGTTTTTTTGAGCAAGGGGCGCCATGTAGCAATGGTTGTTCCCTTTCAAATATCAGGAACACTGGGTAAGGTACTTGGTGCATTTCCCTTTGGCGAGGTTTAAACGGACTTACTCCGGGTTGCTCGAACTCGAAAGATCACCACTATTACTTTATTCAAGTGCCTTGATGAGCCCGTTTAAATGCTCGCTGAGCGATCACTTAATAACATGGCTTGGTATAACTAATGAGCCGAGCGTGTCCCGGTTGCCTTCGCAGGTTATTTCAGGGGTTCGCCAAAACGGAACAGTTGCCCTTCTCCCGGATTCATCTGCTGCCACTGTTCGTTACAGGTAAGAGGTTCAGTGGCGATGATAGTGACCACGTCATGAGAGGTGGTTTCTTTTGTAAAATCGATATCAACATCAATATCTGACAGCGTAGCTTTGCCAAAGGGTGCGCGGCGCGTGATCCACTGCAATTTAGTGGAACAAAATGCTAGCAGGTACTCACCATCACTAATAAGCATATTAAATACACCAAGCTTGTGTAAGTTGGCCGCTTCGCGGCGCAGAAAATTAAACGCTGCCAAGCGTTTGCTGGGAGGATTAGAATAGTGTTTATCGAGCTGACTCAATAAATAACAAAATGCCCGCTCACTATCAGTGGTACCCACGGGCCTAAAGCGATCCACCGGCAAATTCGAGTAGCCTTGTAACTGGCCGTTGTGGGCATAGGTCCAATTGCGTCCCCATAATTCACGACTAAAAGGATGGGTATTTTCCATGCCTATTCGCCCGCTGTTGGCCTGTCTGACATGGGCAATCACCGCTTTACTTTTAATAGGGTAATCGGAGATAAGCCTAGCAATTTCAGACTCATAACTGGGCAGGGGATCTTTAAAGATACACAATCCCTTGTTTTCATAAAAGGCAATGCCCCAACCATCCTTATGTGGCCCGACTCGCCCACCGCGCTCCCGTAAGCCTTTAAAGCTAAAACAAATGTCAGTAGGTACATTAGCCGACATGCCCAATAATTCACACATAGTTAATCCTGAAGAACCTCGATGCCAAAGCCGGCACCTTATCTAATCTATGGTCAGTAAAACCATTATCCTTACAATTTTTGTAAGGTAAAAACCCTAAACAGGCTGGGAGTATTCTGCCCGTCTAATTCTTTTCACCCCTGTTTTGGTTTAGGTAGTGTTGCAGCGGTTTGAGCAGCCTATAAATTATCATATAAACCAAGCAAACTAACCAATAAGATTATTGCATAAATGTCGTTAACCTGTTTATCTATGCGTTTTTTGACTGTGGCTTACTAATTGTACAGTTTTTTCCTATCTTTATAGAAGTCGAGTCTGGCCTTGCATGAGTGACTTTTAGCAGATACTTATCGCCTTTATTTACCTTTAGGACACAAAATGGATCGTAATTCTGCCACCACTATCGTTTTTATAGGCTTTTTTTTGTTGGGTATGGTGTTTATTTTGTGGGGCATTTTACTACCCGATCTAGCCCGTTCCCTGGATATGAGCGAAATTATCAGTGGCGTGTTTTTCACCCTGATTTCGGTAGGCATGATAGTGGGTGCCATAATCGGCGGTAAATATGTGCAAAAATTTGATTTTTTATCCTTGTTTGCCGGATTGCTGTTGTCTGTGGCTGTGTTGCTTTTCGCCCTGTCTTTTGTGCAACACTGGATTTGGCTGGTCATGGGTGCTTTTGTGTTGGGGATCTTCAGTTCCAGCTTGTTCACTATCGGTCATACCCTTATTGCGCGCCTGTATGTCAGTAAACGGTCAACTATGATGGGCCTGATGGATTTTATGTTTAGCTTGGGTACCCTGGCAGCCCCGTTTTATATTTCAGGACTTTACCTACTTGAACAAAGCTGGCGCTGGCCATTGCGTTTGTTGTCCATGGGGCTACTAATGTTGGCTGGTTATACCTGGTATGCGGCCCATCAGGGCAAGAAGCTGGTTCCCGAGGTAGCGGAGCAAAAAAATCGGCAGAGTTTGTCATACCGGGACGTGATCAAACAGCCCGTATTCCTGTTTCTGTCACTAGCCGCCTTGGGGTACGGAATGGTTGAATTTGGTAATGCCAATTGGTTTGTCAGCTATGCGCAAAATGGCCATGGATTTAGTGGCGAGCAAGCACGTATGGTCTTTGCCTTTTTCAGTGCCGGTATGGTGGTCAGTCGACTGGGGTTTTCACTTCTGTTGTACTGGATTTCCAGCCACAGATTAATGTTAATCCTGGCCACCGTGATGGCAGTGGGAGCTTTTGTGATTAAACTGGCCACCGATCCGGTGATGATGTCCTGGGGCAATTTTCTGATTGGTTTGGGCCTGGGGGGACTTTTTCCACTGATGCTCTCTAGTGCCATGGACATAGACAGCGATAAAGGGCCACTCATTTCCGGTGTGTGTGTAATAGGCTCGTCTATCGGTGTGCAAACGGCCTCTTTTGGAACGGGATTATGGGCTCATTTTTCTTCCATAACGACCGCGTTTTGGATGATACCTATCGGTGCGTTGTGGCTGTGGGTGATGACCTGGTATTACAGTCGTCACGTTAAACAACAACTCGCTGTTAGTGCGGCAGTTAAGGCCCATCCATAAGCTTCTGATCCATGGCAATAACGTTGGTCGCCCACAATAGCGAGGAGGATAATCTTGGGGGGGGGCTAGGTAACCCCCTAATCTCACTCGGGAAGTATGCCCAAGGTTAACTACCATAACCTCAATAACAACATCTCCTCTGGTTTAACTCTGGTATAATGTTTCTTTTTTCTTGAGTGTATGTATGTGGATTTGCCCGGCCTGCCAGTCACCCCTCACCTTAACTGAGCGTACCTATAGTTGTAATCAGGCTCATGCGTTTGACAGGGCCAAAGAAGGTTATGTGAACCTTCTGTTAGCGCAACACAAACGCAGTAAAGAGCCCGGTGATAATAAAGAGATGGTCAATGCGCGGCGAGCCTTTTTACAGCAAGATTATTACCAGCCGTTGGCCTTGCACTTGGCCAAGTTGATTGGTAAATACCATGTGGGCCAGCAGTTGGCAGTGTTTGATGTAGGCTGTGGTGAGGGATATTATCTGAATTGCATTATTCAGTCTTTGCTTGAAGCCTCAGATATGCGAATTACAAGCGGCGCTCTGGATATATCCAAAATTGCAGTCCAAAAGGCCGCCAAAAAATACCCTGACAGCTATTTTGCCGTCGCCAGCAGTTTTAACCTGCCTGTGGCCAATGATAGCCAACAGGCGATAATCCAGATATTTGCCCCTAGTAGTGAGAATGAAGTATACAGGGTGTTGGCCGAGGAGGGTCTCTGGATACAGGTTAATCCTGCCCCGGAGCACCTACAACAACTTAAAAAGTGTATCTACGACGCCCCTGTTGAGCATAAAGCTATAGCCCCAGTACCCGATGGATTTGACGTGCTATATGATAGCGAACTGAGTTTCGAGTTTACTTTGCAAAGCCCGCAAATGCGCCTTAATTTACTGATGATGACACCTTATTATTGGACAGCCCCCAAAGATAAAGTCGAGGTGATTTTGGCTACACTTGAGCGAGTTAAGGCTCATTTTTCAGTGCGAGTGCTACAAAAAGTAACGCTTAGCTAACAATCATTGGGCTTTAATTTA
>Ga0307489_10002087_pt1 | contig 13353 bp, 24 predicted proteins | sample SB12metaG_FD_202247 | JGI IMG/M metagenome (GOLD analysis project Ga0307489, IMG submission 202247) | Sea-ice brine microbial communities from Beaufort Sea near Barrow, Alaska, United States - SB 1.2 | ecosystem: Environmental > Aquatic > Marine > Coastal | place: USA: Alaska | collected... | reverse complement strand
CACCCGAAAGCTCCCGGGAGTCGTTGTCATCGTCCTGCGCGAAGTCCTCGTCGGCCTCATCCTCGCCGCTGTCAATCGCGTTCAGCATGTCCGCTGTCGATAACCCGCCTCCGCCGCCGCCGCCGCCGTCGGCCGTTTTCTCCTCCTGCCCGTCGTCATCGTCATCCTCGTCACCATCCGACCCTCCCGGGTTTGTAAAGTCTGTGTACTGCACGAGAACCTCGAAGCAGGACCGTAAACCCGCTCACGTTTCGGTAAGCACGTTCGAGGTATTCAGTGGGGCAACTGTAACAAACAAACGAGGTGGTTTCAGGGACAAAAAAACGAGTTCAGTTGAGCTGACTGGACTGGCTGGGAAGGGAGTGCCGGTGAGTGTGGAGGGCGCGGGCGACGGCACAGGCGCTGGAACGGTCGCCGGAGCCGAAGCCATGCGCCAGGCCTATCCCGTCGCGGTGACGCGAGAGGAGGGCGCTCCGGGCGTCGAGGCGCCGGCGGGGCAGTCGCTCAAGAAGGTCAACAAGGTCAAGTTGAGCTGAAGGCTGAACAGGGAGATAGGTGCCGCCCTGCCTCGTAGCTCGCCAGGGGGGTGGTAGGCTCGCGCGAGCGCAGCTGGTAGCGCGCCTCTGGTGCGCCGAAGCAAGGCGCGCTCTCGGCGCGCGCGAGGCACCGGAGGTTCGCGGCGGAGAGCGCAAGGGCGCCGCCCCCCTGAGCCAGCGCCGGCCAGTGGACGGCCGCCGCCGCGCGCCACGGCCTGTCCAACCCGGCGGCGGTGTGTCACTCGTGGCTAACGCACGCCGCGCGCCCCAGCGCCTCCACGTCGTGCGCCGCGGCGAAGCTGAGGATCTCCGCCAGCAACGTGGCGTCGCCGAACACGCGCTCCGATGCCATGCCGCGAGCGTACAGAGAGTTGCGCGTTGAGTGTGGCGAGAGAGGAGCGAACGGAGTGGGAGGGAGACTCTGGTACTGGCACTCAGAATCAAATAAGGTGGTAAGGGTGCCGTCGCTACTCAGAAGAGAGTTCCCTTCAGCCAATGTCTGACTGGTGGTCCGAGGTTGTGTCACCCCAACCTATGCCCAAACCCGCATCCCTCGTCCGGAGCGGATAATTATCCGAGTAAGCGGAGAATACGGCTCGCTACGAGCATGCGGTATGGCTACGGGGCGGAGGCGGCAGTGAGCATTCGGGGTGAACGTCGCGTCCATTTTCAAGGTGGCCCAATATAACTCACCACAAGCCTCCCGCAGTCTGTGCCTGTGAGTGAACCTATGTGTGGGCGCTTTGACTGGTATGGTGAGCGGATGGTGGGTATGCGGTAGCACGGATTGCGCCGCGCGGCCGCAGGGATATCATGCCGCAAGTGCTGCAGCACCGCGAATGTGAGCGCAAAGTCGGCGCACCGTCGAGTGCGGTAGACTCATGTATATTATGAACCTATCATACCATGAACATAGCTACTTTCGCCTCGTAATGTACATCACCCGGTGCTCTGTAATCCTATAGAGCCCCGGCCCCCCAGGGCGATCCCTGACCGTTTGTGCATAGCGTACCGGTGTACCGATTACCCGTACACACGTGCCGCCTCCCCTGCCCACAGCATCTACAATGTATCCAACAACGTTCCGGCTTTTACATATCAGCAGTCACATGTTTCTTTCCTTTGACCCACTTGATGACATTATTGAGACCCATGGCCAGGGGCATACACTCGTTCACTTTTCAGCTCAACGTCAGCGCTTTCTGATAGATAAGGGCTACATTTAAGGGTTATTTCTGGGGTGTTTACGGGGTGATTGGGGGTATTAAGGGGCGTTCAGGATGTTGTTTGTGTCAGAAACGGCTCAAGTTGATCTGCACCGTGGACGAGTGTAAGGCCCTGCCCATGGCCAGAGCGAAGCGCCAGCTCCTGCGATAGGGCTGACCCTCGGGGAACGGCAGGCCCTGGCCGATGGCGTAGAATATGCCGAACACCAGGGGCTTACACTCGTTCCCGTTTCAGCTCAATTTGAGCACCTCTGTTCACCGTATAACCCAAAATTAACTCATGAATGTGTCCGTGAGTTGCTCAAATTGAGCTCTAACGTGCACGAGTGTAAGCCCCTGCCGAAGACGCCGCCGAGGCCGCCGCAGTTGCCGATGTTCTTGTCCATGACGTACCCGATGGCAGAGGCTTACACTCGTCCACTTTTCGGTTTAGCGTGAGCACTTTTCACTTTTGATGGACACACTGGGCGGTTTCACGGAGTTTCGGTGACAGAAACGGCTTAGGTTGAGCTGAGAGGTGGACGAGTGTAAGCCCCTGCCCGATGGTGATGAGCGTGCACTCGCCCTTTTCGTTGAACACCATGCTGGACGCCTGCGCGCAGGGCATTCCAATCGTACTGGTTCCAGGTAAATATGCCGATTTCGGTATGTCGCCAGGTGAAATGCCCGAGCGGAGTTGCATGCAAAGCGTCAGCGCTCAGCGCGGGAAACGATACACCGAGATCGGGCTATTCTACCGGCATTCCAATCGTTCCGGTTCCACTTGACTGAAGCATATCTGAGTGGTTTCAAATGGTATCAGGGGGGGCGGGGGCAGCTCGAGCGCAGCGGAAAAGGGGACGACTGTAGCTGTAGGGCCCTGCCTGCGGACCCTGCTCCACCACAATACCCGTGGCCTTCATCTTGCCGCCGGCCAGCGGGCCCGTGTGCTTGCCCTTAAAGCGCGAGTCGAACCATGCGCTACGGCCCACCACAAACATCACAAGGTGTGATAGGGGCGCTTTGGGTGTGTGAGGGGTGCACACGGGGTGTATTGGATTGTACTTGGGATGTATATGGGGCGTATGATATTTGGGATATATCAGGGGTAAATAGGCCGATTTCGGTATATCGCTTTCCGTGCCGAGCGCTGACGCTTTGCCCGCAACTCTGTATGGGCAATCAATCTGGCTCCCGCTTTCGTGTGCGGAGCGCTCCCGCTTTGACCGCAACTCTGTATGCGCATTTCACCCAGGCGGTTTACCGAAATCGGCCTGCGAGGGGTTATTCAAGGCTTTGTAGGGGTGCATTGGGGTGCTCGACATCTGCAAAGGCCCAACCACACGCGGTTTGGCTGGAAGGGGTCCACGCGGAAGTAGTGGAAGTTGGCGCTGGCGTCGGGGAACCCCTCCTGGAGCTTGAAGGATGAGAACGCGGCCAGGAACTCGTCCTTGCCGAGCGGTCCGATGACGGGCGCGCAAAACACGAAGTCGGCCGCCAGGCGCGCCGGGGAGCAGGGTCACTGAGAACAACCAATCAACCGGCGTTGAAGGTTAGAGTTGACAGACCAAGTATGCACGTCTGTGTGCGCGTTCACCCTGAAGGTACCCGGGAAGTCATGCTCCGATGTGGGTTCGAGTCAGGGGCTTACACTTGTCCATTTTTCGGCTCCACGTAAGCGCTTTCTGTGGGATAGGGGGTATATATAGGGCTTGTACACAGGAGGTGTCAGCGGGTGTTACGGGGTGTTTAGGGTGTACTTTGTGTCAGAAACGGCTCAGGTTGAGCTGAACAGTGGACGAGTGTAAGCCCCTGGTTCGAGTGCGTGTTCTGAATGACCCCCATGCCGGGTCCTCGGAGCCCTGGTTCGTGGCGATGACACCCTTCGCACAGGGCCCGCCCATGCCCCGTCACAGCTCAACCTGACCGTTTGCTCATAGTGTACCAGTGTACCCACAGGGCCCGCCCATGCTTCATCACAGCTCAACCTGACCGTTTGCTTATAGTGTACCAGTGTACCCACAGGGCCCGTCCATGCCCCGTCACAGCTCAACCACACTGTTTGCTCATAGTGTACCAGTGTACCCCCACACACTTGCCGTTTGTACCTCCCTCTGGCTGGCCTGGCCACGCCACTCGTTCCCTGTTCTGCTCAACCTGAATGTGCCAGTTAACCTGGGCACCCATGCCCACGGTTGCCCAGGGGACCAGGGTACCCGTCCACACGTTTGCCGCACCCTCCTTGGACTGGCCGCTCTACCCGATTATTTGCTCATTGCGTAGATGTGTGCCAGTTTGTACCCAGCGTGCCCGTAAACTCACTCGCCGCATCCTCCCAGGCCTGGCCACTCGCAATCGAAACATCTCCAAGTCAACTGACCGAAACCGGCGCCGCCTGGGTAGGGTAACAACGCGAGGACTCGTGGAAGTCTGAGGCCACAGGGGGTCTGGTCTGTGGACTGGCATGTGGCAAGCAGCAAAACCGTTCTGTGAGTGGTGGAGCGTGGACGCCACCACCGTCCTGGAGCTTTGAGGGAACGTTTGGAACAGGGTGCGTCTGTCTAATTCGAGCACAGAGAAGGCGGAGACGCTCCATGTGCGGGTTTGGTTTGTTCCGACCCTCCGGCGGATACTCACTCAGCGTATAGCACAGCGGACGAGTATCGTCCCCCCACCTTGGTCAACTGTATGAGCTTCGCAGGGGGCAGGGGAAATGCCGCGGCCGCAATCATAACCTCCTCGTCAACAGCATGCTTGGCCATGAATTTGTTGACGTCCTCGTCGCTCATTTTGAAGTTCTCCATGTTGGCTGTATGTGCGTCGCGTGCGTGTGTGTCTGTGTGTGTCTGTGTTGCGCTGTGTGATGTGTTGCAGACCGCGCGTGTGACGCACGTGACGTCGACAGAAACTTCCTTCCACGTGGCAATTTCATTGGACAGATTAGATTTCTTACGCGATTTACCGACTTTTCCTCGGGCGGCATACTTGTGTCCGGCCAGTGAGTTGAAGTGAGAACCGGTGCCCAGCTGCCAATGCGGGATGAAGGCAGCGGCAGGGCCTCCCACTCTTCCGTTTCAGCTCAAGTTAAGCTGAAACAGGAGCACCGTTGGAGGGCCCTCGGGGACAAGGCGTCGCCATGTGCATGCGAAAATTGGTGGGCACCTGACTGATTGACGAGAACATGGAGACCGACGCAACCGTTGCCGATGCGCCGCTCGCCTGCAAGCTAACAAGCAGAACGGCGTCCCGTACCAGATAGCGTTACTCCTTCGTGGTCAACTATTTTCTGCATGGAAGGAATATTGAATAACAATTCATGGAATGAGTACTGAATAATAAATAAATAAATACAGTAACGCGGCCACCTCGGCCTCGCGTGACGTACACTAACCGCTAAAGCTGAATTAGAGAGCACTAAGTGCCGGCGTCTACCTACAGAAAAAATCCCTGTGTCGTTTAGCGAAATAAGTTTGAGAGTTGTGACTCCTCAAAATGCGGACACGATCCGTGAGTTGTAACTCGTCCGAACGTCAAGCCGGATCGGAAACGGTCGGTCCGGGGTGGTCGAATTTTGCCCCCCCCCCATTTTCCCCTATATCATCGAAAAATCGTCGATCTGACATGCCCCAAATCACTATTCGATGGGGGCCCGCAGCCAGCAGACTCTAGAAGTCGCTGAAGAGCTGGTCCAGCGCCTCCAGCGGCACGTCATACTCCTCCGTGTCGCTGCCGTGCTCGTCGTACTCGTCGAAGTGGTGCGTGTCCAGCGGGTGCGTGATCTCCATGTAGGGGCGCCACTTGAAACTGAAAGCAAAGTTTGAAAGCGGTTACGTAATTTAGCTTCAAGCGCTCAACCCGTGCACGGTCGACCCAGGGTCAACCCGGGGTTAACCCGAGATCAACCTGGGGTCAACCTACGGGGACCAGGGCGAAAGCCTGGTGCCTCCTCATATGCGCGAAAGCGCCTGGCTCTGGAGTCAGTCAACCTGCGCCGCCCCACCTCGGGCAGAATGGGCGGCTGGATGCGGCGCTCGAGCAACATACCCCAGTCCAGTCCCTGGAACCATGGGTGCGCCTTCACCTCGAACATGCCCGTGCGGCCGCACCCCAGCCGCTGCTGATAGTCCACCGACATGTAGCGGCGCAAGTTGAAATTGAAAGCAAAGTTCGAAAGCGGGTCATCATATCTTGGTTTCAAGAGCGTAGTTCCAGGCGCTTTCAACACGGGTATCATCGGTTCGAACCTGCACCGCCCTACCGTGAGTAGCCCGCTGACGAAGCTGGACGCCTCAGCGGTGAGCGCCCCGGGCGGTATCACGTAGTTGGCCGCCAGAATGTTGGCGTACGTGGCGTTCATGTCGTCGGCCTTCTCGGCGTAGCGGCACAGGTTGAAATTTAAAGCACACGTTGAAAGCAATTCACGATATTGTAGTTTCCAGCGCTGAATGCAGAAATCATAGGCGCTTTCAACACGGGTTCTGACAGTATCAACCTGCACCGCGCTACCTCGGCATCGGCGAAAGGCGGTGCGCCCAGCAACATCTCGTACGCCAGGACCCCTAGCGCCCACAGGTCCACCTCGAGCCAGGGGCTCACAGAAATCCAATTTCCAGCTCAACGTAAGCGCTTTTTGTGGACTACACGCGTCTACTTTCCGGCTTGACGTGAGAATGGTTTGTGGGCTATGTCGGAAGGTTTCATCGGCAGAAGCGTCTCAGGTTAAACTGAGAAATGGACGCTTGCTGTGGCTTCAGTGACCAAACTCGGCTCAAGTTGAGCTGAGAAGCGGACGATTGTAAGCCCCTGCCTCGAAGCCGTGCCCCTGCTGCCGCACGATCTCCGGCGCCAGGTAGTCCACCGTGCCGCACAGTAGGGCCCGGCAGATGTTGCCCGCCATGTCATAGGATGCCGGTTTACTCAGGAAACGAAGGCTCACAAGCGTGTCGATGACGTGGCACGCGGTAATGTACCCCCATCACCACCCATGCACCCCTTATATACCCCTCATAACCCCTCATAACCCCTCATACACCCCTCATCACCCCTCATACACCACGAATACACCCTAATGCACCCCCTATACACCCCTGATACACATTCAATACCCCCCAATATCTGTCAGGCCCTACCGCACAGCGTGTAGGTGCGGCCGAACACGCGCTTGGCGAACCCAAAGTCCACCAGCTTCAGGTACCCGTGCCAAGGGGCTTACACTCGTTCGCTTTTCGGCTCAAGGTGAGCGCTTACTGTGCGATGGGGGGTGCATTACGGGTGTGTGAAGGGGGTATTAGGGGGCATTAGGGGGTATTAGGGGGTGTAGGGTGTATTTTGTGTCAGAAACGGCTCAGGTTGAGCTGAAAAGTGGACGAGTGTAGGCCCCTGCCCGTGCTGGTCCACCAGCAGGTTCTCGGGCTTCAGGTCGCGATAGATGATCTTCTGCCGGTGCAGGTACTCCAGCGCGCACACCACGTTGGCGGTGTAGAAGCTCGTCGCCGAGTTGCAGGGGCTTACACTCGTGCACTGTTCAGCTCAACGTAAGCACTTTTTGGGGGAAGAGTTAGTAGTTGTTGAGTTTCAGTGACAAACACGGCTCAGGTTGAGCAGAATAGTGGACGAGGGTAAGCCCCTGCCGAGTTGCTGAAGCGACCCTCCGGCGTCTCCTCCAGGTGGTGGAAGAGCTCGCCGCCGTTGGTCAGCTCCAGCAGCATGTAGAAGAACCGCGAATCCATGAAGCAGGGCCTGACATACATGCTTGCCACGTCATAGGATGCCATTTACAAATTTACTACCAAGGAACCAGGGTTCAAGAATCGTTGGATGACTTGGCGGGCAACATATGCGACGGGTCATTGAGAAGAAGCAATCGACAGACATCGGAGCTTGACTGAACTCCTGGGTGAGTGCTTATACAGACGCAGCGCGGAGGAGGAGGAGGAGGAGCCGGAGAAGGAAGAGGAGGAGGAGAATGAGGAGGAGGAGGAGGAGGAGGAGGTGGAGGAGGAGGAGAAGGCGGAAGAGGAGGAGGAGGAGGAGGAGGAGGAGGATGAGGTGGAGGTTGAGGAGGATTAGGAGGATGAGGAGGAGGCGGAAGAGGCCGTACCATGAAGGTGCTCATGAGCTGGATGCAGAAGGGGTGGCTGATGCGCTTCATCACGGCCACCTCGTTGCGCACGTGGCTCTCCTGCCCAGACTCAGGGCCTAGCAGACATTGCTCGCCACGTAATAGAATGTAATTTGACGACAAATCGAGGGTTCAAAGTGCGTTGCATGACGCCGCGAACAACAAAACAAAGACGGCGCAGTTGCGAATGAAGTGCTCAACACTTTTTGCCTGACGAATCTCGAGACTAGCTCTGCTAAGTCGATCGATCGCGAAGACCCATGTTCCCGTTATGCCGTGGTTTGCACCACTGATCATAGGAAAATAAACTTGCCAGGCCCTACCCAGACTCCACGACGGCGCGGCGCCCCAGCATCTTGAGCGCGTAGGGCGCGCCGCTGACGGCATGCTGCGCCAGCCGCACCCGCCCGAACTGCCCAACGCCAGGGGCGCACACTCGTGCACTGTTCAGCTCAACGTAAGCACTTGTTGGGGGAGTAGTTGTTGATTTTCAGTGACAAAAACGGCTCAGGTTGAGCAGAGTCACACGACACCAGGTTCAGAGGGGTCTCTTCATGGATGCTTGAATTGGGCTCTCACTGGGGGTCTAAATGGGGGGTTTACTGTAGGGTTTTGATCGTTAGACTTGAAATATAAGACGGACAAATATAAAGAGAAGTGGACGAGTGTAAGTCCCTGCCCCACGCCCAGCGTGCGGTGCACGATGAGGTGCCGCTTGAGCGGCCGCCCCGACACGCCGCTACTCGACACACTCCTCATCACACTCCCCCGCGGGGTCCTGTCACTGGTCCCTGCCGCCACCCAGGGGCTTACACTCAACTTGAGCACATTCGGGACACATTCATGGGTGAAGTCGGGTTACGTGGTACACAAAGACAGCTCAAGTTGAACTCGTTCACGTTAGAGCTCAACTTGAGCACATTCGGGACACATTCATGGGTCAAGTTGGGTTACGTGGGGCACAAAGACAGCTCATGTTGAGCTGAAAGTGAACCAGTGTAAGCCCCTGCCGCCGCCGCAGCTTCTATCGACAACAGCTGGCTCGTCATCTCGCTTCGCAACACGCCCATGTGCAGGGGCTAGCACTCGTCCACTTCTCAGCTCAACCTGAGCCGTGTTTGTCACTACAACTCCGTGAACCACCCAGCGTATCGCACAAAAGGCTCTTATGATGAGCCGAAAAGTGGACGAGTGTGAGCCCCTGCCCATGTGATGACGAAACGACTCTTTCGAGACCACGACGCACTGCATTTCTGACCTGACTACCACTGTGGAGGCGCGCCCGGCCCGGCGCGACTCTGAGGTCGCCAGCATCATATCCTCGCCAAAGAAATCTGCTGTGCCCAGCTTCGATGGCTGTCCCGAGTCCGTCTCGTACAGGTCTGCAGCGCCGGACTCGATGAGGCAAAAAAACTCGGTGGGCTCGCCGGCGGCGAGGGTCGAATTGAATGTGCTCACCACGTCATCCACTGTGTCGTTACCTCCCCGCCTGTTCATCCATGTAAGTGAAACCCTGTGTGGGGCGACCGTCGGTGGCGAGTCTGTGAGGTGAAGAGGTGTTTTGACTGGTCCCTACCCGCGCGGGTGATGACGGCGCCCGCGTCGAAGCAGCGGGTGCTGACGTCGGCGGCCAGCGCGGGGAGCCGGGGCTGAGCCGCAGGGGTGGACAGCAGCGGCACCTTGTTGTAGGGGCGCTCGTTGAAACTGAAAGCAGAAATTCAGAGCGGTTCATCATACTTTAGCTTCAAGCGCTGAAACTAAGGGCGGTCACCCCCTGGGGTCAACCTAGTGCCTAGCCTGTGCAGCGTACTACCTGTAGGATCTCGTACTACCTGTAGTAACTAAGCGTTTGGTGGTTTTGACCAAAAGGCATTTGACTTTTGGCCAAATCACCAAACTCCAGCTTACTAGAAGTTACTTACCCACAGACTAGGCACTATAATCAAGGTGCAGCGGCCTACCTTGCGGAACATGTCCAGGCGGTTGGCGAGTGCACACGTGTTGCGCAGCAGCACCAGGCGCGCGGCGGTCAGCCTGAGCACCTGCGTGAGCTCCTCGGCGGCGGCGGCGGTCTCCGTGTACACATCCCCGGCGATGGCCGCCGCGGTGCCAAAAGAGGCGCGCTCCTCTAGCCGCGGCAGCGGCGGGCCTCCCGCCTCCCGCTGTCGCCGCGTCGACACCACCAGCCCACCGCGCTTCACGATCATTATATACTCCGCGGCCGTCCCCTCCTGCGCCCAGGGACAACCAAATATTGCCCGCCACGTCATCGGAACGCACGTAGTTGCCATCGGTTCCTGAGATAAACGGCAGCAGCAATCAACATACGCCAGGCCACGTCATCGCAATGTAATGCATTTTGAACCCTCGTTAGACGACGTGCTATGACGTGGCGAGCAGAATTTGGCAAGGGCACTTTAGCGTCCGTGACACACCCCATATTATAACACTCATACACCCCTCACACACCCCATATTAACCCCACCTCGGCTGCCATGGCACCCGGCTGCAGCGTGAGCGAGCTGAGGCCGGCGTCTGCCAGGTTGCCGTCCTCCGCCACGCTGTAGGGGCGCAAGTTGGATTTGAAAGCAAAGCTGAAAAGCAGTTCAACACATAAGCTGAAAAGCAGTTCAACACAGAACAGTTTCAAGCGCTATGTTCCAGGCGCTTTCAACACGGTTTCATCAGGTCAACCTGCACCGCCCTACCACCCCGCAGTCGCGCAACATCTGCCCCGTCAGGCGCGAGAACCCCGGCACGCTGCGCAGCACCTGTAACGCCAGGCGCTCGTCCAGCACCTCATTGTAGCGGCGCAAGTTGAAATTGAAAGCAACATTTAAAGGCGCTTCATCATACGTCAGGTTCAAGCGCTGAAACCGTACGTGGTCAAGTTGGGGTCAACATGCACCGCCCTACCTCGTCCAGCCCCAGCGGCAGCAGCTCCACGATGACCCGCGCCGGCAGCCGCAACAGTTTGGTCGCCGCGCGAGCCACCACGCAGGGGCGATACACTCCTCCACTCTGCAGCTCAGCGTAAGCACTCTTCGTGGGATGCATTGATTGGGTCTAGAGCCTAGTCTGTGGGTAAATAACTTCTAGTAAGCTGGAGTTTGGTGAACAGGCCAAAAGTCAAATGACTTTTGGTCAAAACCACCAAACGCCTACTTACCACAGGTAGTACAAGATACTACAGGTAGTACGTTTTATATACCTGGCACTAGCGACAGAAACAACTCACAAACGGGTCACCAAGGTTGAGGTGAGAAGCGGACAAGTGTGCAGCCGTCTCATGCAGCAGCCATACATTTTCCGAAGCCTGAGTGGAGACAGGGGAACGCAGAGATTGATAGACAGAAGTTTAGGGTTTAGGGTTTAGGGTTCAGGGTTTAAGATGTAGGGTTTAGGGTTCAGCGTATAGGGAGGCTTTCACGCCAAGTTGGACGGTTCCACAAGTGTGCGGGGCCGTGCCACGACGCGCGCGGTGCGGCGGCTGCGGCGGCCGGACAGGATGGCGGCCTCGCCGAACGCGTCGCGCGCCGCCAGCTGCTCCACCTCCCGCCAGGGGCGTACACTCGTTCCCATTCCAGCTCAACTTGAGCTCTTTTGTCCACCGTATGACCCAACTGAACCCATGAATGTGTCCTGGAGTTGCTCAAGTTGAGCTCAACTTGAGCCCTTCTGTGCACCCTATGACCCGACTGAACCCATGAATGTGTCCTGGAGTTGCTCAAGTTGAGCTCAACTTGAGCCTCTCTGTCCACTGTATGACCCAACTGAACCCATGAATGTGTCCTGGAGATGCTCAAGTTGAGCTCACCTTGAGCTCTTCTGTCCACCGTATAACCCAACTTAACTCATGAATGTGTCCTGGAGTTGCTCAAGTTGAGCTCTAAGTTGAACGAGTGTAAGACCCTGCCTCGCGCCCGTCGGCGATCACCGCCAGCGTACCCTCCACAACAAAGTACATGTCGTCGCTTAGGGCCTGGCAGAAAACGCCTGCCACATCATCCATCGCACTTTGGACCCTCGTCTTTCGAGCTAAAAGGCACCCTATGACTGTGCAGGTTTCCAGGGTACCTCAAATGGCGGTCAACGCGTCTCGAATGTGAGACCTTGGGTAAATAGACAGTCAGAGATGCCATACAATGTACAATATGGCCATTCGACCGTCAAAGAATTGGCGACCGCCATTTGAGGTACCCCAGAAACCTGCGAAGGACGTGGCGAGCAATATCTGCCAGGGCCTACCATCGCTGTTATCGCCCTGCTCAAACACGATCTCACCCGAGGCCAGATCCAGCGACTCAGCCCGCGCGGCGAGGGCGCGGATCATGGCGGGTGCGAGGCGTGACACCATGTCCACGCCCTTCAGGAACTCCTCGGAGCAGCGGCGCAAGTTGAAATTGAAAGCAAAACTTGAAAGCAGTTCGTCACATCTGAGTGTCAAGCGCTAAGATACAGGCGCTTTCAAGGTGTGTTAAATCGGGTCAACCTGCACCGGCCAACCTCGGAGGCGGACCCCGTGGTGCTCGCCAGCACCTTCTCCTCGTACACCTTGCGAGGCAGGATCCAGGCACCGCTGCTCACCGCCGCGCGCACCGTGGCTGCGCGTGTGGTGTTGCTGGTCATAAGGGCTGACTCGCCGAAGCACTCGCCCTGCTACCAGGGGCTTACACTCGTCCACCTGTCAGCTCAACTTAAGCCACTTTGTTCACACCTCCCCGTGTCCCCCTGTTTAATAGATGGGGGGAAATCATGCTGCCAACGTATCCCGCAAAGATATGCTTACATTGAGCCAAAAAGTGGACGAGTGTGAGCCCCTGCCTGCTGCAGCGTCTTCAACACCTGCGGCTTGTCGGACCCCGGCGCCTTCATGATCACCTTGAACTCGCCAGAGTCGCACACGTAGAAGGAGCCGCCGTACTGGCCCTGGTCCACCACGGAGCGCCCCGCCGCTATACTCACATAACGCATCTGCCGGCACGCGTCCTCCAGCGCGCTCCGCGACCAGGGGCTTACACTAGTTCACGTTAGAGCTCAACTTGAGCAATTCCAGGACACATTCATGAGTCAAGTTGGGTTATACGGTGGACGGAAGCGCTCAAGTTGAGCTGAAATGGGAACGAGTATAAGCCCCTGCCCGCGACGTCATATGGAACAGGAAGTGCGTGCTCAGCGCGGTGCATAGGAACTCGATCTGTTTGCGCGTGTGCGCTACCTCCACGCCCTCGCGGGAGGGTCGAAGCGAATTTCAGGGTTGAGGGTTTAGATTTAGGGTTCAGGGTTCTCGGTGCTTGTTCTACCTGCAGGGGAAATTCTCATATAGACACGCGGAGGAGGAGGAGAAGGAGATGGAGGAGAAGCAGATGGCGCAGGACGGTCGTTGTGAACAAGCCCTCGGCCGCGCTCGGGGCATGTTCTGGCTTCAGGGTGAATGCTCGTACAGACAGGAGGAGGAGGAGGAGGAGGGGAAAGAGGAGGAGGAGGAGGA
>Ga0307489_10002086_pt1 | contig 13363 bp, 7 predicted proteins | sample SB12metaG_FD_202247 | JGI IMG/M metagenome (GOLD analysis project Ga0307489, IMG submission 202247) | Sea-ice brine microbial communities from Beaufort Sea near Barrow, Alaska, United States - SB 1.2 | ecosystem: Environmental > Aquatic > Marine > Coastal | place: USA: Alaska | collected 2017-05-06 | reverse complement strand
TTAACCATCCTTTGATTGCAAAAGTATATAAGCTAAGGGTAATGCCAACACAGCCCCAAAGGCAACCTGGGCCAATGTAACTGGCCCAGGAACATCGGTTATATTCATACCAAGTAACCCACCAATCGTAGCCGGTATCAATGCCAATACAGTAAGCAGAGCCAGCAGTCGCATAACTCTGTTCATTTGGAATAACAACACATTAAGTCGAAGGTCAACGAGCCCTTGTAGAGATTCTCGCAAGTCATCTATATTGTCATAAATATCATTTGTATCGTCTGCTAAATAACGGAAAAGTTCTCTATCACTACGGCTCGAGCTGGTGATAATTATCTTGCTAATGGACAAGTCCCTGATCAAGCTTTTCAGGTGTTTTAAGTTGGCCTTTGCTTTTAAAATGTCAACCCTAATCGAAAATGTACGCGTTAAAGTCGCCTCATCCCCTAATCGGTTCTGTGCCATCTATAGATTTGTTAGCGTCAACTCTATACTTTTAGCTACATGGGTATAGGCCGACATAATCTCACCGACCAGGGCTAGAGTTGCCCGGACAATCTTTGGCGTATTCGAGTCGATACTTGCCAACCGTAATTGTACCTTTTCTTCAAGATCGGTATGAACCCGACTCAAATCCACAACATTTCAGCTATGCCCACCAATAAGATAGAGGGGCGTATTAGGCGATCACCTGGAAACATCGGCAGGGGATAGTGAACAAAAAAAGTGGAAAAGTGTGTCAAAGCCAGGATTGGAAGACCGAAACAATCCTTGAATTCGCATCGTAACACGCATCGCATCGGTAATAGATGCGAGTCAAGTTTCATCCAAACCGGAAATGAAAAGCCAGTCAGGCTCACCAATACGAATACAATTGAGCCCTTGATCTAAGCTAATGACATCAAATTGGGTTCCTGTTGTTCCCAGTTAAAACCATTTTAAATTTGTCATCACCTCACTGAAACTAACATCAACAGCGTTATCATCCAGTTTTAATGCGAAATTTGAGCGTGCACCTAACAATGCAATTCGGCCTACACGAGTTAAATAACGTTCAACAATCCTTTTATGAAGTACTTTTTCACACTTATAGCTTCTGTGCAATTTATGCACAACGCGATAATTAATCATTTATTGGAATTTTTTTAGCAGTATAAATTTATAATTATAATTTAGGTGCAACAACATTCTAGCTATCCAAGAGTGGCGCAAAGTTATTATTATCTTCTAGATATATTCAACCCCCTATAGATAGAATGTTATATATAGAACTGATTGTTTTTGAACGAGCTTATCAATCAATATGTGCGCACTTAATAAATCGTTATGCTTTTAGAAATATTTGCTTGAAGCAAAATCTGCCAAGGTGCACCCATTAGCAATGGGTGTTTATGCTTTAGCCCTTGGCCAATGTGTACCTAATGAACCTGGAATTTCATGCTTAAAACTATGTAACCCCGGTGTCAGGTTAGCATTCCCAAAACAGATCCCCATTGACAAAGCACTCGCTAGGGCAGGGGTTTCTGTGGTCACTAACCTACTTTTATCAGCGACATTTTTAAGAGAAGTACTGCATAATTTATTGTCTTTTAGCACCACAACGGTGCCAAAGTGTTTGTTTGCCACTAATGACGCCGCATAACAGCCAAGGTTAGTAGCAAAGATCCGGTCGTATGCCGAAGGTGAGCCACCTCTTTGAATATGGCCCAGGGTTGTGGCACGTATTTCTGCGTCTATCTTTTGTTCTAACTGCATTTTTAAAACATTGGCTACGCCGCCTAAACGTATAGGCTCAACACCAAATTCGTCGGTTTCGCGAACGGTCAATTCCCCTCCGGCCTTTTTAGCACCTTCGGCTACGACTACAATAGAATAATGTTGTTCGCCCATTCGTGATTTACAGGCTTTGGCGACTTGATCAATATCATAAGCAAATTCGGGCAAAAGAATCACGTCAGCACCACCTGCAATACCTGCATGTAAGGCTATCCACCCAGCATATCTTCCCATGGTTTCAAGTATCATAACTCTCTGATGAGATTGTCCAGTAGTGCGCAGACGGTCTAATGCGTCAGTCACGATGCCAATAGCGGTATCAAAGCCAAACGTTCGATCAGTACCCATTAAATCATTATCAATGGTTTTGGGTATACCGACTATATTCATACCCAGTTTCGACAGTTGATACGCTAAAGATAACGTGCCATCACCACCGATTACGACTAATCCGTCTAACCCAAGGCTGAAATAATAATCCATCACCTCGTTTGAGACGTCTTTACCTTTAAAATTAAATGGGCTTGCAGAGTTATTGGTGCCAAGTATTGTACCCCCTAGTGACAAAATACCACTGCAATCCGAATAATCTAGGGTTTTAATACGCTGCTCGATCAGTCCTAAAAAGCCATCATGAATACCGATAATTTCAGCTGAGCAATTGATCATCAAACTTTTAGAAACCGCACGAATCGCTGCGTTTAAACCCGGACAATCTCCACCACCAGTTAACACACCAATACGTAATACTTTATTTTTCATAAGGCGTATCTTTGTCTGATATCGAGGAATATATTCAATCTATGAGATGCTGGCAGACTACTATTAATATTGATCAAATTCTTCCTATGAGTTTTTATGACATCGCAGTATATATTGAATCACATATTGGACTACTAAAACTATAAAAACATCTGTGAATTGTCTTGACTCAGATCAAGTAAAGACTCATTTGTTCGTGCTGAAATAGAATTTGTATATTTTTTATTTAGGTTGATAAACAAATGGCAACAGTTAAGTTTTTAGGGGCAGCACAAGAGGTAACAGGATCATGTCATATGTTTGAGGCTCCGGCCTTCGGTCGTATATTATTTGATTGTGGTATGCATCAGGGAGGAAACCGAGTCGATAGAGAGCAAAAGGAAACCTTCTTATTTGACCCACATACAATCGATGCCGTCATTCTATCTCATGCTCACCTCGATCATAGTGGAATGTTACCAAAACTAGTGCATGACGGTTATAACGGTCCCATTCTTTGCGCTGACGCCACAGCTGATTTACTGCAAGTCATGTTACTTGACTCAGTGAGTATTTATTTAGGTGATCTACAGCGTGAAAACCGCTATCTAGCCCGCAAAGGAAAACCTTTATTAGAGCCTGAATACACAGAAGAAGACGTAATAAAAACGTTGTCTTTATGTCAATCTCATATCTATGAAACAGAGGTTTTTATTACGACTGAAGCAACAATAAAATTTCATGATGCTGGACATATTTTAGGCTCGTCTATTGTTGAACTTTCTTTTAACGATAAAGGTAAAAACAAAAAAGTAGTTTTCTCTGGGGATTTGGGTAACAAAAGTGCCGTCTTAATGAATGATCCAACTGTGCTTACAAAGGCTGATTTAGTGTTGATGGAAGGTACCTATGGCGATCGTAACCACCGACCAATCGAGGATACTGTTGCACAATTAAAAGAAATATTACTTGATACACAAAAACGCGGGGGAAATATCATGATCCCTGCGTTTGCAGTGGGTCGTACCCAAGAATTACTGTTTTATTTAGGACAGTTGCATAGGGAAGGGTTGTTGGATAACTGGCAAGTAATACTCGACAGCCCCATGGCAATAGAAGTCACTAAAGTATATGACCACTGGTTTCAATCTCTTGATAGTCAAGAAATTGAGCAAGCTACACCACGTGCGCATTCAATTATAAAAGACTTTATTCCTCGTCTATTTTTGTCTGTTACAACAGAAAACTCTATGGCAGTGAACAATATTGCCAAGGGAGCCATTATTATTGCTGGCAGCGGGATGTGCACCGGTGGGCGTATTCGACATCACTTTAAACAACGCATATGGGATTCTCGCAACACCATCATTTTTTGCGGCTTCCAAGCCCAAGGTACCCTGGGTCGTTTGTTGGTAGATGGCAAACAGCATATTAAAATTTTTAACGAAACCTATAATGTGAAAGCCAAAGTTGAAACTCTAGGTGGTTTTTCGGCCCATGCAGGACAACAGGAGTTAATGGATTGGGTTTCAAACTTTGATGACTCAACAAGAGTTGCTTTGGTGCATGGCGATCCGGAGGCACTGGAAGCATTATCACAAAGGCTATGGAATGAAAAAAGGATTGCTACTGACATTCCTCAGTTAGGTCATTGCATTGCCTTTTAGATTCAGTTGTTAACCATGTTAAATACATAAAACTGTCATAAGGATATTTAGATAATCGCAAAATTAAAATATAGAACGTCTAAATGTTTGACACCAAATCGTTAAATATCTAATGGTTAGACTCACTATATAAATGTTACTGAGCAACTATGATTTAGACCCAGCAATTGAGGGCAGTATATCCCTTATATTAATATTAAAATCGCAAAAAACACCGCGTATTTTGATATTAAATGTTGATACAGGTCAATACACCAGGACTAGAAATATCTATGCTAACGTTCAAACACAGCAACCAATTTTCTAGCCCTCTAAAGATCTTCCCGAGCAATTTAATAAATTGATTGGCGGCAGGCTTTGGCTAAAAATGTTAATTGGGTTAGCTCTGGTTGTGGTCTTAGGTATTTTACTAGTTACTCACACCTTTGCGGTCTTTGGTTTAATCACTCGCCTTGTCGAAAATATTGGTATTGAAGTGCTTGCTGGCATGGCAATTTATGTGGTGACAGTTGTCTTGGGTTTGCTGATTATCTCAGTACTTTATTTTATAGTGGCAAAAATCACACTGACACAATCATTTAGAGTGTTTTTCTCTAATATAAGTGAATTATTACTGTAGTCGTTTTCTACCAGCAGCTCGGCAGTAGTGATGCCATTAATCTTACAATTAGTTGAATAAAAGTTAAAAGTCAAACCCAAAGTTGCCAGGTTTTCGGTGCCTTTAGGAGCCACTATTAATATGACGATAACAACCATATACCAGGGTGTTGAAACGGTGTTTTTAGCTCAAGTTATTAATATAGAACTGAGTATCTCAAGGTATCTTTTTGTCGTTACAATGGCCGTTGGTGCATCAATTGGCTCACAAGCAACACCGAGGGCAGGAATTATTATATTAAGTGTGGAGCTCGACGGCGTGGGTATTCCTGCTGCGGGCATTGCAATCATTTTAGGTGTAGACAGGATCCTTGTTATGTGTAGAACTTCTGTCAATGTGCTTGGCGATATTGTCGTTTGTACAACCGTGCAATATTTAACTCGAAATTTACCCGCTACAAACAATGAAATCATTCAGTTGGAACATCAATAACGATTATTTCAGTTTTTTTATATTAATTTACACTCCACAATATAAGGCAATACCATGAAAAATGAACTGACAGAAAATGCAAAAATAGAAATTGAAAAACTGCTGGCACAGGCCAAACAAGAAAGGGATGAGATTGTGCTAAAAGCTCATTTGTTTCAAGCTGACGCAAAAGACGAGTGGCACAAAGCGGATAAGGAGTGGGAACATTTTAAATCTAAAGCGGGCCAAGTCAGTAAGGAAGCAAAAGGGGCTTCAGAAGATGTATTTGCAGCAGCAAAATTATTGGGTGAAGAAATAATTAATAGTTTTCAACGAATTCGCAAAAATCTGTGAGCTAAAAATGATCCGATCCTAAGATTTAAAGCGTGACTAATCTTTAAATCTTAGGGACACGCCAGATTTATTTATAATGAGTGTCAAGACTATCACTATGACATTTCTCAAATAATGAAGCTAATTACATTCAATTTTATGGACTGGATTAATCACCAATATCAAGTTTATAAGCATTGTTTGAACAATTTTTCTCGCATGTTTAGATCTCTTATTTTACTTCGCATGCGGTGAGAACAAATGAAACCCATTATATTTACTTAATTAATAGAATCCGTGATGGGTCTTTTCAAATCAAATTTTTATACCCTGTCGTAAGTTTGCAAAATTAGTTAGGTCATCAAATTAATGCCCTAATAACGTTATATTTTTACTAAAACTGAATAATTTAGTGTTGATTAATAAAGAGCGCAAATATGAGAATGGATAAATTTACTAGTAAACTGCAACTGGCGTTGTCGGATGCGCAGAGCTTAGCGTTGGGTAATGACAATCCAACAATTGAGCCAGTGCACTTATTATTTGCCTTGCTCAATCAAGATGATGGCACTGCAAGACCTTTGTTAAATAAGTCAGATGTCGATATTAATAAACTTAGATCACAACTAGGTGAATCCCTCGAGCGAATCGCTAAGTTAGAAGACAGCAACGGAGATATTCATGTCTCTAATGAACTTGCTAGATTGTTTAATCAAACAGACAAGTTAGCCCAAAAACGTGGTGATAAATTTATCTCTAGTGACCTGTTTTTGCTCGCTTGTACAGCAGATAAAGGGCAGATCGGTAAGTTAATGAAAGACGCCGGTGCTACAACCCTCGCGCTCGAAAAAGCAATAGCGGACGCAACAGGTGGACAACCCGTTAATGATGCAAATGCAGAAGAACAGCGTGATGCCTTAGATAAATATAGTATTGACGTAACTGAAAGAGCTGAGCAGGGGAAACTTGATCCCGTTATTGGTCGTGATGATGAAATCAGACGTGTTATTCAAGTATTGCAGCGACGCTCAAAAAACAACCCCGTTTTAATTGGCGAACCAGGTGTTGGAAAAACGGCCATTGTTGAAGGCCTAGCCCAACGTATTGTCAATGGAGAGGTCCCTGAAGGTTTAAAAGGTCGAAGATTATTATCTTTGGATATGGCAGCGCTGATTGCAGGTGCTAAATTTAGAGGGGACTTTGAAGAGCGTCTCAAAGCAGTTCTAAATGACGTTGCAAAACAAGAAGGCAATGTCATTTTATTCATCGACGAAATTCACACTATCGTAGGTGCGGGGAAAAGCGACGGAGCAATGGACGCTGGAAACATGCTTAAACCCGCTTTAGCTAGAGGCGAACTTCATTGTGTTGGTGCAACAACCCTAGATGAATACAGAAAATATATTGAGAAAGATACGGCGCTAGAGCGTCGCTTTCAAAAAGTACTTGTAGAAGAACCGTCTATTGAAGACACGATTGCTATTTTACGGGGCCTAAAGGAAAAGTATGAAGTGCATCATGGTGTGGCAATCACCGACTCTGCCATAGTAGCCGCGACCGTATTGTCACAACGATATATAGCAGATCGTCAATTGCCAGACAAAGCCATCGACCTTATTGATGAGGCTGGATCACGTATTCGAATGGAAATTGATTCGATGCCTGAAGAAATGGATAAGCTCGACAGGCGCTTAATCCAATTAAAAATTGAACGTGAAGCATTGAAAAAAGAAACCGACGACGCATCTAAAAAAAGGTTAAATAACCTTGACGAAGAAGTGAATGTTTTAGATCTGGAATTTTCTGACTTAAAAGAAACTTGGATCTCCGAAAAAGCCTATGTGCAAGGTGAAACCCAGGTCAAGGAAGAGCTAGAGCAAGCTAGAAGGGAGCTTGAAGCTGCCCGTAGAGCAAGTGATTTAACCCGCATGTCTGAGATTCAATATGGAAGAATACCTGAGCTCGAAGCTAAATTAATCGTAGTAAGTCAGAATCAAACTAAAGAAATGACCTTATTGAGGAATAAAGTAACGGACGAAGAAATAGCTGAAGTAGTCTCGAAGTGGACAGGTATACCTGTATCAAAAATGCTTTCGGGAGAACGTGAAAAACTTCTAAAAATGGAAGAGGCGCTGCATAGCCGAGTTATTGGTCAAGAAGAAGCGATAACAGCGGTATCAGATTCCATAAGAAGTTCAAGAGCGGGGCTGGCTGATCCACAACGGCCAAATGGCTCATTCTTATTTTTGGGCCCAACAGGTGTTGGTAAAACCGAATTAACTAAAGCACTCGCAGAATTTCTGTTTGACACTGAAGACTCTATTGTGCGCATCGATATGTCTGAATTTATGGAGAAACATTCTGTTGCTCGACTGGTTGGCGCTCCTCCCGGATATGTAGGATATGAAGAGGGGGGTTATCTGACTGAAGCTGTGAGACGTCGACCTTATGCAGTTGTATTATTGGACGAGGTCGAAAAAGCTCATCCTGATGTTTTTAATATATTACTCCAGGTGCTTGATGATGGGCGCCTGACTGACGGACAAGGACGCACTGTAGATTTTCGGAATACGGTAATAGTGATGACGTCAAATCTAGGTAGTCACTTGATATTAGATGTTGCAGGTGAAGAAAATTATGAGGAGATAAAAAAGAGGGTCTTAGAAGTGGTAGGCGAACATTTTAGACCAGAGTTTATCAATCGACTAGACGAGATTGTGGTGTTCCATCCACTCAAAAAAGACCAAGTGAGAGAGATAGCAAAAATACAATTAAACTATTTACATAAACGCCTAGCAGAGCAGGACTTGTCGTTAGATATTTCAGACGACGTGGTGGATGTGATTGCCGATGCAGGTTTTGACCCAGTCTATGGTGCTAGGCCATTAAAACGAGTAATCAAAAATCAGATTGAAAAACAGTTAGCAAAGCGAATTCTAGGTGGTGAGTTTAGTCCTGGTGATATTATTCATGTTGTCATGGAGGGCGGCGAAGTAAAGTTTACACAGACAACATCCGAGAACCTCGTTTAATTGCATGCGTCTCTTTACAAAGCTAATTAATTTTTGAAATACCTAATTGGCGTTTTAATTAAAGTAAAACGCCAAAATTTTAATGAGTATTCAAGGCTATCAAAGCGGCATTAGCAATTTATAATTGCCGTGGTTAACGAGCTTAAGCAACTTCGGTGTGCCATTCGATAGACGTTTCTCAGAAATCCATAGGCACCAGTTTCAGGACCAGACCCACTGGTGATAATCTAAAGTATTCTTTTAGCATTTCACAAAAATTAACAGTTGTCTTCGTCCGACAAATACTGGGAGTAGGGTCAAATGTCGTTGTTATATAAAATCATCTTGATTACTTTAGTTTTTTTCAACTGCCTCTTTTGCTATTTCAGCTGCCTCTTTTGCTATTTCAACTGCCTCTGACGCAAATAGTGCAGCATTAGTCGGAGTTCGATATATACCAATGAACAACGACAACAATGACATAGCTCATTCAAACATGATAACCATACTCGACAAACAAGGCCGAGTTGTTAACCAAGTCAATTCGATACTTGAAGTGGTAAATATTCAAGTGCCTCGTACCCATTTAACCCGCAGCGCATCTGACCACTTGCCCCTTATCGTAGACCTAAAATTAATATAATAATGTCTTTATCTGTAATGAGTCACTCACCACCTGAGTGTCGACAAGCTTCCGTTCGGCCTTAATTTTAGAATCCTTAACTGAATGGCCTATTAGTGGACTACAGGTTAGATCAAAGGATATAATTGGCTGAAACCATTGTACTTTGCATACCCGATGAAGAGTTCTATCAGTAATTATTTTTTACCATACTGTTTGTGGTTTTTAAGCTCAACATGACACTACTATTAAACATTTGGTTATTTTCAAACTCTCTGAGCATGCTGACCAACCAGTTATAAAGTTTTCTGCGTTTATAAGCTCTAGTCCAAAAAATATAATTATTCATCTACAGCAAAGTCTTGGGGGCCATTAAGGTTAGTTTATTCCTTCAGAAAAACGTTCGCTCGAAAAAAGTTATTTTTCTTGGGCAAGCAACCGATAGGCTAGTGTTATCAAATCATCTGGGTTCAGAGGTTTAGTCATCACATTAAAACTTTCTCCGGAGATAGTTTCTATCTCTGGAGAGGTATCACCGGATACTAAAATGGCTGGAACTTGATACCCCTTTTTTGTTTTAGCTTTATGAATGATATCCAGTCCTGACTGTTTATGGTTAAGATGAAAATCAGTGATGATTAAATCTGGCAAATGTTTATCCATTATCGCATAAGCCTCTTCAGGAGAGGACGCGCACACAATGTTAAAACCTTGTTCCATTGATAACAACATTTCTGAAGCATCAAGTACATCGGGATCATCGTCAATCAACAATATTAGGGCGCTTTTCTCTATAAGCTGGACGTTCTTGTTTTCTTTTTCAGACACTGCGCTGGGTGTTGGCTTGCCCAAAGGTAAACTAATGGAAAAAGTAGAGCCTCGTCCGACCTTTGATATCACTTTCACTTGGGTAGCGAGTAAATTCGCAATCCGCTGTACGATTGACAAACCTAAACCAAGACCATTATGGTGTTGCTGAGGGTTACTGTCTACCTGATGAAATTCATCGAATATGTAGATAAGCTGCTCCGCAGGAATACCAATACCTGTGTCGCTGATCGATACTGTCACTCTATTATGTTTCTGACTACTGACAATATTCACTTTGCCAACCTTGGTGTAACGAATGGCGTTAGCTAACAAGTTTTGCAGCAACTGATTCAGAAGTACTGGGTCGCTGTTCACAAAATGACTGTCGTTTGCTTCAAGTGTTAACACTAGACCTTTTTCATAGGCTTCTACTTCGAATCCGGCACAAAGTTGTTCGAGCATCGGGCGCAGCGCAAAATGGCTAAGTTGCGCCGCCACTTTACCCGATTCAAGTTTGCTTATGTCCAACAACGAGTTTAACAAGCGAGCCATTATAAACAATGAATCTCCTTGCTTACTCAGCATTTTTTTGGCTTCTGGTTTATCAATACTTTTAAGTAAAGCTTTGTTAAGTAACGTCAGTGTGTGCAGAGGCTGGCGCAAGTCATGACTGGCAGTGGCTAAAAACCTGGATTTAGCTGCAAGAGCCGATTCCGCTGTGGTTTTTGCCAATCGTAGTGCTTCATCACTTTTTTGGCGTTGCCTAATATCACGTATAGCTGCACTTACCACTTGGCCATGATCGGTTTCTATGGGGCTTAGCCCAACCTCGACTGGGATCTCTTCACCGCTTTTGGTCAAAGCAAACAGTTTGATACCGTTGCCCACCAAACGAACCTTAGGCTGGGTAAAAAAACCTTGGAGATGCTGAACATGTTTTTCTGCAAATCTTGATGGCATTAATTGCTCGATAAGCATGCCAATAAGTTCTTGTTTGGAATAACCAAAGAGTTGCTCGGCCTGACTATTGGCGACTTCAATTTTGCCACTAGTATTGACAATCACTAGGGCGTCGGGTGCCGACTCTACCAATACTCGAAAATTTCTTTCACTTGCCCGAAGTTCATTTTCAGCTTGTATGCGCCGACTAATATCTTTTTCGGTTGAGGCAATCGCAATTACAATACCTGCGTTATCCATTAAAGGGGTCAGGGTGAGTAATACAATTATCTTACGCCCGTCTTTACCTATACGCTTGGCCTCTGCACTGTGAATATGCTCACCCTTAATGATGCTTTGCATTAATTGCTTAGCATTTTTACGTTCATCCATGGGGGCAAGGTCAAGTATATTCATACCCAAGGCTTGTTGTTCGCTCCAACCATACATAGTTTGCGCACCATTATTCCAGGCGGTAATTTTGCCGTCCAGATCACACAAGGTAAAAGCATCATTGGAGTCGCGAATGATAGTCGCTAATATTAGGGTGTCTTCTTCTGCGCGTTTACGTTGGCTGATATCGATAAAAGTGATGACCACACCGGCAATTCGGTAATCATTAGTGCGATAGGGCAGGATGCGGCGCAAATAATAACTCCCGTCTTCAGTTTTCACCTCACACTCAACTGGCGTAAGATCGCTTAAAACTTGTTTAATATCTGCCATTAAACAGCTATCAGTAAACTTGAGCTGTATGTCGCTTATTGGTCGCCCGACATCAGTAGATATAAGATTCAATAGTTTCTGGGTAGCAGGAGTAAAACGACTAATTCTTAGGTGATAATCAACAAACAAGGTGGCAATATTAGTACTGCTCAGCAGATTGTCTAGGTCATCGTTAATCTTAGCCAGTTCTTCAACTTTGTCCTTATATTGGTTGTTAACTGTGGTCAGCTCTTCATTCATGGATTGCAGTTCTTCCTTGGAACTTTCTAATTCTTCATTGCTCGACTGCAATTCTTCGTTAACCGACATCGCCTCTTCATTTGCCGCTTGTAACTCTTCGTTGGCGGATTCCCATTCTTCTGTATTAGTTTGTAACAATTCACGAGTGATATGTAACTCTGCTTCCAGTTGTTCAATTAACAAGCTGTCGTCAGTGTTTTGCTGGCTTTTTTGTTGCGGTAATTGTTGGCTCTTGTTCTGTTTTGGAGCTAAGTCAGTTTCACCTTGTTCTTCAAAGGTGATCAGTATCATAGATTCGTTATTCTGGGGGACGTTTATCGGTCTGAGTACAATTTTGACTCCAAGGTGCCCACTTTCTCTAAGTATTTGTACGTCGTCAATCACCACTCGTTTGTTGTCTTCTGTAACTTGGCATAATGCGACGCGTAATTTTGCCCGTAATTCATGTTTTGCAAGCACCAGCAAGTCTTGAGATGGGGAGCCTGATGGCTGTTCTAAATAACGTGAAGTAGGGCCAGAAAAATGCACAACTTGATGTTTGATATTTACCAATACAGCAGCAGGAGCAAATTCCTGTAGTAACAATTGTTGGGCCACGTAACCAAGACGCAGCTGATCTTTATCGTTAACTTGGATGCCAGCAAAGCGAGGGTGGGAACGCGTGATTTTTGAGGCTATTGGAAATTCAACACCGCTTGTTGAACGTGCAGGGCCGATACGTTGATAAATTCTCCACTTTTTTACCAGTGGTTTAAACAAACTCTCTTGCAGAATGGACGTTTCTGAGTGTCCTAAAAATAAATTGCCGTTTTCGCGCAGGGCAAAATGGAACAGTATGAGTACTTTGCTTTGTACTTCGGCTCTGAGATAAATCAGTAAGTTTCGGCAGCTGATTAGGTCAAGGTTCGAAAAGGGTGGATCACTTATTAGGTTTTGGCCAGCAAAAGTGACCAACTCACGTAACGACTTTTTGATCCGGTAACTGTTTTTTTCCTTACTAAAAAATCGTTGTAGACGTGCCTCTGAAATACTGGCCTCAATATTTTCAGGATATAAGCCTGCACGTCCATGGTTCACCGCAGTTTCGTCAATATCGCTGGCGAATATCCGGATACTACAGTGTTTATTGGTTTTTTCTAAATGTTCAACTAACAACATTGCAATTGAGTAGGCTTCTTCACCTGTGGCACAACCTGGTATCCAAACACGTATTGGTTGGTCATTATGTTTTGATGCAACCAGCGGAATAATTACTTTTTGTTCAAAGACTAAAAAGGCTTCTGGATCGCGAAAGAATGCAGTAACCCCAATCAGTAAGTCCTTAAACAGCAGGTTAGCTTCATCCTCATTTTTGCCCATAAAGGATAAATAATCTGTCATCGTTTTTAGATGATGTAACGCCATTCGCCTGGCGATACATCGCCCTAACGTA
>Ga0307489_10002085_pt1 | contig 13365 bp, 21 predicted proteins | sample SB12metaG_FD_202247 | JGI IMG/M metagenome (GOLD analysis project Ga0307489, IMG submission 202247) | Sea-ice brine microbial communities from Beaufort Sea near Barrow, Alaska, United States - SB 1.2 | ecosystem: Environmental > Aquatic > Marine > Coastal | place: USA: Alaska | collected... | reverse complement strand
GCCCCCGCGCTCCCCACGTTCGTGCTTTCGAAGATCTTGTCTGCGTTGCCAACCTCGAACCAGGGGCTTACCCTCGTCCACATTTGAGCTCAACCTGAGCCGTTTCTGGACTCAAAGTACACCTTAAAACACCCCCTACTACCGCCCGACTCCCATTAAACACCCCCTCAACAATCCCTAAATGCACCCCTATCCCACAGAAAGCGCTTAAGTTGAGCCGAGAAGTGAACGAGTGTAAGCCCCTGCCTCGAACCCGTCCCGCCGCTGATCCTCTCGCCAGGGCCGGCCTAATTAAACAATGCTCGCCACATCACAGGATGTCATCTCTGCGGGTCCTCCGCTGGCGGCGGCGCGCCACCCACAAACACTCCCGGTCCACATTTGCTGGGTGGTATGTTTTTGACTAACGTGCATCGAGCCGTTTGGCACTCACACGGCTAGTGCCTAGTCTGCAAAGCATCGAGTCCCATTGCGCTCACATGGAGAGCATTAAATGCAATCGCATCCAAAAGAAGTGGTGTGGCGTTGTGAATGCAGGTGTGTCACGCGGGGCGTAGTCATGCCTTTTAAACTGAGTGTCGGCGTGACCGGTCACGCTGATCTACTCGAAATCGAGGGTGTATTCACTCAAGGATCACAACCCGATCGGACTGTCGGCGAGTCAGTCGGTGGGATTCTCGAAATGGCCAGTGCTGAATGGTCGAACGGAATTCGGTACCATATCACCGATACCAGACCCGACACTGAGTTTAGGGTCATGCACCCCTAATTATTGAAAATTACGACTGTCTGGCTAAAATTTCGTTCATACCGAATTTTGGCAGGACGTCGTCATTTTCAATAATTAGAGGTGCATGACCTTGACTCATTTGACCCGCGGGTTTTGAGCGTGGTGGAATCAAGCTGACGTGGCGAGCAATTATTGGCTGGTACCTACCTCCCGCAGCACGCCCCCCGCCGCCGCCACGTGGGCAAACTCCGGCAGCGGCAGCCTCTCGGCAAACTCGATGTAACACCCCTCAGGAGGGTCGTTGAGAACCAAGCAATCAATAGGCCGATTTCGGTATATCGCCGGGGTGAAATGCCCATACAGAATTGCGGGCAAAGCGTCAGCGCTCAGCGCGGGAGAGCAGGCGTCAGGTTGAATGCCCATACAGAGTTGCGGGCAAAGCGTCAGCGCTCGGCGCGGGAAGCAATATACCGAAATCGGCCTATTGAGATCGGAGCCTGCCTCACCTTCTGTGTGAATGCTCATACAGAGGCACGGGCTCGATTCGTCGATTCAACGTCGGTCGAGTGCTTGTTCTGAATAAGCCCCCCTGCCCCGGCACCAATATCGCCGCCCCCGGATCCACCGCCCCCGAATCCGCCGCTAAATGAGCCGCCGCCGAATCCGCTCCCTGGCCGGTGTGCTCGGAGCGGCGCCGGACGCCGCCTTGTTCAGCGAAGCTTGGAACGCGCATGTCCGCCACGGTGGCGGATTGGCGCAGCAGGCCGTCTGGTGACATCTTGACAGCGCCGCCCTGGGTGTAGCGGCGCAAGTTGAATGTGAAAGCAAATGTGAAAGCGCTTCATCACATTGTGCTTTCAAGCGCTGAACGGTGCATAGGGGGCCTCCCCCATTTATCAGAGGAAAGTAATAAAGGTCCATAGGGGGCCTTCCTCATTTACGAAACCAACGCACTTTCAAACTCGGGGTTCAGCTGGTTTCAACCTGCACCGCCCTACCTGGATGTTGAGCGTGAGGCGGTGCGGCGCGGCGGTCAGCAGCGCGTTCACGTCCTCCAGCCCGCCGATGCGCCCAGCGCACAGGGCCGCGCACCCGTCCACTGCTTGCCTTCACGTCAACACGTTTGTGTGACGCTTTGGGTAGTTTCAGTGACAAGAACGGCTCAGGTTGAGCTGAGAAACGGAGGAGTGTACGAGTGCGTTTTCTTTTTTATGTTCTGTACCAGCTCAGCAACTTGGAAACTGGGTGTGTTTTGGGAGGGTACCTGCGCTAAATTCGCCGAAAATCGAAAAAAATCCGTCGAAACTCGCCGAAACTCTCCTCACATAGAGCCCGGAGCTCCTGGAACGACTAGGGTGCGTACCTGGCTCGGAACATTATTTAAAGCGTGCACTCGTAAGCCCCTGCCTCCGGAGCAGGCGGCGAGGCGGTGGACGGAGATGGCCACGTGGTTGAGGCTGTACGCGTTGACCAGTGTCCACGCCGCGTACTCGCTCTCCGCGGCCAGCAGCAGGTAGTCCTCGCGCGTGGGGCACATGTGCGCGGCGTGCCACGGTGTAGCGGCTCAAGTTGATTTTGAAACCAAAGGTTGAAAGCGGTTAATCATAATGTAGTTTCAATTGCTTAGTTACAGGCGCTTTCAACGTGGATTTCATCGCTTGAACCTGCACCGCCTTACCACGGCGACGTGCCCGCGGCGGCGGCGGCGGCGATAGCGCCGAGGCCGTCAGCCAGGGGCTCACACTCGTCCACTTCTCAGCTCACCTTGAGCCATTCTTACACAAAAGAACACCCTACTCACCCCGCGATTCTCCCTTACACCCCCTAAACGAGCCCTCAACAACCCCTAAACGCACCCCCCGCACCCCCTATCCCACAGATAGTGCTTAAGTTGAGCCGAAAAGTGGACGGGTGTAAGCCCCTGCCGTCAGCGGCGGCGGCGGCGGCGGCGGCGGTGTAGCGGCGGATCACTTGCGACGCCGCGGGCGACAGCTGGTCGACCAGGAGCTCCGATATGAAGACGCGCGGGTAGGGGGAGTGGCCGCCGCCCTTGCAGGACAGTCACTGATTTAAATTACGAATTACCGATTAGCTCCAATCATTAGACCCCTACACCACCTTTTAATAAACCTCCCCCCCATTCGTCACCGAGAACAACGACTCGACCACGTCGAATGGACGGAAAATCACAATCAGGTCCAGAGTTCATGTTGAGACGACGGTCTGGCCAACATCAACACGAACTGAGTCCGCGCGTCTGTATGCATATCCAGCCTGATCTATCTGAGGTAAGTTGCTCCGTTCTGCGTTGGAGTCCATGTTCTCAAGACCCCCCTGCCTGGCCTCAGGATGGGTTGAATGACGTGGCGTACACCGGTACACTATGAGCAAGTAGTCAGGCCGCACCGGTGGCGTATACCGGTACACTATGAGCAAACAGTCAGGCAACACTGGTGGCGTGTACCGGTACACTATGAGCAAACAGTCAGGCCGCACCTGCGGCGGCGACGGCGGCGCATACCAGTGAGCCACCAGCTTCTTCTGCTCGAACCGCAGCTCCTCCGGCATCCGCGTGTACCCCAGGTCGGTGAACACCTCGGCGCTGGGCCTGCCGGATATGGGGAATGACCGTCAAAGGGCGCCACATATCTCAAAAGGCGAGGGTACCAAATACGCTTGAGATACGTGGCAACCATTGACGTGGCGATATCAAAACCTGCCAGACCCTACTGGCGAGTATTGCTCTCCTCGTCATAGAATGCTATTGAACTCAAGAGACGAGGGTTCAAAGTGCATAGGATGACGGGGCGAGCGTTATCCAATAAGAGTAACCGTGGGGAATGACAAGGCGAGCGATATCCAGTGAGGAGACCGTGGTGAGTGACGTGGCGATTGATGTCCTATGAGAATGATCATGGTGGATGACGTGGCGGGCAACATCTGGCAGGCCCTACCTTGGCGATGCTCTGGATGCCGCACCCGTCCGCGCCAAAGGTTCGGAACGCCAAGTGGTCCCGGAACTCAGGGCCGCGCAGATATTTCCCGCCACGTCATCCATCGCGTTTTGAACCCTCGTGTCTTGAGTTCAATGGTGAGCTATACCTGCCTGGTACTATCATCATATTGGGGGTGCCCACGCTGAAGGTCAAGTCCGAGGGGTAACCATGACGCTGGCAGGGTGTAAACTTGCAACGTTGTCGAATGCATTCTGAACTCTGGGATCTTGGTTTGATTTGCATTGTATGATGACGTGGCGGCCCTGCCAGAACTGCTCAATGGCAGGCGGCCCCGGGGCAGTGGGGGCAGCGCCGTCCTCCAACACGCCCTGCAGGTAGGGCTTACACGCGTTCCCATCTCAGCTCAACTTGAGCCGTTCTGTCCACCCTATAGCCCAACTCACTTCAAGAATGTGTCCCGAAGGAGCTCAAGCTGAGCTCCAACGTGGAGTTGGGCTATAGGGTGGACAGAACAGCTCAAGTCGAGCTGAAATGGGAACGAGTGTAAGCCCCTGCCTGCACCGCCTGCACCGCGCGCATCGCGGTCGGGTTCCCACTCAAGTAGGGCTCGATGTACGAGCCCACCACGGCCCGGAGCCGCGCGTGGTCCACCGCCACCGCCGCCGCTGACACTGCCGCTGACCAGGGGCTTACGCTCGTTCACGTCTCAGCTCAACTTGAGCGCTTTTTATGGGATGGGGGGTGCGCGTAAGTGGGTTGTGTAGCCCGCGTTCAGGGGGTGTTTAGGGTGCGTAGGGTGTCTTTGTGTGTCAGACTCGGCTCAAATTGACCTGAGAAGTGGACGAGTGTAAGCCCCTGCCGCTGACGCCGGCGACGCCATCACCCTTGAAGAGAAGGCTCGCGCGTTCCTTGCGCAATGCATTCACGAGTACGCGGCTGAGGCCAAGAACGTTCCCGGAGGCGGTGCGGGTGGTAGCGCGTTTAGATGCACCCGTCCCGAGAAACGACGAGTGTTCGGCGCCTGCGAGGTTGGTTCCGGAAGTGTGCCTCCTGGCAACGACGGCGTTGGTTTCGGCGACGAGTGGTTGCGAACTAAGGGGAAGCTCTTGGCCGACTTCGCTTCGACGTTCGAGACGGTGTTGGCGTTACGTTCTGCTTGACGGGGATGTTGTCTTCAGAGATTCAGTGGCACCCGTGAATTAGTTAATCCACTTGCGCAGCCTGGTGTTGAGCACGAAGCCGAGCGCGACGCCGGTGACGAAGGCGACGACGCACAGCTTCACGCACGTGCCGCTCTCCACCGTCATGGGGTAGTGGGGGCGCCCCCGAGAATGGGCGCAGGACAGGTTGACGCTAGCGGTAGAGTAGTCCGACAGGCCGGCGCCTGACTAGCTAGACAAAACCGATGGCGCTTAGCGCGCGCATTTCAGTGCAAGTTGGCGAAGTTGCCAAGTTCATAGGGGTCAGGTGCCCATCACAAGGGGGATACTCGTAGGTGCCCATTATATGGGGGCTCGGTGCCCATTACACGGGGTTCAGTTGCCTATGACAGGGGGGTCATGAGCCCATTATATAGGAGGGCCAGATGCTCAGTGTAGTGGGGTCAGGTGCCCAGTATAGGGGTGTCAGGTGCCCGATACAGGGGGGTCAGGTCATCCATACTAGGAGGCGGTTGGTTAGCACGCAGAACATACTCAATATGCAAGTAGAAACACAACGGCGAGACATCATCCGATCGCAGCACGTTGTCAACGACCTACCAGATCTTTGCTGAACGCTCCACACCTAGCACCGCTTGACCACAGCGGTGGCGGCGGGGATTCATCGATGCGAAAGTCTATCATTCCGCCGCATAATGTCGCTTCGCCGCGAGACTGGCGATGCACGTCGGCGCGGCTTTCGACGAGCTCAAAGCTCCAACTTTGTGCACGTGAGCTCATAATGTTGACCGTTATGGTTATGGTGTCTACTATGGATAAATGATTGGCGGCAAACTATTTGTACAAGCTAAGAGCGACTAGTATAATACTAAACGTTGTTGTGCAAGCTGCAGGCGGAGAGCCCTTTCGGAAGCAAAGTTGTGTTGAGTACGTTGTTACTGGAGGTCTCGCTTGAAGGGCAAGCCGTAGTTCAGGGGCTTACAATCTTTTACTTTTCAGCTCAACGTAAGCGCTATTTATGGGAAAGGGGGTGCATTCTGGGGTTATTTAGGGGGCGTTTACGAGGTGCCAGGGGGTCTTAAGGGGTGTGTTCGTGTCATAAACGGCTCAAGTTGAGCTGAGAAGTGGACGAGTGTAAGACCCTGCCGTAGTCGCAGGCGTTGAATTCGTTGGAATTCTTCTTGACCTACATCCAGGGGCTTACACTCGCTCACTTTAGAGCTCAACTTGAGGACCTTCGGGACACATCGCTCACATTAGAGCTCAACTTGAGCACCTTCGGGACACATCCACGGGTTACGTTGGGTTATACGGGGAACAAAGTAAGCTTAAGTTGAGCGGAAAGGGGCAAAGTAAGCTCGAGTTGAGCGGAAATGGGAACGAGTGTAAGCCCCTGCCTGCATCTGCGAGGCAACGGCTTCCTCCCGGGAGCGCGCCCGGATGCTGCCCGTGGTCTGACCGAATCCGAGGATAGCCATGACGCCGCTTGCGGCGGAGGCGGTGTGCGACAACTGCGGCGCGCCGGTGCCCGGGCCGGGGCCGGGGCCGAGGCCGGAGCCGGGGCCGCTCAGGAGCTGTGCGTTCTCCATGCTGTAGGGCACACATCACTCACTAATACACGTGATGAGCTCAGGGTTTAAAGTTCAGAGTTTAGGGTTTAGGGTTTAGGGTTTAGGGTTGAGGGTTTAAGGCACACATCACTCACTAATACACGTGATGAGATCATCACTGGAGATCACACTCACATGCACTCAACTCAGTCAGATGCACCAACCAGGGCTTATTCTGTGACGCTGATATACGCTCAGTCGGGCATACAACAAGTGGAACCGTTCAAGTTGGCCACAGAAAGTCACCAAATCAAACCCAAAGTGCCTGAAAACATCCTTGATCGGTTGCAAATAACGATGCTGATGCCGCACAAGCACGTTGTCAGACACACCAGCGACGTCTTGACCCCGATGAATGCCCATAGCCACATCGTAAAGTTGAATCACCGATAATCACACTCACAGGCATTGGGATTCGAGTCAGACGCACTCAGTGCCGACGTCTACCTCCCGCGAGTGCCCCCAGCCAGAGTGACAACATATCATCCGATATCGATATGGGAGATCAATATGGGAGATCGATACGGGAGATCGGACATCAATGTGATATCGATGGGGATATCGATAATCGAGATGTTCATTATCGATATGGGATATGGGCTAATGATATGGGAGATGACAGTATCGATATGGTCATCCTCCATGTCAATATGGGATATCTTGTCACACTGCCCCCAGCCCCACCGAGAAGTAGTTGACCTTGACTGAAGTTTCCAAGCTCTCCTTCAGCATCGACTCGGCGCGCTTGACGGTCTGGAGGTAGGTCCGGTACTTGTAACTCATGGTCACCATGATGTACAGCTGCATGGAGCAGGGACCCGCACAGGATCAGCTTGGCAGGTTATACAATTGGGTATTTCGCGGGTGTTTGGGGGGTGTTTAGGGGCTGTTCAGGGGGCATTTCGGAGACTTTAAGGAAGGGGCATTCATGCCGCATAATTGATTTGGCGTCTTTTGACTCAAGACTCTGGAGCAAGGGCCCGAAAATTTATACCTCTTAGGCACTTTGTCATACAAGTAAAACGTAATCCCGTGTGTTCCCCACCATGCAGACGACGACAACCCACGAGATATACACCACCCCGGCGGCCACCGGCTTGAAGGCCGGCCCCCACATGGAGCCCTTCATCGTGATCAGCGTCTGCACCAGCGCCACGCACGTCATGGCCACCGATCAGGGTCTTACACTCGTTCACTTTTCAGCTCAACTTGACCCGTGTCCGAAACACAAAAACACATCACACACCATAAACACCCCCTAACACCCCCTTAACACGGGCTACACAATCCCTACGCGCACCCCCTATCCCATAAAAAGCGCTCAAGTTGAGATGAGAAGCGAACGAGTATAAGCCCCTACCACCGATGTGAAGATGGTGCGGTCCATGATGGTGGTGACAGGCACTTCCAGCAGCCAGGGGCTTACACTCGTCCACTTTTCGGCTCAACTTAAGCGCCTTCTGTGTGACAGGGCGTGCAGTTAGCCTTTGTTTCGGGGGTGTTTAAGGGGTGGTAGGGGGTATTAGGGGTGTTTAGGGTGTGCTTTTGCGTCAGAAACGGCTCAAGTTGAGCTGAATAGTGAATGAGTGTAAGCCCCTGCCGGCAGCTTGCTCCGCACGTACGTGAGGAACGCAAAGAGCGCGATGAGGAGGGTGACCAGCGCCATGAGCCGGTCTTGGAACGCTGTCTCCGACGCCGCCGACCCGTACGGGTAGAGCGGCCCGTAGCCAGGGGCTTACACTCGTCCACTTTTCAGCTCAACGTAAGCACGGTTTGTTGGATACGTTGGGTGCATGATTTCCCCCCTGTCTATTAGACAGCGGGATAAGCAGAGGTGTGACCAACACGGCTTAGGTTGAGCTGAAAAGTGGTCGAGTGTAAGCCCCTGCCCGTAGCCCATCATCAGCGTGGTGCACGTGCCCAGGCTCAGGGACTCACACTCGTCCGCTATTCGGCTCAACGTAAGCTCGTTTTGTGGGATACGTTGGGTGCATGATTCCCCCCCAGTCTATTAGACAGGGGGACACGAGGCGGTGTGACCAAAACGGCTCAGGTTGAGCTGAAAAGTGGACGAGCGTAAGCCCTTGCCCAGGTTGACCACCAGCAGCGGGAACACCATGGTGCGCATGGCGGCACCGCGCTGTACGGCCGCCATGTTCAACTTCAAAGCAAAACTTAAAAGCAGTTCACCATATTTTAGTTCCTAACGCTGGAAACAGGCGGTTTCGACACAGGTTTCTAGCTGCAGCACCTACGCGGCCCACGGACCTGCTGTGTAAGAAATTTTCTCTCTTGGGTGGTGAATTCTGGAAACACACTGTAACTCAGAATTGCCGCTTCCTCCGACCGGCCGACACCGTCTAATCAGCATAATTGTCGACCGGATCCGACCACCCTTATTTTCTTATACAGCGGGTCCGTGTGCCGCGTAGTTTGACACAGGTTTGAAGCTGCAGGACCCCACCAGGATGGCGGAACACGGGGACCTTGTACTCCACAAGCGGGGAGTACGTGAAGTTGATCTTGTCCACGCGTTTCTCCTCGATGGGGAAGTTCACCTCGATGCAGGGGCTTACACTCCTCCACTATTCGGCTCAACGTAAGCACCTTTTGTGACATAGGGGGTGCTCAAAGGGCATTTAGGGGCAGGTTCAGGGAATTTTCAGGGCGTGTGTAGGGGGTGTTCAGGCTGTAGGGTATGTTCAGGGGGCATCTATTTTGGGTGTATTTTGGGTGGCACAAACTGCTCAAGTTGAGCTGAGAAGTGGACGAGTGTAAGCACCTGCCTCGATGCCAATGTGGTAGATGTCGAAGCTGGCCAGCGTGTCGGCGCTCTTCTTGAAACTGAGCATGAGCCGCTGCCGCTGCAGTCGCTCCACGATGGACTCCCCCCGGACACTCTCGCTGTCGCCGCCTGGGCCGTAGTACTCGTGCAGGTTGTGCCTTACCTTCCACCCCCTGAAAGCCGGGAAGTTCTTCACGGTCAGGCTGGTCATCTCGATGCGAAGGTTGACGTCCGGCGCGTCGAACGGAAACTGCTTCCACACGTGGTAGTCCGACGGCTCACCGTCGCCAAACACCAGGCCCCGCAGGCAGGGGCTTGCACTCGCCCACTTTATGGCTCAACGTAAGCACATTTTATTGGATACGTGGGGTGCATGATTTTCCCCCAGTCTATTAGACAGGGGGATACGGGGAGATGTGACCAAAACGGCTTAGGTTGAGCTGAGATGTGAACGAGTGTAAGCCCCTGCCCGCAGGTCCAGGCGCAGCGTGCAGAAAAACACGTTCCCTTTCCACTTGGGCTCCGACGGCAAGTCCGTCAGGCGGTGCGCCGTCTCGTTGATGCGAAACTTGATGTTCTCCGTCAGCCAGGGGCTTACACTCATTCACTTTTCAGCTCAACTTGAGCCGTGTCTGATACACAAAAACACCCTACACACCCCAAACACCCCCTTAACACGGGCTACACAACCCTTACGCGCACCCCCTGTCCCATTGAAAGCGCTCAAGTTGAGCTAAGAGGTGAGCGAGTGTAAGCCCCTGCCGCCAGCTCCTCTTTCAACTCGCGGGGTAGTTCGCCGGCGACAAAGGTCCGGAGCCCAACGGAGCTGCTGTTCAGTGAGGTGATCTCATGGAGTGGTGTCGTGTTGGTGACCTGGTCGTGCTCACGTGGGAGTGGAACGTTGAATGAAACAACATAGTTAATGATACTACACGGGCCAGGGCGAAACACCCACCGGTGTCTCCTTGTACATAGAAATGTTACCGGTACTCACCACGTCATGGGAGCCAGGGTGAAACGTGGTGCCTCTTCAACAACATACACGCGGAAACATCTCTCTCTCGCTCTGTCAGTTGAGCGGGCCGTACCGTAGTCAATCCGCAAGACCAGTGTGATGGAGAGGTCCACCGTCTGGCAGGGGCTTACACTGGTCCACTATTCAGCTCAACTTGAGCCGTTTCTGACACAAAAGCACACCCTAAACACCCCTAGTACCCCCTGCCAACCCCAAAACACCCCCGAAAGAACCCCTAACTGCCCCCCCTATCCCACAGAAAGCGCTTGCGTTGAGCCGAAAAGTGGACGAGTGTAAGCCCCTGCCGTCTGGTCCAGCTCGTCCAGGTTGCGCATGGACTTCATCACCACCGCCACCTAGGGCCGAGCAGATATGACAAGTGCTATCAAACCGCTAAGAGACTTAGCCACTGTGAGTGCTAAGTTGTCCAAATGGACAGTTCTGATTGGTCGAAAGGGACAACTTATCACGCTAAGCTGCTAAGTCGCTATGTGGTTTGACGCACTTTGTCATATTGCCCGGCGCGTCATCCACACGCACTCGAGCTCTCGTCTGTCGAGTGGAATGGGTTCCAATGAGATGGCGGGCAGTAGCCAGTGGGCCATCGGAACCGTGTCTGAAGTTGAGTTGCATCTGGTGACGTGGCGAGCACAGCTGTGTTTCGGCCGCGGCCCCACGGCGAGGTAGCACGGCAGCATCACCTCCCGCCGCCGCGCGTCGTACATCAGCGCGTTGGACGGCTGCACGTCCAGCGTCGACGTCTCCACCATGCCGTACGCCGTCGCCCAGGGCCGTGACAGGAGTGGCGGAGGGGTGTGTGAGGGGTGTATACGCGGTGTATAAGGGGTGGATGAGGGGCGTGTACGGGGTGGATGAGGGGCGTGTACGGGGTGTATGAGGGGTGTGTGAGGGGTGTATAAGGGGTGTGTAAGGCATGTATAAGGGGTGTATGAGGGGCGTGTAAGGGGTATTCGTGAGGTGTGTAAGGGGTGTATGAGCTGACAGGCAGTGTATTCTTTGCAGGTAAACCTGTTTGCCACTCGTCGTGCACCGGTGTACCCGCACACACTCGCGGCATCGATTCATGGCCTTCAAAGGCAGCATTCGAGTACCTTTGAGGTATTAACTGGAGACACTCAGGTGGATTCAGTGACACAGCGGCGTAAACTGTTCGACAGGCAGCCTGGCGCTCAAGTAACGTTTCGGACACACCTGAGTATTATCGGCAGTACTAGTACAGCCTGTATCTGGGTAGGAGCGAACGCTCCTGTCTGCTCCTCAATCCCACGAGCGACAGTTCCTCGCATGTCTCGCACCCTTGCGCGTGCTCTAGCACACGTATCTCTAGAGTATTAGCGTTGTCATACATCCATCGACACGTGGCAGACTGGAGCAGAGCGACGCCTAGATATAGGCCTATGCGGATGCAGTTCGGGAAAGGGAAGAGGCGGTAATCTTTTCCCTACATCCCCTTCCGGCAGCAACACCGCGGCCGACTGTCGCCGCGCGAACTCGCTCGCCCCCACGCGGCTATAGCGCGGGGCCAGCTCCACGTCGCCGGCCGATGGGGCCGATGGTAGAATACCGCTGGCCTCGTCACAGGGTATCCCGAGGTGTGTGACAGGTGCGCTAACTATACTCAATCAAGCAACAACAGAGCTGGCGGGGGGGGGGCTGAAAACGTGCTCGTTGTTGCGACGAGCTCTGAATTCTCTCGGCCCTACCCCCGCCCACTTTGCCGCTCGGAGTCCGCCGCACACCCGGGTCGTCCGCACCGTTCACCTCGTACACGTAGTGCGGCTCGTCCCGCTCCCCGCGCTCTGGCGGCAGCGGCGGCGGCAGCGGCACAACCAACAGGGGGTTTGGAGGGACGGTCCCATCAGACTCGCTTGCTACAAAGGCGGGGACCCGCCCAGCAGTCGGCCCGAACGATAGCGTTGTGTCTCCCGTGGCCGCGCGCACCAACTGCTCCGCGTGACGCGACGTCATTGGTTCGGCGGCGGCATTGGCTCGGACGGCGGGCGGCGCCATTGTCAACGCCGAGGCGTACGCGCCGCGCCCAGTATGACCCGCAAGTGTTGATCGCTCGAACGTGGTGGTGGGGCGGAAATAACCCGTAAACCAGACCGACATGCGACAACAGACAACAGAACAGAATCATTCGGATATCTGGTGACTCAACGAGAAAAAGAGTGCGCACAACTGATTTGTCTACGCCCAGCTGTTTTTTTTTGCCACGTGTACTGTTGTACTAGTACGACAAAGTGACAGGGGCAGGCTGGCCGGCGCGCTCGCGAAGGGGCCACCGACCGCGACCACGCCGAGCGCAAAAAGCATCAGCGACGAGCTCGTCAATCCACTAGTCGCGTCGCGGCACCCGTCCCCATCGCGCCGCCAACGCCCACGCCAACACCCACACCCACGCCCACGCCCGCGTGAATCCTCATCGCGCCAACCACCAATGGCCGCGGCTGCCGCCGCGCTTGGAGTGGCGCCGTGCGGCGTGCGTGGGCACGGGCACCCCCGATGCCCCGCCCGTACCCACCATCGCGGCGGCCCTATGCGCGCGCACCACCCCAAGCGCAACCGCATGGTGCGTGACCACGACGACCTGGTGACGAGCCAGGGCACGTACCCCAAGCCCTGGGCCACCGACCTCGCCACCATCTTCGGCTGGGACGACGTCCTGGAAGCCTCACGGAATGGGGATGGCGCAGGCGCCGGTGCTAACGACAACGATGCTACCGCTACCGCCGCCACGGCCGCCGCGTCGACGCTGCTGCCCAAGACAATCGCGCTCGACGGCGCCAACATCGCGTGGTCGCTGGCAGGGGCTTACACTCGTTCACTTCTCAGCTCAACTTGAGCGCTCTGCATGGCATAGGGGGTGCGCGTAGGGGTCGTGTAGCCCGTGTTAAGGGAGTGTTTAGGGTGTGTAGGGTGTTTTCTTGCGTCAGACACGGCTCAAGTTGAGCTGAGAAGTGGACGAGTGTAAGCCCCTGGTCGCTGGGCACCAGCATCCGCAGCCGCTTCAAGTGCCGCCAGTTCCCGCTATCCGCCGGCAGGGCCTGACCGTGTGCTCGTTCTGTACCGTGGGTACCCGTGCTC
>Ga0307489_10002084_pt1 | contig 13366 bp, 18 predicted proteins | sample SB12metaG_FD_202247 | JGI IMG/M metagenome (GOLD analysis project Ga0307489, IMG submission 202247) | Sea-ice brine microbial communities from Beaufort Sea near Barrow, Alaska, United States - SB 1.2 | ecosystem: Environmental > Aquatic > Marine > Coastal | place: USA: Alaska | collected... | reverse complement strand
CGTAGATCTGGTCGTAGGTATCCGAGTTCAAGATGTCAGAAATAATTACTTCGTCTAGGATCTTTCGGTACGTAAAGGTATCAACTGCATCATCTACGCTGTACTTAAATGGCATTACCAGCCTACGCTGGTGATATGCTGCGTACTCTGGTGCAGGCATATGAGAAAACCCAAGGCCCTGAGATACGAGCTGCTGAAAAATTACTCCAGTATAACCAGTAGGGTAGTCTTGTTCCTGTACGTAAAAGGACAAAGTATTTGAACCCGCAGTAGTCCCTTCCGTTCTTCCTGAGATTACATAATCCGATCCTTCAGTAAATGTAGAATTACCAACTGCTTCAATTTCAATTGTATCTCCAATCCTAGTGCCGTTCATTGCAATTGTATTAGTAAACGTAGCTATTGCTTGGCCACCAGCTATTACAACTTTACTTGGTGCTAACGAGGACGGCTGAGAAAATTGCCCACTCTTTACCAATTTAAAACCTGGAGATATAAGTGACAGTGCGCTGACCGTATAAGTAGCTGCTGCTTGAAAAGCAGTCGGAAGGTCATACGTAAAACTAGTAGAATCAGGTACTGTATTAATAACCCAAGTTCCATTGGGGTCCTCGCCTACAACAAAGTTAGTAAGTCCAGAAATTGTAATGGCATCGCCTATAGCTAGGCCGTGAGGTAAGTTACTACTTACGGTAACTACATTTGATGCAGAAGGAGTACTTGCTGCCGTAATGGCAATAGGACTAAAGAAGTTGTCGTTCTCTAGTGCAGTCTGTCCGTCACGGAATATAAAGAGTTTGTTAAATGCCTGAAGCATACTGCTTGCAGGTGGTACGTTTTCATTCAATGGATAGCCCATTGTAATAGATACGCTAGTATCATTTAAGTCAGTAGCCACTGCACTAACATTAGATGCCAAGACAATAAACTGATTGTTGTCCTGATTAGGGTCACTAAAGGTTGTACTTGAGTAAACTGCAGTAACGTTGCTTTGCAGCAATAACATATTAAAACCAATTACAGATGGCTCTGCAAGTGCAGTAAGCGCAGGTGTACTTGAGTTAACAAGATTAAATGGAAGAGTAAGGGCAGCCGTATACGTAGTATTACTACCAGTTAATGCGTACTCTAGTGTTTTAATTCCCGTTGATGATGTTACCGCAGTAAGCGTGTGAAGTCCGTTTGGGTCAGGTGTTAAGCTTCCCGCTAGTCCTTGTACTGTGATTTGATCCCCTACTGCAAATACGTGACCCAGTTCTACCGATGGGTCATTAATTACAATTAATACTTTATTGCTAGCCAATGAAGCTGACTGAATAGTGGTAGGCAGCAAGCCTACTACCTTAGGATTTGCCAAGACCTCAGCGGTGGTAGGAAGACGTAGTACATCGTCACCAGAAGCAAAGGGTGCTTTAATTACATTGATACCCTTTCGTACCTGCCACTCTCCGTTCTTTCCTATGCGTCCATTGGAACTATTAGCAAGCATACCAGAAGGGAGCTGGTCAGGACGACTGTAAGTATTAAACCCAAGGAACCCTACATCCATATCATCCTGAATGGGGTCGTCATTTGCTCCGTATGTAGTGTATCTTGACAAGTTTTATTCCTCTGGTTGTTAGCAGTTCCAAGCCTTACGGCTCCAGTAATTAGCTGATAGTTTATTGGTCTTACCTTTGATGCCGCCGCTACGTGCGCAGTAGCTTTTCTTGCGGGCAGGTGTACTTTTCTTGATGCTCATATTAGCATCCCCAAACCGTACGATCTTTTCCTTACCCCCTTGACAAGCTTTTACGACGGACTTCTTCCCACCTTGAACTTCACGGCGTGGCACGTTGCACTTCATCTTGGATTTGTCTGGCATTACTTTTTCTTTACTGGTTTAACTCTGCGTGGCTTACCTGATGGCTGACCTAGTTTCTTCTTCTCTGATACCTTCTTCGACTTCTGGGAAGAGGTCATCTCGCTGGCAGTTACAGGGGTACGCTCGCTCACACGTTTCGATGGTCTGCAATAAGGCGTTCCTCGCCCTTCTCCCTTTTGTCGTCCGCAGGGCTTCCCTGATCGGACATCTACCCACTCCTCTTTGAACCAACGCTTTAGGTCTGCTCCCTTCTGTGTCTTGCGTACAGCCATTCAAACCTTCTTCCTTTTAGATTTACCCCAGTTCTTTGCGCCTACCTTGCGGCACTTAGCTATTGCCCCACTTGCATAAGCAGATGGGAATACCTTGTAACGGGCTTTGACTTTCTTATAGCAAGCGTCCTTGGGCATTAGCACTTCTTCCGTTTGGGCATTGCTTTGCCCTTTCCTGCTGGACGACCGACTTTACTTCCGTATGTTCCTTTTCCTTGTGGCATAATATTATTGGTTATTTGACTTGGGATGAGCCAAAGTAGAAACTTACGATGGCTAAAGTTGTTTATCGTCTCCGACTAGATTTCATTTTACCAAGACGACCTCGGCTTTTCTTTTTGCCTGTGCTTTTACCTGAAGAACCAACGTCAGGTGTTTTTTTTGCAGTAGGTCTAAAAGAAGAAGAACGAGGCTTTGATTTTGTTTTTGTTGATTTTGCCTCATAGGGAACCAGTTTCATTGTCTTAACTGAATCCATAGCGTGATCTCCTAGAAAATTTTTCATTTCACTAGGTGTAAGTTTTGTTGTCTTAACTTCTTTAATTAATTTACGTTTGTACATATTGGTTATTTGACTTGGGATGAACCAAAGTAAAACCCTACAATGGCTAAAGTTGTTTGGCGGATCTCTGGTAGGATAACAAACCCCTGTACAGTGGACCACTCAAGGCTCTTGAATAGCCCTAGAAAGCCTTTGGATTCTGTCTGAAGGGTAACACCTATGTCGGTGAATGCAAAGATAAATGGGGCTAGTACAATGGCAAAGATGACTGCAAAGGTAATTGCCCTGCGCATATAGATGCCACCACGGGCTGCTGCTCTGTCAGCGGACTCGTCAGCAGTTACCTGCTTCTGGATCATACGCTCAAAGAGACGTGCCTGGTTGTCGGCCTGTGACGCTATCATCTTCATTACGAAGCCGCTTACGCCCCCTCCTAGCATTGCTAATAGTTCTGGTGTCATTAGTCCCTTTCTTTAAGTTCCTTGATTACCTTGACTGCTGAGGCAGTCATATAGACTAAAGTAGCAAGACCTACGACTAGCCCTAGAAGTTCGTTAATGTGACCTAGTTCAATAGTGGCGATGAAGCCCCCCGTCCCTATGGTAGATTTGTAAACAATGTCCTGCATTCAAATTTATATTTTTGTTAGTGGGAAGTTTACTGAACCGCTCTCGTCGATGTCATCCGTTAGGTTGCGCAAACTTTGGCGGTATGCAGCCCAAGCGGCAATTTCTTCTTCTGTAAGGTCAGCGTCGTTGAGCTGTGTCCAATCGGATGCAGCGAGTAGACGATTACGTTCTGGACGTAGGGATGCTTTTACTCCCTCTGGATCTTCTGCCCAGCGTTTTGCTGCCAGAGAAACTAGCTTTCCTTCAATTAAGAAAAATATTTCAACCGAAGTTTCAAGCTGCTCTGCTTCTTCATCAGTAATTTCAGCGACCTCACGTCCTTCTGGAGTAAATTTAAATGCTTCCTCTGATGTTCGTAGGATTCGTCCGAGTGGGCTAATTAGTGCGTATTTCATAAGTTGTTTATCCAGTTGAATTTTTGGTTAAGTTGCTCTGAAAGCGGGCGACCGAGTGTCTCGTGCCAGTCTTTCTTTAAAGGTTTTACTTCTTGTCGAATGACGTGGTCTCCATAAGGGAAACCTACATCGTGTTCTTGCGTGTACTGCTCTACGTTGGACGTATTATGGGTGAATGGTTTCTCTCCTAGATACTCCCAGACCTTGTTCATTACTTCCTGAGGGTTCTCTGTTAAGTCCTCTGCGTGGACGAACATAAGCCTGTCGCCAAAGCGTTCCTTGGCTTCGTGCAAACGTTCGATAGCAATCCCGATAGGAGGGCTTTGTAGCCAGCCGCTTGCACGCTTATCAATCGTTGTCCAATTCTGAGGGCTTTGTTGCTCTGCACCATTAAACACCTCTGGATGCTGTATGCGTTTCTTCTCCATACTTGAGAGGATGCCACGAATATCACGGACGGGGACAAGAACCTTAGCATCAGGCCATACCTTAAAGAGCTGATCGAGGTGACCAACCCAAGAGCGGCATTTGTCTACAACTACAGGTCTCTCTGTGATGCTGTTAAAAGCATTCTCACATCCAGCCTTCACGTAGTCCAGATACATAGGCTCGAGGACATTCTTCATATCCACCGCTTTTGCTTCTTCAGTCTGAAACACCTGGCGAGCTATGTACCCTATTTCGTGCAAGGCACTAGTAGGGGTAGCGTGAACCCTTGGGTTCTGTGCAAGTAGATTGCAGAGCAGCGTAGAGCAAGCTCGTGGAAGACCAGATACGAAGTGTAGTTGTTTACTCATATAGGTCTACAATTATTACAAGTCTGCAATAACTGTCAAGCCTCCATACGTAGCTCCGTATCCTGTTGATCCTACTGGAACGTGGATTTCACTTAAAGCTACGGTATAGTAAAACGCATTTGACCCAAGTGTAGGAGCTGCTGTGGCTAGGCAGTTAACTCTAGATAAAGAGGGATTGTAATAGAATGCGTTCGACCCGATGCTGGTGACACCGCTTGGTATTGTGATGCTAGTAAGGGCAAGACACTTGGATAAAGCACGCACCCCGATGCTGGTAACGCTGTCTGGAATCGTGATGCTCGGCAGGCTGCTACAGTAATAGAATGCGTTAGACCCGAGGCTAGGGATATTACTACTGAGGGTGATGCTCGTCAGGGCTCCGCAGTAATAGAATGCGTTCGACCCGAGGCTAGTGACGCTGTCGGGAACGGTGAAGCTCGTAAAGTTCATACTAGCGAATGCAGCATCTCCGATGGTTGTGACGCTGTCGGGAATGGTAATGCTCAACAGCTGGTTGGCGTTACGAAATGCTTCGTTTCCGATACTAGTAACGCTACTAGACATAGTAACGCTCGTTAGTAAACCGCAGTATTTCAATCCTTCAGCCCCGATGCTAGTAACATTACTTCCAATATAAATAGTGCTTAAGTTACTATTGTAGTATCCAGAAGATTTAGTAATAGTCGTGAGATCTCTAGTCTGCTGAACTCCAGAAATAACGTCTGTTGTAAATGGATATTCGATTACTCCTAGCGAGTCACGTGCTGCTGCGTTATTTGCACTCTGTAGTAAAACGTCTACGTCTGTTGATACTGTAATGTTTGCCATAATTATTGAGGTCTAATGTATTTAAATGTTGAGCTAGGTCGTAGGTATAAAAATCCAGAACCAGAACTTCTAATGTAAAGAAACTCTGCTGGTGGAGGAGTAACGCTAGATATCCGCTCTCCGTTTAATGCAAGTTTTAAACTAAGAAACATATTATTTTAATCCTATGCCGATTCCCATACTCATACTGCCCTAAACTCTGTGACAAGCTACAAGTCCAGACGTTAAAGATACAGCCGAAAATTGACCGTATATAATTGTTCCAGCTGGAAGAGTGGCTCCCGTTAAAACCTGTAGACTTGTGTCTACGTTGCTTGATGTTAGGGTAGCCAATACAGTGTCATTAATGACCTGTATAGCCCCAATACTTGTTACCGTTGCGGTATCTCCACCGCTCAGTATTTGAGAACCTACGGAGCTGAACTCCAGTGCGTTGTTTCTTGAACTTGCCATAATTTGTATTATATCACAGGGTTACTATCGGGCTTGCCGATTTACGTAAGTGGAAAACTTTTTGTTGATTGTGTTGTTGTTTGACCTAAGGTCAATTTTTTCTAGCTCTAGTGCAAGATAAGTCCCAGCGACTCCTTCTTCCTGGAGAGCCTTTGTATGCTGGCCATCCATTCGTAAAAAGTCTGCGTAGACGGCGTGCGCCAGAAAGAAAAAGAACTCGTAGGGTATATCGGTTGATGCTTCCGTAAACGTAGGAAGCTCCTTCTGGTAGTTTACAAATACCTTACCCGAATCGTTGGCAATAAGGTTTAGTACATTGGCACCGTTGGAGTCCACGTAGAACTCATACTCTAAGGCTGAGTTACGATTAAAAGGCTGTGTTCGATAGATGCGTTGGAAGTCCGAGATGTCATCGAGTGAGGACTCCGCATAAGGAACTACGCCAGTAGAACTGACTGTACGCTCTTCACCTATGACGGCGTAGCGTGGCCAACTAGGGCTAGTTCGGTACGCTTCAAATGCTCGTCGATTGACGAACTGTAAAATATTAAGCTTCTCCTCTGCGGTGAAACTACCTACACCCGAAAGTGCTGTCACTAAATTATATAAATCGCTGTAGGTTTTTATCTGCATTATAGCTTGTTCGGAGTAAGGTCTGAGAAATTCTTTTGGAAATACTGCAGGAACTCCTTGGAGTGCACTGTTTCTTGTCCATATTTTTTGATAAGTCGGAAGTACTCACGGTGCGGAATTGTTGCAACGCAACGTCCCAACACAGGATGGACCTTGCCTTTTTCCTGTGATGCTTCCTTGCGGGCCTGATCTACACGGGACGATTCCGTCCTGCGCTCAAGTTCAAATCCGTTTTTAATTTCATCCATAAAGGCTTTATCTACCTCTGCGTCAGAATAAGTTGGTGCTTTCGTGATTATATCCATTGTTGTAAATAAAAGTAAAAAAGGGCAAGGGGGGCTTTTGCCCCCCTCGACCAGAATTTAATTAGCTACCAGAGAAACGCATTGGGTCGAAGATACGAACACCAATGATAACTTCACCGTCAGTAAGGTCAGCTACTGTTCCACCAAATTTGTAGATAAGGTTTGTACCAGAAGCACCACCAGAACCAACTACAGGTGTAGCTCCTCCTTTGATGGTTGTGGTTGCAGCAACTTTAACAAAGTCTGTACCAGAGTTATATACAGTAGCACCGTTGTTACCGTCGATGTCGAAGCTGTCAATAAGACCATCATCGTCAGTTCCAGTTCCAACCTCTAGTGTAATATCAGTTGCTCCAACAAGAGCTACGGACTCTACAGCAAAGGCAACGTCAACTGCACCACCTGCTGGGATTTTTCCCCAGACAGTTTGATTGGTGCTTGCGTTAACAATATCTTGCGCAGACAGAGTAAGTACGTGAGTGAAATCACCACTTGATTCGTTTACAGTTAATTTTGACATATTATTATATTTCCTTTATTGATTGTTAATAATTACTGAGTGATCTTACCGTGAGCTTGTGGATGGTAGACACCCAAAGTCAAAGTGCAATCGCAGAATCCACGTTCGCCACCACCAAGGTTAGGCAGACGAGTCGAACCCATAGGGATCAGTTCGTGCACACCGTAGTACTCAGGGTTGATTAGGTAGCCGTCATTGAAATCAGTACCGCCAGCAAGAGTAGCAGGAGCAGTATCTGGGTTCATGTTGACGATGGACACGATGCCGTGATCGCTTTGGTAAAGCTCAACAGAGAGCTTGATTTCAGCACGGTTGCCGTCGTAGTTTACACTACGGATGTTTTCAGTTGCACCAGCCGAGACACGAGCGAAGTCAGCGATAGTACGGCGAAGACCAGTGTCAGCAACAAGCATAAGGTTGTTGGTGTTACCAGTTTCACGATAGATCGAAGAGATCAAGTTGTTCAGAGCAAGTTCGCTAAATGGTGCTCCAGCTGCGCTGATGTCATAGATCGAAGAAGCAGGAGTACGGAAGTTCGCAGGAACGTCAGCAGGACCAGCGGAATCGATCCAGTCACCAAGACCACGAAGGCCGTAAGGTGTACCAGCACCATCTTCGATGCTGCGATCTTGTGTACCGATGATAGTAGCTTCAACGTCACGCTTAAGCTCACGAATTGCTTTAGCTTCAGCTTGTGCAATCTTAGCTGGACCAACGGACTCAACAGCTTCTTGCAAGTCAGAGACTTGGAAGTTGCGGCGGAATTTTTGGACGTAGTTACCAAGACGAGCACGGCCAGCAAACTGGTCGGTGAATGCAGTAACATCTGCGCCTTCGTCTACACCTGTAGTAACAGGAGCAGAAAGAGCGTCTACGGTCCATTCAGTGAATGTAGCCGAGGACTTCTTTTTAGAAGCGGATGATAAAACAGGAGTTTCTTCGGGAGCCAAGATGGTAAGTACATCTGTAAGCTCTTCACGATTAGAAACGGCGGAACCAGTATTAGTGGTGTCGAATGTATTTGAGAATGCCATTGTATTTTATAATTGAATTATTTGTTTTGTAGTTGAAGTGTTCGGAGAGTAATGAAGTCACTCTTATCACCTGACTGCTTAAACTGAGAATTCAAGTTCTTGATTGATTTACTGGTACGACTAGCTGGCTTATCTGAGCTTGCTGCACTTGGAGAAGAAGTATTAGAAGGGTTAAGCCTTACATTGGACTTAGTTTCTTTTACTGCTTTTCGACCGTAGATACTGTTAGCGGCGTGCGCTAGCAGGTACGGCATCTGTGCTTTAACGTCAGGCGGAAGGTTCTTCATTAATGTTTCGACCCGAGAGTCTCCCATAATGGCTTCGTATTCACGCCTTGTGTCATTGTCTTCGCCTTTCATCCAAGGTAGCTCCGCTTCAGCCTGAGAACTTAAGTGCTCCTGCATTTGTTTGCTTTGCTCAACTTCTTGGATTTTCTGTAGGCGATCAGGAAGGAACTTGTCACGGGCCTTGCGTGCCTGCAATAAAGCATTGCGGACATCAACCTTAGTCATCTCCTTACCTTCTACCTCTGTGACTACATCATCAGCTTCGTATCCGTCTGCATTGAACATAATGTCCTCTGCCCATTCAATTACATTACTAGCGTCCGTTGCTTTTGCTTGTAGATCCTCAAGGGTTTCTACATCGGCAAAGGGGTTATTAGTAATCTCTTGCTTTGGTTTAAGCGGATTGTTTTGTTCAGCAGAAAGTTTAGCTTCAATTTGTTGTAGCTTTTCTTCTGCTGCCTTACGTTTAGCTGTGAGTTCTCCGAAGCGAGCTACTGCACGGCTGCCTAGCTTATCGGCTAGTTCCCGCAGTTCCACTTCGGACATGTCATCTAAATCAATCTGAGAAAGAACTTGCTCTTCTGATTCTGCTTCGGGAGTTTCGTCTTCAGTACTCTCGTCTGATTCCTCTAATCCCTCTACTTCATCGGTAGCAATTTCGTCAGCGACCTCCTCTTCAACCTCGGGAGCCTCTGGCTCTTCTGGTTGAGGCGTTGGTTGCCCTAAGCGTTGGACCGCAAAGTCTTCCGCTGTGATATTTGTCTTTTCCGCTGTATTACTTTCGGGTTCAGCGTTTCCCGTTGTGACTTCGTTGTTCATATATTTCCACTCTTCAACGCCGAGCGATAGCTATGTTGTGCATTATAGCATACGAAATGTATGCTATGAAATTATTCGGGGGATGAAGTCTCCGACCAGCTGGCAATTGTCATAATCTGATCGTAGCTTAGAATGCGACCTGATAACTGCTGTAGCTTATCAGTTGAAACCTCGTGCATTTCTGCGATGCACTCTTCACGCATCTGCTTGATTAGATCAATAAATCGGTTAAACGAATCGTGCCGATTTAGATGTTCAATGTCTTCTTGAATAGTCATATTATTTATCCTTTGAAAGATATTCCTTTAAAGCTTGTTTCTGTTCAGGTGTAGATTTTGCACTAGGGTCACCGCTGTAAACCCTAGCAAGGATAGTTTGTTTCATTGCTGTTGGATTATCTGCGTACTCAGTTCCTTCAAAAAACTTAACTTGATCTGATGTAACTTCAAACTCTGGAACAAATTCATCTTGTCGCATCTTCAAGCGAATAGCTTCATTTTCTGCTACTGCACCTAATTGTTTTTTAGATAAAGAGCTGTACGGATTAAGGATAATGGTATTATCCTCAGCCGCCATACCAGCTACTTCAGGTCTATCTGAAAAAAATTGATCCTCTCCAGGGTATAACTTGGCACGAATGGGAAACCCAAAAAGTTTATCGGATGCCCGTTTATTTGAATATTCTTCTGGGGTCATATTAGTATTGTGGCATATCCTGGGTGCCTACTTCTCCCATCTGTGCTGGAGTTGTACCGATGCGGCCAATCTCAGCGTTTTGCATTTGTTGCATCTGGAATTGATACTGACCTGCATACTTCTGCAATCGACCCGCAAAGGCTTCGTCCTCTTGTAGCTTTTGCTGGATGTCAGGCTGCTGACCGTACTGCTCTAGTACTTGCATTGCAATCTGTCCGCCGCTTGCACGAGCGGGCATTTCAATACCAGCGTAGATCTTAGTCAGATCATCTGTTACATCCTTGACCACTTGCTGCTGTGCGTCCTCCACGGGAGTCAACACAGAGTCCGCTAGAATTGGGTCAATGCTACTTGCCAGTACTGATAACATTTTGTCAACGTCGATGCGGCCATTGCGATCCAGTTGGATTAGTTGGGTCATCTGAGCCAACTTAACCTCCTGGGACTTAGGGTCTGTATTTAGTACATCGTAGTTAATAGTAATATCAAAGTCTGCATCAGGGTTGCCTCGGTCCATTACTTGTGGGTCAGGGATTCCAGTTACACGAAAGAATATCTCGTCTGGTCCAAAACGTTGGAAGCAACGATAAGCCATACGCATAACCTCTGCATTGTGCTGCAAGAACTTGTCCACTAGGAACTGCTTACGTACACTAGAGATCTGAGAGTCTTCGTCTAGTCCGACTAGACGATCTGCCAAACTTTCTAGGGTCTGTTCAATTTCAATAGATCCAACAGGCGCAGGTGGCACAGGTGCAAAGTCCAGATCACCCTTACGACGATAAGGAATCATACGACCTGGACCCCAGTCACTAGGTGCCTGTCCTACTGGGTGCAGGATAGGGGGTAGGGTAGATAAGCTGTTGCGATCAATTCTTGAGTCACGCTCTACCTTAACCTGATTCTGAATACCACGAAGAATATCTGGAACAGTAGTTGTATCGTACAGACGTTTGCTGTCTTCTGACAGCTTGGTGACTACAACTGGGTAGTCCTCATAGCCATTTAATAGTTCACGCTTTGCGTAAGCTGGTGCTTCGTCGTTTATTCCAGTGTAATCCTTGTGGAATACTGTGCAATAAATCCCCTCGGAACCATCTTCAGGATCGACCAGCCGCTGGTACGCATACACGATTTCTATTAGTTCATGTGCCTCGTAGGCGTTATCGGTCAAGCTAGTACTGCGGCGGCCTTCCTGTTCTCTTTCAATGCTGTCTATATTAACACCCCTGAAATGATCAATTATGTAATCAACAAAATCAGCGTCCCATCCTGCTGTAGCTACTTTGTTTTCTAATTCTTGTGCTGTATAGTAAGTCTTCCAAAAGCAATAGGGTGCACGCTGTGGATCAGTAACATAAGGAGGAAAAAAGAAATCTCCATCTGGTGCTAAAGTTTTAATCTCTGGTGCATTAACCTGACGACGTACAGTTGGAAGCTCTGCTTCTCCTAGTTTGCGTAGATCCTTTAATGCTTTCCTTGCTCTTTTTTCTGTTACCCCATCAAAGATGTTTTGAAGCATAAACACTAGTTCATCGTCATTTTCACCTGACTTGACTGCACCAAAAATATTTGGGTCCATCTCTGCAATCTGCTCAAGTGTTAACTTCTGTAGGAACTGACGGTCCTCCATGTGCCATCCTACATAAGTAATAAGTAGCCCACGCTCTAGCAAGTAGTTAGCACCTAATTCCATTTCACGCTTGTAGCGAGGAATGTACCCACTGGTGACCATCCACTTCAGAAAAGAAGATACAATCTCTGCACGAGCAATGTCGTTGGACTCCACTGGGTAGGCACGTATGTTCGACCGATTAAGCGAAGACATGAACAGTGATACGAGTCGTGTAATTCTTTCGTCAATTACGTGGCTCTCTACGTCTGATGCTCCCTCCCAAGGAAATGCATCTGCACCATGCTTGCGGTGATCACGGCTTTTGCCTGGCCACCAATTGCGACGGTCGTCGTAACTAGTACGGCACAAATCAAAATAAGCTTCTAGCTCATTAACTGTTTGGTCGTATGCGTTGCACAACGCATTAATATCTGGAGAGGCATCGACGTACGTCAAGGCTTCAAAGTTCGATTTATTTTGCATTTATCTTTTTATAAACTGATTTAGTAACTTCGTGGACGTATCCCTTGTATGTACCAATTCTATCACATAATTCTTGTGGACGCATAGGAGTACTTAGTTGATGCCTTACGTGTCGATTTAGATACTCCCAGCCAGCAAGTCTATTAATCTGTTCTTCGATCCATTCTGGATCTAAAGTAATATCATCTTCATTTGACATATCGATAAGAGGTCCCCGTGTCGTCAGTGATAGCTTCTACGTTAATATTTTTTCCAGGAGTAAAGTGATCCTCAAACTTGCGAGGAATTACTGCTGGGACTTTCTTCTGTATCTCCCTGATATACACGTAGATATAACTTCTATTTGGTGCTTTCGAGTGCACTACTGCACGATAGATCTTAGGCGTAAGCTCTGGAATATCGATAGCCCTATCTAGCATTAGCTGACCCTCTTCGTTAATCCAACTGGCGTAGCCAGTTCCAGTTACTGTATCCTCTGGTAATTTATCTTTTATTAATTCTAGAAGGTAATCTAGGTCTAGATTATAATTTACTGCAATTGTTTTTATTCTTTTTTTGGGCATATTAATATCCTCCTTTATTTGTTCTTGTTACTTGCATTGATGAATCAGTCATAAAGTCTGGACCTTCTCCACCGTTGGACATCCGCAGGTAACGGATTACGTCAAAGAAATCCTTTAGTGCTTCCTCTGGCTTACCGCCTGCGTTGTAGTTAATAAGACTGTCAATAAGATTACCGCAGTCCTTGTGTATGTAGCATAGTGGTCTATTGGATAGGTCTACCGCTACGTTGGGGTTATAGTTAAACCAATCGTCTAGGGCAGTAATTCCTTGTTCTTCCATTACCCCGCTAGATGGTATAAAGCTTAGACCAAAGTCATAGAAGGATGTAAAGAGATCATCGTTGTTTTCATTTTCCTTAGCAAAGAAACGGGAGTCCCCGATTCTCTCAGTGACCTCAATGCCTAAGTCTTCTTCAATCTCTTCAAAGAGTTCGCAGTATCCCTCGACGTTTAGTCCTACCTTCTTAGATGCAGGACCGTATCTCCACTTGGGATCACCAAAGATAGCCCACTCCCCGAATGTATCACGGTCTGGCCATTCTTTACGAATGAACACCTGGCCGTCTTCGTTTACCCCAGCCCAGATGCAGGTGTAGTTCCTTGCCCCAGCTGGGTCAACTACTTGATAACAGGTGAACTCATTCTTGTCTGAGATGTCTGGAAAATAAAAC
>Ga0307489_10002083_pt1 | contig 13370 bp, 19 predicted proteins | sample SB12metaG_FD_202247 | JGI IMG/M metagenome (GOLD analysis project Ga0307489, IMG submission 202247) | Sea-ice brine microbial communities from Beaufort Sea near Barrow, Alaska, United States - SB 1.2 | ecosystem: Environmental > Aquatic > Marine > Coastal | place: USA: Alaska | collected... | reverse complement strand
TACAAAAATGCTCACTTCAAGCCGAAAAGTGGACGAGTGTACAGCTGGCAAGTGGCAACCCAACCCCAGCTCTCAGTAGCATCCGTCGTCCTCCTCGTGTCAAGCTGGCAACCCAGCCCAACATGCAACATGTAAGTCCCTGGGTGACGGGGTCGACGCGCGACCTGACGGACGACCAGAAGGCCACGACGCGGCCGGCGTGGGAGGATCGGGAATGCTGCCCTCATTTCCTCGCCGGGATGTGCCCGAACCAAATCTTCACGCTGTCGCAGAAGCGGAGCGAGCTGGCGCCGTGCGAGTACGCCGTGCACAACGCGGCGGTGCGCGCGGACTTCCAAAAGGCCGCGCTGCCGGAGCTGGCGACGTACGAGGCACGGCTGCCGAGCATACACCCCTATGATACCCATGTGACACCCCTGTGATACCCCTGTGACACCCCATGAAACCCCCATGACACCCCTGTGACACCCCGATGACGCCCCTGTGCTCATTCTCAACAACCCTGCCGCGAGGCGCGGCTGCTTTCCAAGCTGCAGACCCTGATCCGCAACATGGGCGACCGCGTGCAGAAGGCCAAGGTAGGGGGACTCATGGATAGTGTTCGCCACGTCATCAAACGCATCTTGCGCCCTCGGTTCCTGAATTGAAGGGCATCCTATGACGTGGCGAGCAATTTGCATCAGTCCGTAAGCCAAGGACCGCGTCAAGCTGGAGGCGGTTTCCTCGGACCTACAGCCGGGCTTCATCAAATCTACCGAGGCGCTCGCGGACCTGCAGATCAAGATTTCCTCGCTGGTGAAACAAGCGGAGGAAGCGGGCGACTCGGGCGAGGCAGGGAGTTTTGTTGAGAACGAGCACTCCAACATCACTGAATATCCTCTGCTCCTTCGTAAACTCCGCGCTTCTGGCGCTGAATCTCCGACTCTTCATCCGTGCGTCTGGGGCATTTCTGTGAACATGTACTCGACCGACGTTGCATCTCCTCCTCCGCTTCCTCCTCCTCCTCCTCCTCCTTATACTCCCGCGTATCGTCTGTAAGCATGAGCACCCTCAAGGTATGCCGTGCTCTTGGTCGAGTGCTCGTTCTCAACGACCCTCGTGGCCTCCTCCTCCGGACGTCTGTATGAGCATTCACACTCAAGGTGAGCCATGTGGGCTTGTCCGACCTCCATCGAGCGTTTGCTCTCAGTGACACTCCCGCCATCCTCCTCCCTACGTTGTTCATAAGCATGAGCATTCACCCTGACGATAAATCACGCCCTGACCTCGGTCGAGTGCTTGATCTCAATGACTCTCAATCTTCGCGGCGCGTCGTCTTTAAGTATCAGCACTTACGCTGAAGGCCAGCAGTGCTCAGACCTCGGTCGAGTGCTTGTCATCCATGACCCTCCTGCAAGAGTGCTAGCAGGTGATAAGTTTATAGTGAGACGATGTGTTTCTCGAGTTATTAGACCTTCGATTGCTTGATCTCAACGGCCCTCCCGCTCGGTGGAGGAGGCCCAAAAGGCGCTGGCGGAGGTGGAGGTGTTGGGCAAGCAGCGTAAGGCATGGCCCTGGGACCCTAAACCCTAAACCCTAAACCATAAGCCCTAACCCCTCAACCCTCAGCCCTAAACCCTAAACCCTAAACCCTGAAGCCTAAACCCCTACCCTCGTCCACTGTTCGTCTGAATCTGAGCCCCGCCTCGAGCCACTCGCAGGACACGACGAGCTTGCCGTCCGCCATGGACTTTTCGGCTTGACGTGAGCACTTTCAGTGGGATACGAACATACGATGGGTGTTTCCATGGAGTTTCTTCGACAGAAACTGTTCAGGCTGAGCTGAGAAGTGGACAAGTGTACGCCCCTTGCGGTGGACGCTGGAGACGCAGGTGGAGGACAGCAAGGCCACCATCCGCATCACCGGCACCATGTACGGCCACCAGGAGGTAGGCCCCAGCTTGACAAACAGGCACTCCTTCCCATTTCAGCACTCAAATGCCAGTCATCTGTACATACACCCTTGAGTTGAACTCATTGTCGACAGGACCTATCCCCCCTGAATTTCCTTGCGTCTGGTCGAGATGAAGTCCACTCTCAAAGTGTACTCGCACAGAGTGCAGTTTAATTGTCAGATTTGGGTTGCTCATAAGGTGCTAACGTTGAGCTGACAAGGGAATGTGTGCAAGGCACTGGCAGGAGGTGTGCGAGGTGTGCTGCTCGATCACCAACACCACCGACGTGCTCAGCTGCGAGCGCCATCTCGAGGGCCACATGCATCTCGGGTGGACGCAAATACACGGGGAGCTCGCGCGGCTTCAGAAGAAGGAGGATGAGAAGCGTGGCGGCGGCCGTGGCGGCGGCCGTGGCGGCGACAGAGAGGGTCGTGGCGGCGACCGAGGCCGCGACCGCGGCGGCGACCGCGGCGGCGACCGTGGCGGAGACCGCGGCGGAGACCGCGCTGGAGACCGCGCTGGAGACCGCGCTGGAGACCGCGGCGGAGACCGCGGCGGAGACCGCGGTGGAGACAGCGGCGGGGGTGGCGGTGGGGGCAGGGGGGCTGGCGGCGGGAAGGTTTGGTTTGGTTCCAGTGGCGGCGGTGGCGGGGCAGGCGGTGGTAGCGGTGGCGGAGGGAGTGGTGGTGCCGGGGAGGTCGGGCAGGCGGAGGAGGCGGAGGTGGAGCAGGTGGAGGAGGTGGAGGACGGGGAGGTGGAGGATGGGGAGGTCAAGGATGTGAAGGTAGCTGGGGGGGCGGGGCCCGGGGCGGGGGCGGGGGACCGTCATCGGGATGATAGGGACAGCAGAGGCGGAGGAGGAGGAGGGGGCGATCGAGACAGGGCGGGGGCGCGTGGGGGGCGCAGCCGAAGCCTAAGCCGGGACCGGGGACGCGACCGCCGCGGCGAACAGCAACAGCGCCGAGACGACGACCGCGCCAGGTATGGCGACGGAGCGGGCGACCCGTGGGGAATCGGTGGCGGCGGCAGCGGCGGCGGTGGCGAGTATGGCGGTCGGGACCGTGGGTACGGCCGTGGGCGGTCCCGCTCTCGCTCCCGCTCCCGCTCCCGATCACCCGACCGCTATCGGCGCCGGGACCGCTCGGACTCGCGGGACCTGGACCGGGGGCGGGGTGGCGGCAGGGGTGGTGGCCGCGGAAGCGGCGGCGGTGGCGGCGGCGGGAGCGAACTCAGTGGGGCTGCGAGGCAGGAGTGGCTACGTGGCGGGAGTGGCTACGATTCCAGGGACACCTCCAGGTATGAGTCGTACAATAATGCGAGGCGCGACCGAGACTACTAGTACTCCAGGGAGAACCAGAGGGAGGCGAAATAAGACAAAGACGTGATGCTTGCCACACCGCTCCGGGGCATGCTCGCGGCAACCCACTGAATAGCACACAAGGATACTCGTAATGGGGTTCGATTTTCAGGTTGACTGCTACGCGGTACGATCCCCTCTACCCTCAGAAACTGAGGGGTAGATCACACTGATTTACAGTTTTAGGGTTTGATAACTCGAGACTGGTCGGCCGGGTGTCGGTCGTGAGTTCCCGACACACGGGAACACACCACAGAACCTTCCAGTTTCTTAGGGTACAGGGGCTCCGACCGCGTAGTCTGGAGTCGTTTTTTCAATCTAACGCCCACCAACTCGCCAAGACCTACAAAGAACTACAACACACGTTCGCCTACGATACTAATGCCGCGAAATATTAACCTCCGCCGCCCAAAGGCAGTCATCCCACTGCTCCGCTATTATCAAAAAAAATCGCCTCGCATCGCGTCACCACCCCGCCCGCTAACACAACACTACTCGTGCCCGCATAATAGCGTCCCGCTAATACACAACGCCCGCATCACATGGTGAGGAAAAGCCACAGCAGGCCCTTGAGGTACCCGACGATCTCCGCACCTCCCAGCTTCGATGTGCCGTACACGCGGTCCACGAAGGAGATGGGAACTTCCGCCACCCGCAGCCCCGCTTTGCGGCATCGCACAATGATCTCCATCTGAAACACGTACCCCTTCGCAGGGGCTTACACTCGGCCACATCTCGGCTCACCGTAATCACTTATTGCGAGATATGACAAAGTGTGTGAAACCACTTAGACACTTAGCAACAAGTTGTACTAAGTCGTACAAATGGAGCGTTCTGATTGGTTGAGCGGGCACTCAGTCTGACTAAGTAGCACTGAGTCAGACTCAGTGTCTAAGTGGTTTGGCGCACTTTGTCATACGCTGGGTCGAGTCACGCTGCCAAATAAACGGCTCAGGTTGAGCTGAGAAGTGGACGAGTGGAAGCCCCTGGTAGCATATGTGAAACCACTCAAGGTCCCCACTTGGTTTCCCGAAGATGTCGTCACAGTTGTGTAAGTGGAATACGCTGGGTGGAGTCAGTGACAGAGACAGGTCAGGTTGAGCTGAATGGTGGACGAGTGGAAGCCCCTGCCCCTTTGTCACCACCTGCTTCACCAGGTTTTGTAGCATGCTCTTGCGGTACAGGCGGTAGGACCCGGTAAGCAGGGCCTTGCACTCGTCCACTTCTCATCTCAACCTCAGCCGTTTAAGTCGCCGAAACCGCCCAACAACCCAACATATCCCGCAAAAAGTGCTTACATCAAGCCAAAAAGTGGACGAGTGGAAGCCCCTGCCAGTCAGGTCCGACACCCCCGGGTTAAGCAGCACGTGCGCCCAGTACCAGGGGCTTTTACACTCGTCCGAGTTCCATCTCAACGTCAGCCGTTTTTGGTCATTAAACCACCGAAACCACCCAACGAGTCCCTCAAAAAGTGCTCAAGCCGAGCCGAAAAGTGGACGAGTGTACTCACGAGTGTACTCGTAAGCCCCTTGTCCAAGATGGCTTAAGTTGAGCTGAAATATGGAGGTGTGTAGGCCCTTGCCAGGTAGTTGGCCACGCGGCTAGTCAGCTTCCGTCGCGTGTCCCACCCATGCACGCCCCCGCCCGGGACGTACCGCGTCCCCGTCACGACATCAAAATCCCCGGCCCATTGCTTAGGGACTGAATGATTTGCCCCCGCCACGTCACCACCGCAAGTACAAGCATTTAATCTGACTGCTGGCATTTATTCTCAGACCGTGGGCAGCTAATCTAACCTCAGACTGTGGGCATTTAATCTCAGTCTGTCAGCATTACACAGCCACCTGTGAGGTGGCGAGCAAGATGTGCCTGACCCACTTCCCGCCATGGCACTCGACACGTGTTGAGCCCTCGTTTGTTCAGTTGGATGGCATCCTGTGACTGGAGAGCATCATATGCCAGCCGGGCCATACCGTTGCTTGGCGATGAATTCAGGAATCGCCTTGGGGTGGTGGCTGAGGTCCGCATCCATAATAATGACGAACTCGCCGCTGGCGTGGCTCAGGCCGTGGATGTACGCGGTTCCAAGCCCGAGCTTACCCGCGCGCGGGCGGAGCAGGAGCCGGTCGTCCTTGTACTCCTTCTGCAGCGCCTTGTTGGAGGGTCGTGGAGACCAACGACTCGAACAACGTTGAGTGGAAGAAAAATAAAATTGGGGGTCCGGCGAGGGTACACGGTTTGGAGTACGAGTGCTCGACAACGAACCGATTCCGCACGTCTGTGTGAGCATCCACCCTGAGGGTAAGTCGTGCTCCGCTGTGCGTTCGCGTCAACACTGCGCTTTGGGAGCACTGGGTTGGTCACACTCCGGTCAGGGCGCCCGAGGAGCTGACAGGCCGTGGATTATAAATGGGGCGCCCCGGCGAGAAGGTGAACTAGGCAGGGTGGTGTGTAGATGGGAACAACGGCTCGACGACGTTGTACTCAATAACCGGCCTGCCTTGACGACGTCCTGGGTGCCGTCGGGGCTGTTGTCGTCCACCACGATGACCTCGAACTCATCGTCTACCAGCGACCAGGGGCTACACTCCTCCACTTTACGGCTTGACGTGAGGTGAGCACTTTTGTGGGTGACGTTGGAGTGTATCAGGTGGTTGAGCAGCGTTCCTATGGCTCCCTTCACGGCTCCTCCGCCGCCGCCATCGTGCTCCATCGACGCTATGCCGCACTGCGACGGGCCCGACGCGTGCTAAGAAGTAGACGAGTGGACGGCCCTGCCAGGGATGGGTGCTCGAACGCCTTGCGGAGCAACAGGTACAACAGTCCGATGTTGCGGCGCTCGTTGTATGTGGGCACGATGACGCTGAACTTCGGCATCGCGCCCGGGTCTCCTCGTGCCGCCTTGCAGCTGCTCGCCCCGACGACTGGGCTGGCAAGAGCGCCGCGCCGGTGCGTTGTACGGCGCCGTGTGTTCTGCTGAGGACTGTTGCAGTTGGTTTTGGCTGCTTCGCTGCGCTGGTATCGGTGCCACTTCTCTTCAAACGGACTCGCACTCGGCACGCGTGCGCCATTTCAAAGGCACACGTGAGCTACCTGACTGCAGGCTTGAAGCCTGCCTCGCCGAAGCGGCTCTCGTGCCCCGGGGAGAGCGGCTGCGCTCTCCACCGAGTATCTGCGCGCCAGCGTCTGTCGTACCGCGCGTCGCGGGGTTCTGGACTGGGCGCCTCTCACCCAGCGCTCGTTAAACGCCAAAAGCCAACACAAAAGCGAAGCGAAGAGACGACGAGTCTCTGGCGCGGGCCGAACAGGCGCCAAGCCGCCCCGCAATGGAGTACGGGGGGTACGACGGCGGCGGCTATGGTGGCGGTGGCGGCGGCGGCCCGGACTCGCCTGGGTTCGACTTGAGGAACCCCGCGAGGTGAGTCAGCCTGACGAAAGAAATGTTTTCAAAATGCCCGACTTTCGCCCCCAGCCGTAACCACCACACCTCGCTGGGACCGCGGCCGCGGGACAGCGGGGCACCGGCGATGGGGGCGGCGGGGCGCGGTAGGGGCGGGGTAGGATGGGGTGGTGGTGGTGGGGGCGGGATGGGGTCGCGGGGACCGGGCCGGGGCCGGGAACGAGATGGCAGCGGCAAGATGGGCTCGGGGGTCGGGCGGCATTGCACGCTCTCCATATTCATCGAACGCACCAGGCGGCAACCTCATCGGCTGCGTACGCCCATCTCGGGAGCGTCGCCCAGAGAAAGAGAGACACATAGCTCGAAACCCCTGTGGATGCTGCACGCCGTTTCAAAGCACAACTCCCTCCACCCCACCATGAGCCGTCCCTTCCTGACTCCCCTTCCCATGCCAAACACCACAGTATGAGCGGCGGCGTCGGCGGCTTTCCAACGGCAGCCCCAGGCGGCGGGGGACCCCCAGGCAGGGGCTTACACTCGTCCACTTCTCACCTCAACCTGAGCCGTTTCCCATACAAAATACACTCCGAAACCCCCCTAATAACACCTGACACCACCTATTCACCCCCTAAACAACCCGTAATTGCACCCCCTATTCCATAGAAAGCGCTTACGTTGAGCCGAAAGGCAGACGAGTGTAAGCCCCTGCCCCCAGGCGGAGGCGGCGGGTTCGACGACGACGGCCTGCCGCACCCCGCGGTAGAGGCTGACAGGCAACGCCGGCCACGCCATTCTCCACATTGTAGACCCCTCGTTTGACATGGAATCACATGACGTGGCGAGCATGATATGACAGGCCCTACACGGAGGAGTTCTATGGCGGCGGCGAGCGAGAGGACGCGCGGCCAGAATACTTTGCCGGCATGGAGGAGATGCTGGTAGGGACTGATGGATAGTGCTCACCAAGTATAGGGTGCCGTGTAACTCAAGAGACGAGGGTTCAAAGTGAGGATGCTGGTAGGGACTGATGTGATGGATAGTGCTCGCCAAGTTGTAGGGTGCCATGTAACTTAAGAGACGAGGTTTCAATGTGAGTTTGACGAAATGGTGAGCAATATCCGCCGGGCCCTGGATGCTGGTGTACTTCGAGGGCGTGACCGCTGCCGTGGTGAACTACTCGCCAGCGGATACCAACGCCATCCGCAACGAGCTGCAGATGCTAGGAGCGCGCGTGCGGTAGGTTCTGTCACTCGCTGATTGTTCCTTTTGCTTTCCGACTCTCGCGCAATCCACTTGGCAAATCTTGATGTGATTCCCGCTCGGAGATACTCCAGTCTGCCCCGACAGTGTACATGTAGTTTATTTCGGACACGGGCACTGCTTTCCCGTGGTTCCCTTCTCGTCGAGAGCGGTACACCCCCGACTGCACGCATCTCATGACGCCGTATCAGCAGGGCCGAGATTATAAGGAGGCGGCGGCGGACGGGAAAATCGTGGTGTCGTACGCGTGGCTGGAGGTAGGGCGGTGCAACTTGACCCCAGTTTGAATCCAGGCTGTCCCCAGGTTGACCCCAGGTTGAACCCAGTTTGACCTCAGGTTGACCTCAGGTTGACCCCCCGGATTGGCCGCGCTTGGTGTCAGCGCTTATAATATAATGAGCAGCTTTCAAATTTTGATTCCAATTTCAACTTGCGCCGCTGCATGGAGGACTGTTTGACAGCCCGCCGCGTTGTTCCCCACACGGACAAGGTGTTATACCAGCCTATCCGGGATGAGAACGGGGTGCCTGGGATGGAGTCCGTGGCAGGGGGGTTATTGAGAACAAGCAGTCCACTGACATTGAATCTCCTCCTCCTCCTCCTCCTCCGCGTGTCTGTATGAAGTGGTCGTTGAGAACATGGACTCGACGGACGTTGAATCTCCTCCTCCTCCGCGCGTCGTGTATGAGTATGAGCATTCACGCTCAAGGTAAGTCATGCTTCGATCTCGGTCGAGTGCATGTTTGTCAATGACCCTCCTGCCCGTTCAAATGCAAGGTAAGCCATGTTCCGATTGCGCTCGAATGTTTGTTCTCAATGACCCTCCTCCGGGGTGGTCTCGGTGGCGGGATACAAGGTGAGGCGGTGCAGCTTGACGCTATCAAACCCATATGTTGAAAGCGCCTGGAACTACACGCTTGAAACTAAAATATGACGATCCGCTTTCAAACTTTGCTTTCAATTTCAACTTGCGCCGCTACAACAAGGGCCCAATTCGGAACGACATCCGCGAGCTGATCGAGGCCGCGGGCAGGGGCTCCCACTCGTCCACTTTTCATCCCAACCTGAGCCGTTCTTGTCGTCACTGACAGACTGAAGCCATACAGCATTTCCCGCAAAAAGTGTGTTTTGTTGAGCCGAAAAATGGACGAGTGCAAGCCCCTGGCGGTAGGCGCCACGTTCAACCAAAATTTCACGAAGAAGACGACGCATCTCATTTGTTATCGCGCCGAGAGCGAAGTTTACGCTAAGGCGTTGCTGTTCAAGCTGGAGGGCCAGATGCTGGAGATCGTGAACCACCGGTAAGGCGGTGCAGGTTCACCCCAGGTTGACCAAGGATTGACGGCGCCTGGTTTCAGCGCTTGACACTAAAACATGATGAACTGTATCCGCGGAAGGACTGCCTTTAGGTTTTGCTTTCACTTTCGACTTGCGCCGCTACTCACCGGTGGATTGAGGACAGCGTGAAGAACTGGCGGCGCATGCCGGAGGAGTCCGAGGCAGGAGCGTTCACACGCCCACTTCTGAGCTCAACCTGAGCCGTCTTTTGTCAATGAATTCACCCAATCAATACAACGTATCCCTCAAAGAACGCTCAAGTCACGCCCAAAAGTGGACGAGTGTAAATCACTGGTTCGAGGCGTATCGCAAGTTAGGGGTGGAGGTGGACTTTGAGGAGCGGCTGGATGCGGAGAAGAAGCTGCGAATGGATGTGGAGGCGCAGCTGGAAGAGGAGGAGCGGTCGCGGCAGGGGGGGTATTGACAACCACGTCACGTACGCAAAACGGTGCACGACTTACCTTCAGGGTGGATGCTCATACGGACACGCAGAGTCGGTTCCTGGAGACCCATTGACCTTTGAGCCTCTACCAAGCTCTCGATGTCGGTTTATCATCGATCCAACGTAGGTCGAAATATTGTGCTTCATGACCCTCCTGCGCGGCGCAACCTGCAGGAGCTGTTGGAGGCTGAGGAGCGGGCGCGGTAGGGACTGATAAGTTGTGCTCGCCACGTCATCAAACGCTTTTGGAACTTTCGTCCTTCGAGTTAAATGGCATCCTATGAAGTGGCGAGCACTATCCATCAGACCCTAGGGTGCGGCAGGAGATGCAGCAACAGCTGATGGAGGAGGAGTCGCAGCGAATCAACCTGCGGACACAGCTCGACGGCGAGGGGCAGAACCGCGAGGCGCTTCAGCACCAGTTCAGCCGCAGCCGGGGGGACATCGACAGCCTGCAGAGCCTGCTGCAGCAGAGCGAGGCGAGCCGCGCGAAGCAAGAGCAACAGCTGCTAGCGGCGGAGGAGGTAGGGACTGATGAAAAGTGCTGGCCTGGCAGATGTTGCTCCCCTCGTCACATGCTCTCGTTCAAATCCGGAAACGAGGGTGCAAAATGCGTGTCAGTGACTTGGCGGTCAACGGACCAAGCGCGTATTGCTCGCCACGTTATAGAATCCCACTTTACTCACAATGCGTCTGCTGACGTTACCAGCACTGTCTATGAGTCCCTGTGAGGAGGAGCGGCGGCAGCTGATGCGCACGCTGGAGGACATGCGGCGGCAGCAAACGGCGCTGCAGAGCCAGTTCAGCCGGTCGCGCCAGGACTTACTGACGCAGTTGGAAGCGCGCCTCAACTCCATCGAGCAGCTGCGATCCGAACTGGACAACGAGGCCAAGGTAGGATGCTGGTGACCCAGCAGGACCCCACCTTGACCCCGGGTGGACCGCGGTTGGATTCTGCGCATGAAGCTGAAATGTGATGAAGCGCTTCCAAACTTTGCATTCCATTTCATCCTGCGCCTGTACACCAAGTCGCACGGAGACACCACCGCCAAGCTAGACGACGAGCGGCGCGCGCACAAGGAAACGCAGGATAAGACGGTGCTGGGTGAGAAGCAAATTAAACAGTTGCAGGACCAGCTGGTAGGGCAGTGCAGGTCGAACCCACGTCAAACGCGGGTTTACAATGCTTGGTTTAAGCGTTTGAAGCTTAAATATGATGATCCGCTTTCAAACTTTGCATTCAATTTCATCTTATGCCGCTATAAGCTGGCGGCTGAGGGGCGCGAGAAGGCGGCGCTGCAGAAACAGCTAGAGGCGGAGCGCAAGGTAGGGCCAATCTGGTATTGCCTGCCACGTCGTTTTTTTTCATGAGGAGGATTTTTCATGAGAATAATCAGTCTAAATTGAAATATACTCTGCGTGGTGCCACATCGTGTTTCAGAGTGCCGGGCATCCATGACGTGGCGAGCAATGACTACCAGGCCTTATTGCAAGAGCCGGCTGCACATCCTTTCGGACTTTGAGAGTGAGCGCAAGCAGCGCGAGCACCTCATCAAACAGCTTGAGGCAGGGCCTGGCGGATATTGCTCGCCACGTCACAGGGTATTAACTTGAAAGACGGGTTCAAAGTGCGTTGGATTTCATGGCGGGGAATGTGGATGACATGGCGGCCAATGTGGATGACGTGGCTGCAGCATGGATGACGTGGCGGGTAATGTGTTCTACGTGGCGGGCAATGTGGATGACGTGGCAGGCAATATCAGCCAAGACCCTAATTGGAGGCGGAGCAGAAGCTGCGGCAGAGCTTGCAGAAGGCGGTGAGCACCAAGGAGGACCTGCGGCTCAAGGCGGAGGAGGTGGGGCGGTGCAAGTTGGCAGAGCTTTGAACCCGTATTGAGAGCGCATAGTTTCTGCTCTTGCAACTAACTTGCGGTATACTGCTTTCATAGTTTCCTTTCAATGTCAACTTGCGCCGCTACAAGGAGGAAATCGAGCGGCTGAACCAGGATATCCAGGAGATGATGGACGAGATCGACCGGTTGAAGACGTTCGAGCCCCCCGAAAAAATGGACGAGAACAAGGTAGGGAGGTACAGGTTGACCCTATCAAACCCACGTTGAAAGCGCCTGGAATTAAGCTCTTAAGCTCTTAAAACTGAAATATGATAATCCGCTTTCAAATTTTGGTTTCAAATTGAACTTGCGCTGCTACAACAAGGTGAACGTGAAGCTGTTCCTGGTAGGGACTGATGGATAGTGCTCGCCACTTCACAGCATGTCATTTGACTCAAGAAATGAGGGTTCAAGATGCCTGCGATGACGCAGCGATCACTATTAATCAGTCCGTACCGCCCTCCAGGGGAAGGATAGTGCTCGCCACGTCACAGGCTGCTGATTAACTCAATTACTGAGGGTTCAAACAGCATTTGATGACGTGGCAAGCATTAGCAATCAGTCCCTATTTTCTGGATGAGGACATCCGCTTCTTGGAGCTGGACCCTGACGTGTCGTACGAGGTAAGGCGCTCATGGTTTCTGCACACTACGAATAAACAAAGTCTCGGAAATGGACAAAGCAATTCTTTTCGGCGACCATTATGGTTTCTTTTTCGCCTGACTGTTTGCAAGTGACCCGTTAACACTCCGCAACCCTCTCACGACGTTTTCATAGCGGGGCCGGCGGGGTGCTAGCCAACCGATACAATTTAAGTGAACCAAGCGCTTGCAACTAGAATATGATGATCGCTTTTAAATGTGTTTTCAATTTCAACTTGCGTTAAGCTCACCACGTGAAGCGCCGTGGGGCTTGATGAACGTTACAAAAAAATACAAAACCAACTTGCGTCGCTATATCGAGGAGCTCATCATTGCCGTGGGCAAGGTGTTCATCGAGAGCTACATCATCAAGTTTGAGGTGGGGCGGAAGGTGCTTTGCTGCCCGTGTCCTCTCCAAAAGGCGCACTTCCTCCTAGGGCAATATGGCAACACGCGTGAAGCTATGTACGATATCGATCGATATTGATCGACAGCGATACAGTCAGCATTGATTTACCCTGCAGTGATTGGTCGAGAGGATGACAACAAACCCTTGATGTCGTCTGGTCAGGTGCCCATTGCTGTGGTAAGCTCGTTTGGTCACGTGATCATTGTTGGTGTGTACCGCGACCCTACACGCCGGACGAGGAGAAGCACCACATCACGCTCAAGACGTCGGACGACCTGAAGATCGCGGGTAGGGGCTCACACTCGTCCATTCCTCAGCTCAACCTGAGCCGTTCTTGTCACTTAAACCGTCAAACCACCCAACTTATCCCACAAAAGGTGCTCACATCAAGCCCGGAAGTGGAGGAGCGTAAACTCATTCCACTCGTCCACTTCTCAGCTCAGCCTGAGCCGGTTTTGTAGCTGGATTCGTTCAACCACCCAACGTATCCAACACAAAGTGCTCACGTCAAGCCGGAAAGTGGAGGAGTGTAAGGCCCTGATCGCAGTGCGGCAGTACGAGAAGGGAGAGCTGCAGTACCTCAAGCTGATTTTAGAGAAGGCTGGCGCAAACAAAGGCGGGTTGTTTGGGTTTGGGAAGAAGAAGCGTCCAGGACAGGAGGAGAGGGCCGGGGGCGGGGGGTGGTTCGGGCGGAAGA
>Ga0307489_10002082_pt1 | contig 13372 bp, 18 predicted proteins | sample SB12metaG_FD_202247 | JGI IMG/M metagenome (GOLD analysis project Ga0307489, IMG submission 202247) | Sea-ice brine microbial communities from Beaufort Sea near Barrow, Alaska, United States - SB 1.2 | ecosystem: Environmental > Aquatic > Marine > Coastal | place: USA: Alaska | collected... | reverse complement strand
GGCGGCGGCGGCAGCGGCGGCGGCGGATGGAATGATGTCGGCGGCGCCGGTGGCAGCGGCGGCGGCGGCGGCGGCAGCGGCGGCGGAGGCGGCAGCGGCGGGGGGGATAACGGGGCGGCGGGTGCGGGCGTGGGTGGGCGGTTCTCCCGGCGCCCGAACGTTTGGGACGCCCCCGGATACGTTTCGGACCCTGAGGCTTTGGCGCGTGCGAACCGCGCGAAGCGGCACAAGGAAGATGTGGCAGCAAAGGAAGCAGCGGCAGCTGCGGCAGCAGAGGAGGAGGAGCAGGAGGCAGCGGCGGCGGCGGCGGCGAATAAGGAGCAGGAAGCGGCGGCAGCGGCAGCGGCAGCAGCGGCAGCGGCGGCAGAGACAGCGGCGGCGGATGCGGACGCGAGCGAGGCTGCGGCGGCGGCAGAAGCCGAGGCGGCGGCGGCAGCGGCGGCGGCAACGGCGGCGGCGGAAATTGCGATGGCGTCGCCGACCGCCACGGTAATTCCCTCCCTGACGGACGAGGAGCTGGCCGTCCACTGCACCCGTGTCACCAACCTCATCGTTCAAAACACCGCCGGCCGCAGCTCGGCGGAGGTGGAGGCGGCGGCGACCGGGCTCGGGCAGGCAGCCAAGGTGGGGCGGTGCAGGTTGACAACATCAAACCCCAAATTAAAAGCGCCTGGTTTCAGCGCTTGAGACTAAAGTGCGATGAACCGCTTTCAAACGTTGCTTTCGAATTCAACTTGCGCCGCTACACCAAGGCAGCCATGGCAAGCTCCCTTCCCTCCGCGGGGCGCAGCAGGCTGCGCTGCACGCTGCGCCAGATGTATTCGTTCGCGGAATCGTTGGAGAGCGCGTGAGATACCCTAACCCGCTAGTGCGATATTGCGTTGGATGGTTTTTCCGGTCGCAGCAGTGCAATATCCGTGTTGACCTATTCACCGACAAACCCATTCATCCGTATGGTGGAGAAATGGAAGGTTACAGAACTTATTGAATTGTAAATAGGAATCAAAGGGGTGTGTGTATGCCGACATTTATAAAATTCATACAAGCGCGCGCGGATCGGAATGTTCTCAGCGGCCCTTCGGTGCGTGGGTGAATAACGTTTAGACGGTTTCGGTAATATGACATTTCGCATGTGCTACATCTATCATCGTTCACCGAGCCCCGAGCCCTGGGCTTGCAAAGCTGCGGAAACCGCCCCACCTGCGACACCCTAAACCATAAACCCTAACGCTTGCAAGGCTGCCCCGCCTGCAGCCGCTATGTCTCGACTCCTTGAGGGTGTTTAGCTCGCCATAACATCGTCATAGTCCGAGAACGTCTGCTTTGCTCCGGTCCACAGTGCTATTTGCCTCTCGAATTTCACCCTCTTTGTGACTTTCTCTTTCAGTCGCCAAATTCAAGTCACACGCGCACCTTATATATTTGTCTGTTTGATATTTCAAGTCTAACGTTCAAAACCCTACAGCAAACCCACCATCTGAACCCCCAGAGGGAGCCCAATCGAAGCGTTTGCGCAATGCACACACGCGCTCACACACAAACCGACCCACAATAAATCCCTCAAAGGTCTAATACCGGGGAGGGGGGGGGGCTTGGGCGTACTGAGGTTGGCCGTACTGAGGCTGGCCGTACTGAGGCGGAGGTTGACCGTACTGCAGGGGCTTACACTCGTTCACATTTCAGCTCAAAATGAGCCGTTTTTGTCACTAAAACTCAATGGACCACCCAGCGTATCCCACGAAAGGCGCTTATGATGAGCCGTAAAGTGGACGAGTGTAAGCCCCTGCCGTACTGAGGCGGAGGTTGGCCGTACCCCTGCTGCTGGGGGGGGTATCCCGTGGGGTTGTACCCCTGCTGCTGAGGGGGGTAGGGCGAGTAACCGGGCTGCGGGCCCGGTGCTAGGGGCATGGACCGACACCGCTGCTCCCCACGTCATGCGATGCAATTTGTTTCTTTTTAAGCGTTCATCGAGCCCCAAGGCGCCTCACATGGTGAGCTTAACCAACCCTCTCCGCAATTTCAAGCGATTCAAATTAATACAAGAAACTTGCGTTCAGAGTGTGGAGGATGACGTGGCGACGGTAGGGACGAATACAGCATGTTCGCCATGTCATACGATGCGAGTTATATCAAAGAAACAGATTTGGCAACACGGTGGATGACGTGGAACGGGGGGTATTCATGTGTGCGACCGATCGCAAGTTCCTTCATAACCACTCGCTTAACTCGTGACCAGGCATCCCCAAGGATTTAACGTTTATGGTTTAGGATTTAGGGTTGAGCCTTGCCGTAGCCTGGGTTGGGGTGCGGCGGGCCGGCCTGCATCTGCATCTGCGGCGGCGGCATGTTCCACGGACAGGGCCCGCCATCGTCCACAGGTTTGGGTTTAGGGGTCAGGGTTTAGGGTTTAGGGTTCAGGGTTTAGGGTTCAGGGTTTAGGTTCCATATGCAGGGCCCGCCAACATCCACGTCACCATGCTCGAATCAACTATGAGTACGAGTAACACAACTGCACTCAACATGGCCATCTCTCGAGCTCCATCTGATGGACGCCGACGACACGTGAGCACCCTGGGGCTCCACGCACTGTGGTAAAATAAACGCTCGAAGCAGCGGGCCCGAGGGACGGAACATTCCCTTGGAATTGCCTACTCATACAATTCTTATGCCACATTCCCGACTTTCTGCCTGAAACTCTCGGGAATATTCCGAAAAATATGCCACAAACCGCTGAAGCCCAAACCGCTCAAGCCGATACCGGCAAAACCGCTCAAACTCGGCCATTATTGCCCACTGTTGCCCAAAATGCCTGAAATTCCTGAGAAAGTGCCTAAAATTCCCGGAATATTCTGGCATTCTGGAATTGTCTAAATTGCCGAAAAGAATGGCGGCCTCATCCGTCCCCCCGTAGGCCCTACCTGCATCTGCTGCGCGCCGGGCGCCACCATCGCGTTGGGCGGCCGCGACCCGCCCGCGCGCGTCTTCAGCTGCTCGTCGTGTAAGGCCCCGAATACCAAACAACAGCACAACTCTTCGGTCAGATGACCATATTGAGTGAGAGCCACCGTGTCCGGTAACAAGTGACTGTCTGTGCAACACACAGCTGGCACACACAGGACACAGCTGTGGGAGCGACACACAGGTGGTACACAGCGGCACATCTACTCAGGCACGTGATTGGCCAAGAGATGACTACCTAGACACATGATAGGCTAATATGTGTCTACAGATACACCTGATTCACTACGAGATGTCTACCCAGACTCGTGATTGGCTAAGAGATGCCCTGCCGTTGTGCTGGGTCTGCATGCACGCGCACACGGTGCAGTACACGAGGTCGCTGATGCAGTCCAGTATGTCGGCGATCTGCTCGATCTCGTCGTTGCCGCTCACCAGGGGCTTACACTCCTCCACTTTTCAGCTCAACCTGAGCCGTTTCTGACACAAAGTACACCCTCAACACCCCGCAATGCCCCTTAACACCCGCCAAACGATCCCTAAACAAACCCAACAATCATCCCCTATCCCATAGAAAGCGCTTATATTGAGCTGAAAAGTGAACGAGTGTAAGCCCCTGCCGCTGACCATGGCGGCGATGCGGAACAGGCACGCCAGCTGGTTCAAGCACAGCTGGCGGTAGGGAACACAGCGCACAGTGTACCGGTACGTGGTTGACATACGCCGGGAACACAACACAACACAACACATAGTGTACCGGTACATAGGTAGTCGAGTGGGGAACACAATACAACACAAAAGACTCACGTGGTCTTCGCAGTGTTCCAGGGTACCTCAAATGGCGGTCAACGCTCTTCGAAGCGGAAGACTCGAGTAAATAGACGGTAAGATTTGCCATACAATAATACAATATGGCGATTCGACCGTCTATTACTCAAGAATTGGCGACCGCCATTTGAGGTACCCTGGAAGACTGCGAAGGTAGGACCACCGCACATCTCACACAGGCACTCGTTCAGACGCGGCGGCCGGCGACGACTGGCTCCCGCCCCGCCCTCCGATGCAGCCGATCATACAGCTGTCGCACTGCGTGTGCGTGTGTGCGCCAGGTACAAACAGGGTGTTGAGTCAGAAGTACTGTGGTTATCATGAGCATGGGCGGGGGGCGATGACTCCCCCTGACTGTTTGCCCATACAGGGAGTCAATGAGATGGGCCTCGTCCACCGTGGCGCCCTCACCATGAAGCCGATGATGAAGTTGTCGCACTGCGTGTTGGCCACGCGCTGCTCGTCCTGGATCCAGGGGCTTACACTCGTTCCCATTTCCGCTCAACTTGAGCTCTCCCTGACAATTTCCGCTCAACTTAAGCTTACTTTGTCCCCCATATAACACAAATTACCCCGTGGATGTGTCCTGAAGGTGCTCAAATTGAGCTGTAACGTGAGCGATGTGTTCCCGAAGATCCTCAAGTTGAACTCTGAAGTGAGCGAGTGTAAGGCCCTGCCTGGATCATGAAGCGGCTGGTGGCCACGGCGGACGGGAAGCAGCAGCACACCTCCACGCAGGGGCTTACACTGGTCCACTTTTCGGCTCAACGTAAGCGCTTTCTGTGGGATAGGGGGTGCATTTAGGGGTTGTTTGGGGGATGTTTAGGAGGTGTTAGGAGGTAGTAGGGGGTATAAGGGGGGGTTGAGGGTGTATTTTGTGTCAGACACGGCTCAGGTTGAGCCGAAAAGTGGACGAGTGTGAGCCCCAGCCTCCACGCACAGGCAGAACTCCGGGCACGACTTCTCCCCCAGCCGCCCGCTGATGCACATGTCGCCATTGCAGCACGTGTAGTTCGTCAGGTCGTTGTACATGATCTCCTGCTGCCAGTGCCTCACCCAAGTATTTCTTCGGACAGCTCAACTTGAGCATCAGTCAGGTGTCAGGTCAGTACAACAAAAGTCGTCAAATTGAGGACCTGGAGGTGTTACCTGGAGGTGTTAATGAGTTAAGCGGAATGAATCAAGTGCTTGTAGTTTCCGGGTCCTGGATTGAGGTTGAGCTGCTAAAGTAAACGCCACTCGGGTGAAGACCCTGCCTTGCGCTGCGAGTACGCCACGCATTGCGAGCTGCAGGGCGGTGGAAGGGGGAAGTGGGAGTGGACAGCGGAGGGGCGCGAGGGTGTCTGTGAGTTTGAGTTGATGCGAACGTGAGTTGGTGCGGTGACGGGAGCTGACGCTGTCGGGGTCGGGGAGACGGCACACGATATGCCGCACTCCAACGAAGGACACCGGAAACTGGCGTTCGCGGGTTCACCGCCCGCGCTCGCCCCCTCGGGGGCTCGCAGCTCGATCCAACTTGAACTTTCACAAACAACGCGTTTTTTCCTGCGATTTTAAATAAGATTCCTTTGGGAATCTGTGCACTTAAAGTTGACACCCGTCCCCCGCAGGGGCTCGGGCGGCGGCGTCGCGTTATATCAGAAGCGCTCACCAGCACGCGGCGTAGAGGCAGAAACCCGGGTTGGCGCACGGCGCGGTGGTGAGTGGCACCACCCAATTGTTGGCATACGACTTGCGCGGCTCCGCCATCACCCAGGGGCTTACACTCGTTCCCAATTCCGCTCAACTTCAGCTTACCTTGCCTCCTTCCCCTCAACTTAAGCTAACTGTGTCCCCCGTATAACCCACCGTAGTAACCCGTGAGTGTGGCCCGAAGGTGCTCAAGTTGAGCTCTAACGTGAGCGATGTGTCCCGAAGGTCCTCAAGTTGAGCTCTGACGTGAACGAGTGTAAGCCCCTGCCATCACCACCCGCTTCTTGCCTGGCCGCTGGCCCCCTTGGGGCGGTCCGTTGAACTGCATGGCGGCGGTCGGGCGCGGCGGGTGCTGGCGATGTAGCCGAGGGAAGAGCAAGCTTCGCGCCTGCGCCGCGACAGCCGACTGGCCCGCGCCTGGCCTGCTTCAAAGTACAGGTTGCTCTGCCGCTGCCGATGCCGTCCGTGCTTTGCCCCCGCCTTTCCACCTCCTGAAGGGGGGCTTATTATTCAATTACGGGGGGGCGGGGGGGTCATTAAATGAAATTAAAATGGGGGCCCAAGCGTGAGGCCAGACGCAGCAGCTTCGGTGGTGTCGCGGCATCCGGCGCCGGGACGGCCCGGGGCACCACTGCACCCCGCACGTTGCGTTGGCTCCCTCTGTCGGCCAACCCCACCCATGGCGGGAGCGGCCGCGACGATGCGCGCTGCGTGCGTCGCGCCGGCCGCTCGGGTCGCCGCGTCCGGAAGAGCGCCGAGGCGGGGTGCGGGTGCCGTCGCCGAGGTGTCGTCAGATGGCAGCGGGCCATCGAGGGCGGTGAGGAGAGTGCAACAGGGCGGCACGGCGCGGTTAGGCGGGCGGCGACGGGCGGCGGCGACGGCGGCGGCGGCGCTGGCCGAGGGCGCCGCCGCGGCCCCGGTGGGCGCGGCGGTGCACGACAGCCCGTACGGAGTCGAGGTGAGAGCACGACCCCCCTGCCCTCGGCAGAGTCCATCGTCGTCTCCGGCCTCGGCCCGGGCGTCACAGTCAGACCAGCAACCCGCCGGCTGTGCGCAATCTACATCTCACACTGCAAACCGTACACGTGTTGCGAACAAGCTGCGACGAGTATACCCATCGGAGTTACTCCTCCATACAGTGGGGCCTGGCAGACGTTGCTTGCCACTTCATAGATGGAGTCTGATGTGAGAAACGAAGATCCAAAATGCGTTGGGTGACGATGACGTGGCGAACAATATCCGGCAGGCGCTACCTCACCAACTCAACTAATCGTAGCTCCTCCATCCCTGTGGTCTCCTCCCTGTATCGTGTGTCGTGACACGGCGGGGGCGGGGCAACTCGCATTACCCGCCACCTCATTCAGCGGGGCCCCATCCCCGTTCACCGGGACCCCACTGCCCGCCACCTCGTTCACCGGGGCCCCATTCACCGGGACCCCATTGCCCGCCATCAACTTGACAAGGATCCCATTACCCGACACGCCAGGCGGAGGAGGTGTACGTGCGGTACGGCGAGAAGGGCGCGCGCGGGTCCAAGGAGGCGCTCACTGGCGTCTCCCTCGCGGTAGGGCCTGCCCAGGCCCTGGCAGCCATTGTACGCCACGTCATAGGAGCCCATGCCCCGGCAGCCATTGTACGCCACGTCACAGGATTCCATTTAACTGAAGAAATCTGGGTTCATAATGCGTGTCGATGACGTGGCGGACAATGCGCGGCGGGCCCTGTGTGGCGGTGCCGCGCGGCACGCTGTTCATGTTGCTGGGACCCAACGGGTGCGGCAAGTCCACGCTGTTGAGGACGTTCGCCGGCAGGGGCTTACTCTCGTCCACTTTTCGGCTCAACGCAAGCGCTTTCTGCAGGATAAGGGGTGCATTTAGAGGTTTCGTATGGGGTGGTTTGGGGTTGTTACGGGTCATAAGGGGGTGTTTAGGGTGTGCTCTAGTGTAAAAGATGGCTGAGGTTGAGCTGAGAAGTGGACGAGTGTAAGCCCCTGTTCGCCGGGCTGGTGACGCCGTGGAGCGGGCGGTTACGCGTGCAGGCGCCGCGATCGTTCGTGTTCCAGAACCCGGACCACCAGGTCATCATGCCCACCGTGGGTTGCGACGTGGCGTTCGGCCTTGGGCATCGGCACGACTTGTCCGGCGACGAGGTGAACAGCATGGTGGACACGGCGCTGGAGGCAGGGGCTCACACTCGTCAGTTCTCAGCTCAACCTGAGCCGTTTTTTGTCACTGAAGCCATTGCGCCCACTTCTCAGCATAGTGTGAGACATTTCTGTTCATGGAAGCTACCACCACATCCAACGAAAGTTGCTCGCATCAGGCCGGAAACTGGACTGGTGCAGCCCACAAATAGTGCTTAAGTTGAGCTGAAGAGTGGACGAGTGTAAGCCCCTGGGTGGAGGCGGTGAACCTGGGCGGGCCGGAGATGCTGCAGCGCCAGGTCTCCACGCTCAGCGGCGGGCAGAAGCAGCGCGTGGCGATCGCGGGGGCGCTCGTGGAATCGCCCAAGGTGCTGTTGCTGGATGAGCTGACCACCTTCTTGGACGAGGCGGACCAGGCGGGCGTGGTCAAGGCGGTGCGCAATGTCGTGGACTCGACGGGTGCCACGGCGGTGTGGGTGACGCACCGGCTGGAGGAGCTGGCGCACTGCGACCTGGCGGCGTACATGGAAGACGGGCGCGTAGTGGAATTGGGGACGGGGGAGCACATCTGGGATTACATTCGTCAGAAACAAAAGAGTCACACACCGGGGGCTCAGTCGCGGGAGGCGGTGCGGTGAGTGAGGCTTGGGCTACGTCACAAAAGGGTGGCGTCGTTTTGGTAGACTCAGACTCTACCAACGTAGTACAGAGCTGTGTGTCTGCTCGACCTAGACTGTAGTAGGTTCGCCTTGTAAGAACGATGCAAGGAAATCTGTGTCGTCGCAACGCCAAGCTGCTTGGGCAAACGCGTCGCGTTACTTATGCTACCACTGCTACGTCACTTTGGTTTGAGCAAGTGAACCCTGGCCTGGGTGTTGGTGTGTGCCTGAGGAGAGTGATGTGTATATGACAGGGGCCTGAGACCAACAAGCTTACCTTAGCTGACTCAGCGGGTGTCTATATCACGTAGAGCAGGCACACACCAACACTGGCACGGGGCTGCACGGGGGCCCTGTTTTTGCGACCGACCTGATGCTCATGTCCGTTAGTCCATCAAGATCTAGATCTCCACCCTGGCACCAACAGCTATCCAGTGTCAACTTGACGACGACATGCAAATCATCTGCGCAACGGTGACCGAGGGGGGCCGCTGGATCGCACGATGGCTTCCATTCCCGCGGCTGTCGTCGCTCGGCCCAGCGCCGCCGCCGCCGGCCGCGCGGACCGGGTTGGCGGGTCGGGTGGCAGCGCCAAATGCAGAGGGGCCATTCACAACAATGGCAACAATGGGTTCGGCTGGCGCGCGACGACGGGTCGAGCCGCGGCGAGGGCGACGACGACGACGGCGACGGCGACGTCGAGTGACGATGCCGCTGGACGGGACGCGGCAGCGGCGGGTGTGGCAGGGGGGGTGGGTAACTCGCTGCCGAGGAGGGAGGCGCTGGCGGCGTTGGCGGCGACGTTTCCGGCGTTGTGGATGGGGGCAGCCAACGCAGAGGAGGGCGCCTACGATCCCCTCGGAGGTTGTACGTGGTACACCGTCATCTGCAGGGCAGACGAGGCGCCCGCCGACGCGAGCGCGAACGCGCGCGTGAGCCGCAACGGGGCGGCGCAAGCGCAGCGGGAGGCGGCGGTGGCAGCGGAGGACGTGCTGGTGCTCGGGGACATGAAGCTGTACCCTTACGTGGACGACCAGAGCGGGTGGAGCATCAAGATCCCCGAGGGGTGGCAGAAAGACACGCCCAAGGCAGGGGCTTACACTCGTTCGCTTCTCAGCTCAACTTGAGCGGTGTTTATGGGATAGGGGGTGCGCGTAGGGAGTGTGTAGCCCCTGTGAAGGGTGTGTTAGGGGGTGTGTATGGTGTGTAGGGTGTTTGTGTGAGACACCGCTCAAGGTGAGCTGAAAAGTGGACGAGTGTAAGCCTCTGGCCCAAGGCGTTCACGCCCGAGTTCCACCCCGTGAGCGAGTACGGCGGCCGCCGCTTCCGCGTCGAAGTCTTTCCTGTGGTGGGGCGCACTACAAAGCCATGCCTGCCTCATCATCCATCGCGTGTCAGACTCCGTGTCGTGAGTAACGAGTATCAAGTGCCAACCTGTGACGTGGCGAGCGTTGTTTCTTGTGTGACGCGCCAACCTGTGACGATGACGTGGCGAGCGTCATTTACCCCGCCCCACGTCATAGAGACCCTCGTTCATTGAGCTGAATGACACATATGATGTGGCGAGCGTTGTTTACCTGGACCCACTGTATATGGACCCTCGTGTACTGAGCTGAATGACACTATGACGTGCCAGCTTTCTCTTCCGGCCCCCACGTTATATGATATACCCTCATGTATTGAGCTGAATGACAACATATGACGTGGCGAGCGTCATGGTACGTGGCCCTAACTCGCGGGGAAGGTGGCCGGGCGGGAGGTGAGCGCGCTGCAGGGGGTGACGGCGGAGGCGATGGGCAAGTCGCTCAACCTGCCGGAGAGCTTCGCGACGCCGATGGACTACGCCATTGTGGGATGGTGCATCTTGAAACCCGTGTTGAGAAACCCGCGGTGAAATGAACCCGCCTGGTTTCAGCATTGGAAACCACGAGTAAAATGCGATACGTTTCTCTTATGTTTCGCTGTTTATTTTAGTCTGCATCCCTCCTCCAAGGCCGAGGCCGAAAAGTTTGCGCCGGTGGACGGGGACCCGAAGAATAGCGCGGGCGGCGCAATCAGCCACGTGGTGGCGGCGCGTGCCTCCCCCGACGGGCAGGGGCTTACACTCGTCCACTTCGCAGCTCAACCTGAGCCGTTTCTGACACTCAAATCATCCCCTTAGCGCCTCAACACCCCCTCCATCCCCGCCTTAGATACCCCCTGAACACCCATTGAACATCCCTTGTCCCACACAAGCGCTTACGTTGACTTGGAAGTCGGACGATTGTAAGCCCCTGCCGACGGGCAATACTACTACTACGAGTACCGCGTGGAGAACAGCCTGTACCCGCTGCACTTCTGGGGTGTCACCGCCGTGGGGGCCGGCCAGCTCGGCAGCGCGCGCAAGCTGGCGCGCCGGGTAGGGCGCTCCAGAATTCGCAACAGAATATCCTTCAACACGTTTGCCAACCCTTTGAGTAGGCCGATTTCGGTGTATCGCTTCCCGCGCCGAGCGCTGACGCTTTGTCCGCAGTTCTGTATAGGCATCCAACCTGGCTTCCGCTTTCCCGCGCGGAGCGCTGACGCTTTGACCGCAACTCTGTATGGGCATTTCACCTCAGCGATATACCGAAATCGGCCTATTGAATGCTGCCCGCCTGATAGTTTGGTGCGGCCCTGGGTACGGGACCTGGTGACAGTGGTGTGCCAGATGCCGGAGGATAAGGCAACGCCGCAGGACTACGAGCTGCTGCAGGCCGTGGTGGAATCCTTCCGTGTCGACTTCTGATGGGTGCGTGGGTGAGGGGAGGAGGAGGGGAAGGAGGGGGAGGAGGGGGAGGAGGGGGAGGAGGGGGAGGAGGAGGAAGAGGAGGAGGAGGAGGAGGGAGTGAGTGCTGGACTATTACCTGGTGCTGCTGTAATAGAGAGTGGAGTGAGCGTGTGAGGGGGAGGGAGGGAGTGAGTGGGGGAGGGAGTGCGGGAGCGCGGGGGAGTGCGGGAGTGAGAAACTACTCCAGGAGTGAGTTGTGACGAGAACGGACGTGCCGCGGGGGCGTGCGATGGAAGTGCGATACGACGCTGTAAACGTTTTCTTGGCTAGAATAGGTTAAAATACAAGCTGGTCCTATATCGGTGGTTAAACGAGAGTCAGTCCTCCTTCTTGGCGGGGACTGAATCGGATTTCTTCCGATCGAAAATCGAATTCTGCGCCAGTTTCCCCTTCCCCCCCGTGAGAAGCAGCATCCCCGAGCCGGCGAGAACCAGCGCGGGCATCCCATTGCCGTCGCCCACCTGCCCGTGCGTGCCCCACGCCGCGTGCTAGGGATCGGCAGATACTGCTCGCCACGTCATACCATGCCAATTGTCTCAAGGAACGAGGTTTCCACATGCGCTTGAAATTGCGGAGAGGGTTGGTTAAGCTCACCAGATGAAGCGCTTTGGGGCTCTATGAACGTTACAACAATATGCAATGGACGACGTGGCGAGCTCCGGTATCTATGTGGTGGATGACTTGGAGCTAGTCACAGCAAGCCACTTAACTCAAGAAACGTGGGTTCAACACGCGTGTGTATGACGCGGCGGGCAACAGCAGGATGTGGCCAGCCCTGCCGCGTGCAGCAGGACCACCAGGATCAGCAGCGCCGTCGCGCGTCAGGGCCTGCCACGTGTTACTCGCCACGTTAGGGCTGTGCAGGTTGACCCTATCAAACCCACATTGAAAGCGCCCAGAACTAATCTCTTGACTCTAAAGTATGATGCACCGCTTACAAATTTTGCTTTCCAATTCAACTTGCGCCACTTCACCACGTCATAGGATGCCATTTACCTCAAGACACGAGGGTTCACGATGCGTTTGACGACTTGGCGGGCAATATCTGGCAGGCCCTGCTTTGCGCACCGGCTGCCACGGAAGCAGCGTCGCGATGGCTCCGACGGCTTCCGTGTACCCGATGGCTTCGCGGAACTGCTGGCCCGACAGCCCCAGGAACCCCCACGGCTCCACCGCGAACGCGTCAAGCTGCGTCACCAGCATGCCGTGGACCAGGGACTTGCACTGGTTGACTTCTCAGCTCAACTTGAGCGCAGTTTATGTGATAGGGGGTGCGCGTAGGGGTTGTGTAGCCCGTGTTAAGGGGGTGTTAGGGGGTGTTTAGGGTGTGTAGGGTGTGTAGGGTGTTTTTACGTGTCAGACATGGCTCAAGTTGAGCTGAAAAGGGGACGAATGTAAGCCCCCTGCCGTGGACATCGGCCGAGAGCGCATCCGTCAGCTGTACGCGGGAGGGAAGGCGATGGGGGGGGGCATGTTTATTAAAAGGTGGTATAGGGGTCTAATGATTGGAGTTAATCGGTAAATCGTAACTTAAATCAAGGGCTCTGTTGCCATCTCTCACACAAAACTGGGAGAGAAGGGCGGCAGCGTTGTGACATGGGACTGTGGCGTTGGCAGTGGTCTCGACCGCAGCGCCCCGGAGTCTGTCTGTGATGGTTCAGGCGCGGGTGATGGACATGGTTTGGAGCCCTTGGCGGTTCTCAAGGCGACGGGTCATTAAATGAATTTAGGTTTAGGTTTGGTGTTTAGGGAAAACAATCGCTGCGCCTGCCGACGTCTGCCGACGCCGTGCTGGCTAGCACGCGGCGGTTATCCCAGTGCAGCGCAATCCCCTGCTTGTGGCTGCTCTTCGTGAAGTTGCCACCCAGCCTCCGACCAGCGCAGGATACGTCTTCGGCTCTGGCTCTCTTCGGCGGGTTGAGAGCCGTATCCGAAATTGAAATTGAGAATGCTACCTTCGTTTGCTCTCAGCTTCTCACCTTCATGACGCCCGACAGGAACATGACGACGGCGAAGGCGATCTTGACGAAGTCGTATATGAAGGACATGGCGACGGTGTTCTCGACGGGGGGGCAACGGCGCGATGAGTAGTAAAAGCAGCGTTTCGTGCAACTTTAGGGTTTGGTTTTGGGTTCATTTTGGGTTTATTTTATTGAATTGGGAGATCTGCCCCCCAACCGGGAGGCCTGATCGTATGTTCTATTTAAGGGTGAGCGAGGCCGAAGGGCGACTTAGTCTGTCGGCCACGGCACACGGTCGTTGTGCGTGTGAAGGGCTAACGCG
>Ga0307489_10002080_pt1 | contig 13379 bp, 22 predicted proteins | sample SB12metaG_FD_202247 | JGI IMG/M metagenome (GOLD analysis project Ga0307489, IMG submission 202247) | Sea-ice brine microbial communities from Beaufort Sea near Barrow, Alaska, United States - SB 1.2 | ecosystem: Environmental > Aquatic > Marine > Coastal | place: USA: Alaska | collected... | reverse complement strand
CGCCGCAAGTTGCGCGAAGCGCGCTCGCTCCGAGCTGTTCTCGGACAACTTTTTGCGAAACTTGGCAATCCAGAAAACGTATGAGTTTGTGGTCAGAAAAAGCGCGTACCGGTACACATTTGGTGTCCGGCCGACTGTGAAGAAATCCGACCGACCGCGTGTCAAAAATGTATGAGAAGGGGGTCCTGTGTGCTAGTTCGGGTGGTAACCGGGAATCCGAACGGCAGGCTGCGCGGCAGCTTTTCGCAGGGGTCCACCTGTGCGACGAACCGTTTGGCCTCGGGTCGCTTAAGACAATCGGTTTCGAGATGAGGGAGGGACCAAGCAGACGTCGACATTGCACGCCGTTTCTTCCGGTAACGCGACGTTATGCTAGGCGGTGGATCGTATAATCGCGACGTCGCCGGCATTCGAGACGAGGGCGAGCCACTCTCAAAACGAATCGCAGCGGCGCAGGACGCCGGCATAGATGTTTTTGTCCAAATGCGTAATCGCCATTTGCAGTTTTGTGCACACATTCTACACCTCCTCGACACCTGCGCACACAGCGCCCTTATGCTTCGTTTGTCGGTTGGCGTGTCCGCAGAGAATATGCTTGAAACGTCGCAGGTAAAAGACCCACCGCCTCGTGGTTCGTCGCGCCACTGTAGTGGTCTGCGTGGCATCGGGCAACGATCCCTGAAGCTATCAACCCTGATTCTATCTTCCAAAAGGGGGAAAAGGGGGGAAGGGGGTTCATGAAGGATCATTGTTCTCCGGGTGGGGTCCGGGGGGCGGGTGCAGCCCCCGCGCGCTAGCAGTAGCGACGGAGTCTGACTATGCATGTCGTTGGGGGAACTTCCAGCCACTTTCAGAGCGCGTACGTAAGACAACCGCGCCCCGGCAGCCATCCCCTCGGGTGGCTTTGAATTCGCGGTAGATCTGTGGAAAATTGCTCAATTGACGCGAGAACGGTGGGTCCAGCGGCGCACAGCGCCCACGTGTCCGCTTAGAGTCAAATCGTTCATAGGGTGGGGTTGTCAATTGACCCTGAGAGTTTTAAGCCGCTGCCGGTCAGCGGGGCGCATTCTCCGGCTTCTTTCCGCGTTGACCCACCATGGCCCCCCGCGGGGCCATAGTTTTAGGGTCGCAAAGGGGAATAGGTCTACTGTACTGGTACCTGGTCGACCCCCAGGCCGGCGGCTTCGCATAGTTTCGGGGGGTGGGATTTGGGTGCATTGACCGGGAATATATCCATCTCTCCGACCGCACTTCTTGGAAACTGACGAGCTGAAACCAGAGTGACCGTTGGTTCGTAATCCAGGAAAGCACACTCGCGATTTTGATTATTAACGACGAACGGTCAGAACGGTACCGGCCGTCGCGTGTTGCGCTTTACAGGTGGGTTTTCATATTTAACTTCAGGAAAAGGGGACAATCCTTATTTATTGGAATCACCCCCCCGTGGGTGAACCGGTCAGCTGCAGATTCGAAAATTTCAACCGAGCGAATCACACTACGCAGTCTGGCAGTTATGCCACCGGAATGAGTCGCCTCTGAATATGTGAGGTTGCCGATGCATGTGAATATGTAGGCAACCCGGTCTGCAACCTGTTTTTTCTCGGAAACACGTGCCCCCGCTGCGGCAGCGTGAAACACGAGTCGGTGTCTGAGCGACCCAGCCATGAAAAAACGACTTCCCGCCTCTGCCGACGGAGAGAGGACACATTTACCATAGACACAAGCTTCAATTTGCAAATGCAAAAAGGCAATTTGAAGTACAGCAGGTCGCGCGCGAGGCTCTTTCACCCAATGTTCGCGCAGGGTTCGTCCATCAGGCTCATCAGCGCAGGAGCGCTGCGTTCCTCGGAGCCATATGGCTGCGGGTCAATGCCAGCCGACCATTTGTCATAAAACGGTGTCACAAGGGTTTTTACACACTGTAAATGCACTCTTTGGAACCACCACGCCGCGCTTCGCAAACGGCGTGTGGGGGGCGCACGCCGGCCACAGTCCACACACGCCCGACCTAGCTAAGGTCGCAGGAGCGCGAGGGCTGTGCCGGCGAGCCCTTGAGGAAGTTTGCCCTCGGTTTGCCTAAAAACCACGAGGTAGTTTCGATACCAGGTTCGAAAAACGATGTTTGAGCGCGCGTAACTTCGTCGTCACACCGTCAGGTGGCGCGATCGGCGTCGTTCTCTTCCTGCATGGTCAGGTTTCGTCGCTGTGAGCATTACGCGGCTGCCGGCGCGGCTGCAGAAAAAAAGTCAAAACGGGTTTGCCTAAAACGTACGATAATTTGGACATCACCCGATAGTTAGTTCGATTGCAGTCCCCCTGATTTTCACTGCGAAAACACACCAAAGCGAAACACGTGTTAGCTTTTCGGCAATCCCGGCGAAACTCGTGATCGCACGTGCAAAACACGTGACCCCACGTGCACTTCGTCGTTCAAAAAGGCCAAGGTGCTGCCAAAAGGGTGAAGATCACTCTTCGCGAGTCCACGTGAACTACTGGCGGCAAAACTGCGTAGCGGCCGGACACGGGCCGGCCAGTGACATTTCATCCGAAGTTCATTTTCACGGAACTGGATATAACACGTGTCGTCACTTGAAGTCACGTTGTAGGTTCTCTCTGGTTTATAGACCCAGAGAACCGCGCTGACGCAGGGCATCGCGGCTGCTATCTTTGCGGGGCCCGTCCCCCCTGGAATTTCGGCAGAGTTCACCGCGGATGGCGCACACGCGCTATGAGACAGGCAATATATATGGGGGGTATCATCCGCGCAGCGTGCGTCGCGCACCGCTCGAAACACGCCGTACACTGGCCGGACACCTCCAAATTCAGTGATCGCGAGGATTCCGGGCACCGGGTCGGACCGTTGACACCCAACGGAGCCTCCCCGCCACGATGCGACCCATCGAACTTCATACCTGTCCCTGTGGGGGGCGACCCGGCGCGCTTCGCCGACCAAAGCGCGATACTGGAGGGGGGATGCCCCGTCGCCGTGCCTTCGGGGGCGCGTGCCAAAAGCGCGCAAGCGTCTATTTTACCCATGGCGGGACACGCGCAGCGCCCCGGCGCAGGAACGCTGCGCGGAATGCGAGGCGATGGGCGCCCCGATCACGTGCGTGATGGGGTACACAGCGAGTTTCAACACGTGTGGACCTCCAGGCTGCACACGTATGTCAGATTTCGAAGGTGGCAGTCAAACAACGCGAAAAAGCACGTGTACGCGGCCGGTCACAAAGTTCGGCCTAAATCACCTGCACTGGCTCACGGCGGTGTCGCTTAAACTCAGTGTCGGTGTTCCCGGGAACGCTTATTTCCTCGAAATCGAGGGTCTATTTAGTCAAAGATGGCGACCCGGTCGGACGTCCAGCGAGTCGGTCGGTGGGATTTCGAAATTGACAGTGCTGATTGGACGAACGGACCCCGATACCATACCTTCGATACCATATTCGACACAGAGTTTAAATCCAGTTTCTGGCACTCCTCAAGGCCTCATGAGATTGGTCGAGACAGTGATTTACTCAGATTTCATTGGCAGGATCTTTTGCATGTTTTGCTGAACGTAAAAGTGTGCCTCCCTTCGTTTGAAAGCAATGCAGAATAGATAAGGTTAGAAGCCGCCTTTGAGCTTCAGACCACGGGGACGGTTCGACCGGAAAGCCCGCAAAAGCCTCCGTTCAACGCACTCAGTCCCACGTTCAACGTCCCATTGCGTGTCGCGCTGGTCGCGCGCAATCATGTTTGTATCGTTACCGATTACGATCCGGGGTTATCCGGGAAGCGAAAAAATAGCCCCTGGGTAATTGCGCATAGCAAGCAGTGAACCATGGCGCGGGCGGTTTGGTCGCCGCAAATCGGTTGCTCGACGCCTAGATTGAACCATAAATGCCCCTGCACGCTCTCCACACGATGACGGTCTTGGGGCCGCCAGACTCTGCCATAGGTCTACGGCCTCTATTTGCGCGATGCCAAACAACGAATGTGGTTAATGAATCCACCCGTGTAAGGGGCAGGTCGGGCTCATTGTATGACATCCTTGCCGACGCCTCTTTTCCAGGGGCGCAACGAGTTCCCAGGAGGTAGATCGTTTCGTCACAACGTCACGGGTATCCGACTGCGTGAACCCTATGCTCAAGACGAAGTACGACGGCGCGTGTGCGCCTCGCGTGCGAGGTTTTGAGGGCGGTTGTGCGAGAATTGCCCAGGGTGGGCACCGATGGAGGGCGAGGGTATGGGCGCGGGGCCAGGTTCGGGTACGGGGGCGGGTAGGGGACATGGCGAGACGGCCCAGAGGGTGGGGGCGGCGGCGGGGGGGCGCTGTGCGGCGGCGGGGGCGCCGGCTGGGGGGGATTTCCTGGCGCGTTTGCGAATGGCGCCAAAAAATCCCAAAGCATCTAATTGGTCTAAGACTGTTTGCCCACTGCCGATTTCTGAGGATTTCCAAATGAATTTGACTCAGCATTTACAGTCTACATGTTCTTCTAATAAGTTTTTAAACGGAGGAAGGTATGGTCCCTGATTGGTCAATGGACAGTCAATCAGTTCCCCGCGTCCCTGATTGGTTTAGAGCCTGTATATGGGAGCTTCAGGAGGTAGTCAAACCTTCAAGAGTACCGGAGACAGAGTTTAAGAAAATTACAGGTTAATGGGCTTACACTCGTGTGGTTGTGAGTTATTCCCTGCCTCCAATGTTAAGTTATTTAGATGAGGAAACAAAGGCAAATAATTCGCAACCGACCGGCTGGTCGGCCAAATGGTTCAAGTTGAGCTGAGTACACCCATCGCGGTAAAGTTTTGTTGTTAATAGACCGTCGATTCGCCATACATCGTCCCCTCCAAGCATCCTTGGTGGGGCGCAGACACGCAAACGAAGAAACCGCCACTGTAAACGGCGATCTGCATGGCGGCATGGCGGAGCGCCGCGCCGGCAGCGGCGGTATTTTCCCCGGTACACCGGCATTGTTTCGCTCGCGGGACAACGCTCCTCTGGTGGCGGCGCCAGATTCGGCGCGTCCGCGTCGGCAGCGCGCATTGCGTGTCCCCATATGAATAACTCGTCAAACGCTATGAGCGCCGCACACGCCGTCGCGTCGAATCTGGCGCCGTCGCCAGAGGAGCGTCGTCCCGTGAGCGAAAAAATGCTTTTGTACAGGGGCAAGTACCGCGGACACCAGCAATATTTGTTGGAGGGGACGATGTATGGCAAATCGACGGTCTATTTGATGAAATCATTCACTGCAATCGGTGCGTTGAGCTCAAAAAGGCTCAACCTGAGCTGCCGAAAGCTGCGCGCAGCGGCTTTTGTAAACAAAGTCGAACTTTTGTGCCGACTTCTTTGCCGTAAAAACAATCGCGACAAGATTCGCGAGTGAATAGACCGTCAAAGCGCGACATGATTCGTGAGTTACTAGACCGTCGCGTCGCGTCGCTTGCAAGCTCGAAGGTCGCATTTTCTTTTCTTATTCTTTCCAAGTCGCCAGACAGCCAGGGCCGGGTTCTTAAAATGGTCCCTTTGGGCAGCCGTTTTTTCTCGTTTTTACCCAAAAAAAACGACATTTCGTATGGTGTACGAATCCACAGCGCGCGGCATCGCGGGGACGGGGGCGGCTCGACGCTGATTCTAAGCCGTCACCACATCCCGAGACCAGCCCCCCTATTCCCGCACTCAAGTGAGGCCCGGCGTACCCATACTAATTCCGAGAAACCAGGGGTGCGGAGTGTTGCTCGCCCACAAGCAAACCGGTCAGGCGAAAATATTCGAGTGTAGAGCTCTACTGGTACGCGAAAGTATGGGTATTTAGTATTTCCGATACCTACTATTCGTCAGTGGCGAGAAATCACTGTATCACGCCAACACTGAAACACTACGCGCCGGGCACTATCACCGCCGCGCCATATTCACACTCACAGGCCGCCATATTCACACTTACAGGCCGCTCTCATCGCGGGCGCGCCGTGTCTGGCACGGCGAAGGACGCCCATGAGCCTTGTTGCCGTCTTTGGCGCGATCACACGACGTCATCCGCGCGACACTGCGAGCATCGATCAAGAAGCAGTACGTGCCAGGCTGAGTTCGCTCCTTGAGAACACCTACGATGGGCCCAACGGAAAGCGCGCAAAGGCGGCATTCAATGCATGTTGTGCGCGATGAACCAGCAGCAAATTCCCATCGACCTGCTGCATCCATTCTTCCGCTACGGCAGCGTGGCGGAGCGAGAGGTGGCAGCAGCGGTCTTGGAGGCGGCGCGCAATGCGCAAGGCGTCATCGTCAGCACGTGGATGGGGTGAAAAGGGTAAGAAAGGGGCGAGCTCGGCTGCTGCTAAGGGGGAGTTGGAGGCAGACAAGGTGGACCGGGTGGAGAGGTATGCGAGCCTGATGCACAAGGCAAAGGGGTTGGCGTCGCTGGTGGAGGCTGACATGGATGCATACAGTCTCATGCTGCAGGGCATTAAAGGCGCTCTACGTGGACGTCCGCGCACGGGTGGTGGTTGCCCGCCCGATTAAGAAGAAGGCAGCCAAGCCGACGAATGGCACCCAAGCTCCCACTCCGCCAACCTCTTCCGGAGCCGGCGCCGAACCCATGGAAACCGAGGACATGGCGCACGTGGAAACCCCGCTGAATCCCTCGACGGTGGGCAGGAAAAAGGTGAAGCGCCACAAGCGTGAGTGGTAAATTACTATATTCTATGTGCTGGCGCACTCATATATCAGTTATAATGATACTCGATCAAGTTGCTGGCACTGGTGAAGTAGCATCACCGTTGTGCGCGGCTTTCTTTATGGCACCTCACTGTCAATATTACTCACATGCCATCCTCGTGCGAGTCGACGCCCGCCGCACCCGCCCACATCTCCCGCAGGTAGATCCCCGAGGACCGTCGCCGCAGCCGCCACCGCTCCCCGCCACCGCAGCCGCGGCTCCCCGTCGCCGCCGCCGCGGCGGCCCCGGCATCAGATGTAGCCACGGCGAGCGGCTGGTGATGCGGCGCCGCTGTCGACACTCGCCTGGACGCGCCACCCGAGATGCACGCGCGCCCCATCTTGCTCTCGTGCGTGGCGCCTTGCGCGCGGACACCCGCCGACACACCGAGCGGCGGCGCACCACCTTCGCCTGCGTGGGGCGTGCGGGCGGACGCCTCCCGCCTTTTGCGTCCATGCGACAGGTACAGCGCTCCATCTCCCGCAGCTGCAGAGCATCCTCCGCCGTCACCGTGACGACCGTTGTCGTCATGGTCGTCATGCCAGTTTGAGAATGTGCACCGTGCAGGCGGTGATGCGCGAGGCGCGGGGCCGCCAGCGGCGACGGCGAGCGCGGTGGACAGCGAAGGTCATGGTACTCGCGGGGTGCCCGCCGCACGGCCGCTGCTTGGTAGAAGGGAAGGAGCGCGAGGAGGAGGTGTGAGGGGCGGCGAGGACGATTTAGGTTTGGGACAAGGACGCTTTATCTCTCACAGGAAACGTGAACACTGGTCCAACCCGACGGTGGATGCGCTCGGGTTTCAGCGTGGAGGCAGGCGACGCGCGGAGAAGGGGGCTGCCGGGGAGATGGCAGCTAAGCGCGCGATGGGCGCCGAGCCTTGAGCATCGACCGAGCGCACCTCACGTAAGGAATGCTGCTGAGTCACCTCCGCAGCGAATAACCCCCACAGTGCTCGCACAGAGCGGGGGCCGTACGCTTGGACGACCGCGCGCGCAAGCAACGTGCAGCTGGTGCGCCAAGCTGACAGGAAATCCGCGTGAGGCGAGCATGTTTGTGTAAATGCAGATATGGCGCGGTGCTGATAGAATGGCGCAGTGGCGAGGACGTGTTGGCGATTTGAAAAAATGCGACACGACGCGACGGTCTGTATGTTAACTCACGAATCCTGTACCGATTTGACGGTCTACCAACTCGCGAATCCTGTCGCGACTTCTTTTACGCAAAAAAGTCCGACTTTCTTTCCAGAAGCCGAATGCGCAGTTGCAGCAGGAGTGGAAAGTCGGTTTTTGGCCTTTGTTCTGGCAGAGGGGTGCAGCACAGTCAGTCCCACGAATCTACGAAATATGGTCGGGACGGGCTCCCACTTTCTTATGGCCAATTCGACCAGTCTGTGTCACGATAAGGAGAATAGGAACTCGGGACCCGCAGTTTCGAGGCCGAAACCGCGTCCTTTGGACGCGCCCTTTTGGCCCACACATATAACTCAAGAAATAGACAGGACGACGCGCCGAATCAGGGTTCAGACAAGCGCCCGTATCAAATAACTCAAGGAATAGACAGGACGACGCGCCGAATGGGCCAAAGGGCGCGTCGAAACCGCGGGTCAAAACTGCGGGTCCCGAGTTCCTATTCTCCTTATCGTGACACAGCATGCTGTGTCATGCGCCCGCAAAACACAATGGGGACGCGCTGTGAATCACCCACCGACAACCACACGAACAGGCAATTAGTCAGACACACCAACGACGTCTGCTTGTCCCGTATTTATCAGCACACTACGGTATGCGTGGTCTCACCATGTGGTACACGGCGCGGCGGAAGTACGGGAGGTGGTACAGCGTCTGCAGCAACGAATTCATGTAGCACGTTGCGCCCTGGGTCCAGGGCCACGCGATCGCGAGTTCCCTTCACCGTATCTTCGGACCGTTTCGGCGTAGTGCATCTGTGCACACTCGTCTCCTCCTCCTTCCTTCCCTTCCCCTCCCCGTGTAATCTGACTGTGTGGTCATGGTGTACGAGTGCACTCTTTAAATAATGTTCCGTACCAACCTCGGAACCTGGGAATCAAGTGTGTTTGGCGAGCATACCCACGTCAAAAGAAATGGCCCAAAATTGAAGAAAACCGCCAAACATCGCCCAAAATCGTCTCGTACCGAGCTCGGAACCTCCGGGACAACCGTGGTGCGTACCTGGCTCTGAGCAATATTTAAAGAGCCCACTCGTAACTGTACACAGCATCCTCCTCCTCTCGTCCTCCTCCTCCTCCTCCCCTCCTCCACCTCTTCCTACTCCTCCACATTTTCCTGCAGCACAGCTCGGGCACGCTCGAGCACATTTGACGTATCAAGGTAACAGGTGCAAGGCCCAACCTGGTTTTTGAGCCCGATATACCCCGTCTCTGTGCGCGAGTCGTAGTGATGCGGCGCCAGCTCCTTACGCACGTGCACCACAAGCCAGGGTCGGACACGGCGTCACCCCCCCCTCAAACCTCCCTCAACCGGGTGGGACACGGCTGTTAACCGCCCCTGAACCCCCCCTCAAAAGGGCAGGAGTGCCCAGGCCCTGCCTCGCAGTGGATGGTCACGGTGTCGTTTGCGGTGAAGCCGGCGGTGAGAGCCAGAAAAATACCGCTCGCTGCGTCGCAGGGTGCCACGTCAATCAAGTCATGGGGGTTTCACGTATGTTGGGTGACACGGCGGGCAGTACTCACTCTAGTTGTAACACGTGGTAAGCACGTGGTAATCGGATATCACACACAAGCATTTAATCAAACACATTGGTGACGACATAATTAGTAAGCAAGCGATGACCGGATATCACATCAGACGAACCGGGCGCAATCCACACGGCGTTACCTTTGGAGAGGTCGTTGAGCTCGGCTAGGCCGAGGTATTGGGTGAAGCCCCAGTCCGACTCGCGCCCCTCGAAGGTGTGGCTTGTTTCCTTCTTCACTGTGTGCAATTCGTCCGTCTGGCTCTCCAGCGTGAGCGAAAAGTGCGCGAACCCGCGCACAGGGCCGAGATGACGTCAACGCCAAGCCGCTCGCCTCGTCGCAAGAGGGTGTGGATGTCGAATGACGCAAGAAACGAGGTGAGGCTGATGGCGCTAGAAATAACGTTACGCTCGCTGCTTCATAGGATGCCCCGTGGCGCAAAGAATCAGGCAACACTATGGCCCTATCGAGTTGTCAAGTTGGGGGATTACTTTATGAGTTTCAGGGACGAAACGGTTTGGCTACGCAGAAAGGGAACTCGTGCAGAGCAGCCCGACTTGAGTGAATCCAGGGTCGAAACGGCTTGAGTTGCCCTGAAAAGGGATCTAGTGTGCCACAGCCCCACCGGCTCCAGTTATAGGGCTGCAGCTCAACGTCAGCCGCCTCGAGGTACACAGACATGTACTCGCAATTGTTGCCCATAGGGAAAACGAGCAAGCGCCTGTGGCGGGGCGGGGCGGGGGAAGGCCGGGCGTCAGAAGCTGGGGCGTTGCGACTGGGCGGCTATGTCTGACCACACGCGCTGTGCGTGCCTGCGGGTGACTTGAGGGGGAGGGCGTGGGTGACCGGCGAGTGCTATAGTCTCGGGTTTGGGGTGACGCGTTTTTCTTGTGCTGTGTGCGGGGCGGAGGGGTGTTTGGGGAGGGGGTAACGGGGGTAAAGAGATTTTGTCTGAGGAAAGGGGTGAGGCGCTTTTCCAGTAGTGTGTGTTGGGACGGGGAGTGTTGGGGAAAAGGGTACTTAAGGAGGCAAAGACATATCGTCTGAGGGGATGGTGAGGCAGTTTGTGGTGCTGCGTCGTGTTATCTTGACAGGCGACCGCTGCGTTTTCGTGCACTCGTACTCGGGTCGTGACGGTACCGAGTCAGGGCCTTTCACTCGTCAGGGTACCTGTTCTTGTAGTACGGGTGCGAGTGAGAGCACGAGTAGAATAAGAGTAAAAGTACGAGTACGAGTACGTGCGATAAGGTCACGAGTGCTCACCAGCTGTGCCCACCGATAGAGAAGGGCTCCGAGTAGGTCTTGGCGCCGCGACACAGAGCCCTTCACTGCTTGCCTGATCCGCTCACCCTTCGCGTCTTTGCGATATCATGTGGGGATATCTTGAGCGTAGGATCAGGGACAAAACCAATGCAGTACGTTGTCCGGCCACGCCGCGAATCTGGGACCAGTCCTCGATGACCCACTTGAAGGATCCCTTCGTGTCCTCCACCGGCACATTCAATGGGGGCGGCACAGGGCCGTGCATGAACACTGCAGCGCGGGCGGCGGGCGGCGGAGAAGGTGGGGGTCACATCGAAGGCTTTCTTGTTGTTGTGTGGCACGATGACAACGTGCGTGGGAGTGAAAAGCGAGCGTGTGGCGCTCCGCGCGGCGTCGGAGGGGGGAGACGACTCACCGTCCGTGGCGTCGTCCGCACCGGGCGCGTCGTCCATTCTTGCAACCGTCGACGCCCTCGCGCTCCTGCAAGAAACACCGTGCAGCCGCGGCGTCAGGAGAGTTCCCCCGGCCGCGCGAGAAACAGGCGGCCGTAGGCGTGGTACGTGACCAGATCCGCGAGTCAATAAAAGAATGTATCATACTATGTTCATATGACCTCTACTGATCTACGGCACTTTTCGTAGGACAATTTTGGTGCACGTCGGGTGCAAAACAGCTTGGTGTGGTCACGGTCATTTCTATATGTGTCCGTCTTATATTTCAAGTCTTAACGATCAAACCCCTACGATAGACCTCCCATTTAGACCCCCAGAGGGAGCCCAATTGAAGCGTCCACGAAGAGACCCCTCTGAACCTGGTGTTGTGTGGCCGCTGCTGCCGCTTTCGCCGCCGATGCCGATGCCCCGCACAGGCGCTCCGCGATGGTCCTGACGCGCGTGAGAGAGATGAGACGCAGCCAGCGTAGGCGCAGCTGGCGGGCGTAGCTCGCCCTCGTCTTCGCCGCCTCGTCCGACTCGTTGTCGTGGTCCAGGGAGTCCACCTTCGATGTGGCGTGCTCCGCCACCTCCGCGATGAACCAGGCCGATTTCGGTCCGCGTTTTTGGTTTTTTTCGTCATTTCTTTTGCTGTTTTGAAAAAGTCTTACAGGTTATGGATGAGATCGATTTAGACCAAGATCGACGAGTTAACGAAACGAGATGTCCCGAAATTGCGTGGAAATCAGGGCGCCATGCACACGCGCTTGACAGGCCGCGGTGGCGGCGTCGCCGGGAGGTACAAAATAATGTGGCACGGTAGATCGCCGCGAATACATATAAAGTTTCGCGTCCCGAGAAATCCCGGACGCCATTCGAGCATCTAGACGGTTTCCACACGGTGGTCGTGCAATTGAGCCATTTCTTCGTTCTGCCTGACTAGACACCATACGAAGACTTGGACGACTCAACCGCACGGTGCCGCGGAAAACCACGCGCGCCGACGTCCACGAGCACGGCGCGCGGCTGAAACGCGTACTTTATAGCATCGATGAGCAGTATAGCTCTTCGGTGGCGGCGTGCAGTGGCGCAACGCCGACTCATGGCGCGCGTCAGCCGAAGGTCATTCACCACTGTAAACAGCACCGGCTCGTGGCGCGTGTAAGACCGCTTTTTGACACAAAACACAGACTCCATTTTGGTGACATTTTGGTAACTTTACAATTCCAGGTACTCCATCCAGTTCGGGCACTTGGCCGAATTCGGACCTTTTTCGAAACGTGAGGAAAAAACGAAGATTCGTGCAGAAAGCGATTCGCACGGGACGCGCGACAGCGACGCGTCGACGTCGCCAGGCGGCGTCGCGGCTGGCGTTCCATTGCGCACACCGTATCGACATGCGGTTCTGCGAATCGCTGCTGCGTTCGGTCCACGGACGCCGCACATCTTGTGTCGATCGTGTACCGTCAGCCTCCAAAAAAGAGCTCTCAAGACCGCTCGAAGCCGTGATGGACCCGACGTGTGATTTTACCAAACCCTTAGGGTTTGGGTTTTAGTGTTTAGGGTTTCAATCAGTCACTGAAAATCAGTCGTTTTGGGCGCCGCGCGAAAACTTTTATCCAGACTTCGCTAGACTCCCCCGGCCTCCACAACTTTGGTGACGCCTTTAACGGGTTATAAACCGTGCTTTTCTAAATTTACAATTTACAACATCCATTTTTATCGAAATTTGAGTTGATTTTAGTTTCTTTGGTTTCGTGCCTGGTTGCCCAGCGGGGGTAGCTGAAAATTGTAAATTTAGAAAAGCACGGTTTATAACCCGTCAAAGGCGTCACCAAAGTTGTGGAGGCCGGGGGAGTCTAGCGAAGCCTGGATAAAAGTTTTCGCGCGGCACCCAAAACGACTGATTTTCAGTGACAGATTGAAACCCTAAACCAAAAACCCTGAAACCTAACCCTTTCTTATTTCTGACTGGCCACTGTTGAGTGAAAGTTGCCGTATTAATGATCTTGGACGGGCCAAATCACAATGGCCGAACACACTGCAGACCTACTGTTTGCCCACACAAACCACGAACACGCGTTAGGATTCAGTCCGAACCAAACGAGGTTTTGCCCATACGATGCCCTCCTCGATCCGTGTACAATCGGGGCGCGCAAATGACACACCGTACCCGGTTTCACAGACAAAAAAACCCAACGATTGCGCCATCGCGCAGAGACATCGTCCCAAAGCACGGCCCACGCGGAGACGCCTCGCTACCGGGATCGTCCCGGCGAG
>Ga0307489_10002079_pt1 | contig 13381 bp, 19 predicted proteins | sample SB12metaG_FD_202247 | JGI IMG/M metagenome (GOLD analysis project Ga0307489, IMG submission 202247) | Sea-ice brine microbial communities from Beaufort Sea near Barrow, Alaska, United States - SB 1.2 | ecosystem: Environmental > Aquatic > Marine > Coastal | place: USA: Alaska | collected... | reverse complement strand
CGCTACCCCCGCTACCCCCGCTACCCCCGGTACCTGCTGTTTCGCTCATCGTGCGTGTGGCGCCGACTGAAAAGTCATTTCTGTTTTGTCCCGCGCGAGCTAGGGTTTCTCGTAATCGTCCTGCTAAACCCTATACCCTAACGCGCCTAAAATGTAGGCGGCCTAAATTTCTAATTGCCGGGAGTTGTGAGTCGTCAAAAGGGATACTGATCCGGGAGTTGTGACTCGTCCGAATGTCCGGACGGAACGGAAAGTGGTCGGTCCGGGGGGTCCGGGGGGTCCCGTTACGGGCCCCAACCCCCATTTTGCCCATACGATAAATCGACGATCTGAGAATGTCGAAATCACTATTCGACGGGCACTCGCTGCCAGTAGTTGTTTACATGATGCTCAACCAATCCACGGAGCGAACGCTGGGGCGGGTTTCCCGCAAGGGGGCGAGTGAGTATTCGCTCTGAACCCCCAATGCACCAAAGGGTGTCCTCTTCTTGTGGACAAGTGAAAAAGGCTCGCCGCGTCACAGGATGCACTTGAACTCAATCAACGGGCGTCTGTAATAAATGGAGCATATATTTGCAGCCTTCGTCATGGCAATATTTCAACCCTTCATAGCGATAGGCTGATAGGTGAGAGGCTTGACGCGTGTTGGCTCCGTTGGTTTCTAGTTGGGCGCGGACGACCGTTCTTGTGGTTGCCGACCGGCCGGACTCGCAGCTCGGTAAAAATCTGTTTGACGCTTTTTAGCTTTTGCACATCGCGCACACGAGGAGACGGCGCCGGCAGCCGGGCTCGGCGGCGGCGTGCGGAACATCAACCATGACGCATGCCGCTAGGCCGCTCCTGGCGCTGCTCGCGCTCGCGTTGTCGTGCGCGGCGAGCGGCGCGGCGCAGCCCCCGCGCGACAAAAGCGACACGAGTAGTGAGCCGTCCGAGGCTTTTGCTTGGACGACGCAGCAGCAGCATTCGCGCGCCAACAACGACAACGTTGTGACGCAGGCACCCTACCCGCTGCGGCTGTACCGGCCGCAACCGCGGGAGGATGCGCACGTGATCACCAACTGCACCGACCTGCCTGGCAGGACCCGGCAGATACTGCCCGCCACGTCGCGTCGTCGACACGCTTTTGAGATTAAGTTATTCTCGGGTGCTTGATTTGAACGGCACCCTGCGACTCGCTGTGACGCGGCGAGCGATATCTGGCAGGCCCTGCTGCCCGGCGCGACCGGCGACTTGTCCATCGCGAACGGCACGTGCGTGCTGCCGCCCAACGCGTCATGCGCCCTCCCGCCCGGGTCCTGGGTCACGGGCGCGGGCAGCCTGACTCTTTCCCAGGGAGCCTCGCTGGGATGCCCCGACCCGGGCTGCCTCATCACCGTGGTCTTGGGCAGGGGCTTACACTCGTCCATATCTCAGCTCAACTTGAGCCGTGTCTAACTCAAGAAAACACCCTACACACCCTAAACACCCCCTAACACCCCCCTAACACGGGCTACACAACCCCTACGCGCACCCCCTATCCCTTACAAAGCGCTCAAGTTGAGTTGAAAAGTGGACGAGTGTAAGCCCCTGGTCTTGGGCGGCTCGCTCACGCTCCGTGGTGACGCGCGGCTCTCCGCCGGTTTCGTCAACGTCACGGCGGCGGAGGTCGTGGTCAGCGGCGCGGGCGGGAGCATCGACGCGGACGGGTTGGCGGCAGGGGCTTACACTCGTCCACTTCTCAGCTCAACCTGAGCTGTTTCTGACAAAAAAACACGCCCTAACACCCCTTACACCCCCTGACATCCCGTCAACACCCCCTAAATACCCCCTTAACGCACCCCGTATCTCAAACGAAGCGCTTACATTAAGCCGACTAGTGGACGAGTGTCAGCCTCTGGTTGGCGGACCCGGAGGAGGTCCGCGGGTGGGTCGGGTATGGCGGCGCCGGGTACGGGGCAGGGGCTTACACTCACTCACTTCACAGCCCAACTTGAGGACCTTTGGGACACATCGCTCACAGTGGAGCTCAACTTGAGCACCTTCGGGGCACATCCACGAATTAATGTGGGTTAACTGGGGGACGAGGTGAGCTTAAATTGAACGGAAAGGGGCAAAGTAAGCTCAAGTTGAGCGGAAATGGGAACGAGTGTAAGCCCCTGGTACGGGGGTGCGGGCGCGACGTGCCCACCCCCGGGGCGCACCCAGCCGGAAGGGGGCGGCGGGCGCGCGTACGGCTGGGACTTCGTCAGCGCCGGCGCGGGGGGCGACGACCCTCCACCGTACTCCGGGAGCAGCGGCGGCGGCGGCGGTGCTGGGGGCGGGGCAGGGGCTTACACTCGTTCACTTTTCAGCTCAACTTGAGCCGTGTATGACACAAGAAATCACCCTCCACACCCTAAGCACCCCCTAAGACCCCCTGAACACGGGCTACATGACCCGTACGCGCACCCCCTATCCCATAAAAAGCGCTCAAGTTGAGCTGAGAAGTGAACGAGTGTAAGCCTCTGGGGCGGGGGCCGCGTGGTGATCGTCGCGGGAGTGCTGACGCTGCGGGGCGGCGCGGTCATCTCCGCCAGCGGGGTATTCAACCCCGACGCTGACATGAACGATGAAGGGGACGGCGGCGGGGGGGGCTCCGGCGGGAGCGTCGTCATCGTTGCGGACGAGGTCGACGTCCGTGGCTTGGAGAATGATGACAGCGGCGGCAGCGGCAGCGGCGGCAACGGCGGCGGCGGCAGCGGCGGCGGCGGCGCAGGCGGCGGCGGCAGCAACGGCGGCGGCGGCAGCAGCAGCGGCGGCGAAATGGAGGACGATGACGAGAGCGAGGAGGGCGGCGTGATGGTGGGTCAGGTGCTGGCCACGGTGAGGCGGTGCAGGTTGAACCTATCAAACCCACGCTGAGAGCGCCCAGAACTAAGCGCATGAACCTGAACTCTGAAAAGCCGCTTTCAAGTTTTGCTTTCAATTTCAACATGCGCCGCTGCACCACGGGCGGCCCTGGCGTGGTCGGCAGGGACGGCTTCGAGGCAGGGGCTTACACTTGCCCACTTTTCAGCTCAACCTGAGCCGTTTCTGACACAAAATACACCCCAAATACCACCAAACACCCCCTAATACCTAATACCCCCTCATACCCCCTAAACATCCCCTAAATGCACCCCCTGTCCCACAGAAAGCGCTTACGATGAGCCGAAAAGTGCTCGAGTGTAAGCCCCTGCTTCGGGGGCGGCGGCGGCGGCGGCGGGAGAATCGCGCTGTCGCCCGAGCTCTGGTCGGGCCTGGCAGATATTGCTCGCCATGTCTTAGGATGCCATTCCACTCAAGAAACGAGGGTTCAAAACGAGTTGGACGACGTGGCGGGCATCATCTGATAGGCCTTCAGCTCTGGCCGCCGTCAATACTGGTGTCCGCCGCCGGCGGTCGGTCGGCCGGTGTGTGCGGCAGCGCCGGCTACAACGGCGCCGCCGGCAGGGGCTTACACTCGTCCACTTTTCGGTTCAACCTGAGCCGTTTCTGGCACAAAATTCACCCCACGAAACTCATGATATCCCCAAACACCCCACGCACACCCCTAAACAATTCCTAAGTGAACCCCCTGTCCCACAGAAAGCGCTTACGTTGAGCAGAAAAGTGGACAAGTGTAAGCCCCTGGCCGTCGGCACCGTCCTCAACACCGCGTCGGGTACCCTCACGATCTCCAACCGCGGCCCCGCCGGAACCACCGCACCGCCGGTGCCGCCTGCGTGCCTGGACCCCGCGGCGTGGGGGGCATGTGCCACAACACACCTCATGGGCGCTTTGCCGCTCCGGGGAATCTCCTCGCTCCTCATCACCGCCGCCGCCGTTGTGTGCACTGACGCCTGCCCCACCCCCCCAGTGTATCAGGAGGATGCACTAAACCCTAAACCCTTTGCCTCCAACTCCATCTCCATCGGTGCCTCAGCCGCCTCCACCACCTCCTCTTCCTCGTACTCCCGGATCGTGCACCTGGAGGTATCCGATGCGATCACTCTGACGGGATCCGCACACCTCCTGCACGGCAACTCCGCCTCCACCTCGGGGCGACGCACCGCCGCCACCGCAGCCCTGTGGCTCGTGGCCCCCACGCTGAGTATCACCGACCGAAGCTCTCTCGTGGTAGTGGGAGCCATGAGTGTGGACGGCGGTCCGACCGCCCGGGGCTCGGTCGTCGTGGAGGGCTCCAGCTCGCTCAAGATAATTCCCAAGGTGAGGCGGTGCAGGTTGAACCGATGAAATCCAAGTTGAAAGCGCCTGTAACTAAGTGCTTGAATCTAAGATACGATCATCTACTTTCAATATTTGCTTCCAATTCCAATTTGCGCCGCTACACCATGCCGGTGGATGCGGCTTCATACGTGTTCAACGTGGAGACGGTGCAAGTGAGCGGCGGCGGATTGCTATCCATGTGGTCGGGCGGCGCGCTTTCGATCACCGGGCGCGCTGACCAAGGGTCACTCACCGTGGGGGACGCTGCCGCCGCCGGGGGTAGCGCGGACAACTCCCTCCTCGCCGCCGGCCAGCTCGTTATCGACCGCTTCGCATCAATCGCCGTCAGCCGCAACGGTAGGGCCTCTCCCGCCACGTGTCACGTCCCCACTGGACGCCCATCCACGTGTCGCGTCCCCACTGGCCGCCCATGTACGTGTCACGTCCCCACTGGCCCTATACAGCGGCATCATACAGGCCCCGTCCGGCGACGGAGGCGAGTTCCCGGGAGACCAGGTGGAGTGCTCAGCCGCCGACTGCCCGGCCTACATCTTCGGATCCGGTCGGTCAAGTGGGGTGAAGCATGGGTTACGTACAAGCACGCCGCTGGTGGCGGGTGGGTCCACTACGGGCAAACAGTCAGCGACGGGCAGGGGCTTACAATCATCCACTTTCCAGCTCAACCTGATCCATTTCTGACACAAAATATACCTTGAAATTTTCATACCCCCTAGAACCCCCTAACATCTCCTGAAGACCCCCTCAACAACCCCTAAATGCACCCCCTATCCCACACAAAGCGCTTACGTTGAGCCGAAAACTGGACGAGTGTAAGCCTCTGGCGACGGGTGCCGCGGCTGTCGGAGCCATGGGCACAATGAACAGACAGTCAGAGGTGGTGGCGGGGGCGAAGGGTGCTGTGAGCAAACAGTCAGGGGGAGGTCTGGGAGGCATGGGCGTGGCGGGTGCGATGGATGCTATGAGCAAACAGTCAGAGGCTGGTCTGGGAGGCATGGCCGAGGGCGCGTTGCTGCCATGCCAGACGGGGGTGTCCACTCCGTTCTCACTGCAGCTGTGCCACAGCAGTGTCGTCGACGTCAGCCACGGTAGGCCGGTGCACGTTGAAACCAGCTGAAACCTCTGTTGAAAGCAAAACCGTTTCGTAAATGGGGCAGCCCCCCTACGACCCATTAGTTCCTCACTCTGATAAATGGTGGAAGCCCCCTATGCACCATTCAACGCTTGAAACCCATTTGAGATAACCTGCTTTTAAGTTCGGCTTTCAAAATCAACTTGCGGCGCTATACCACGGTGGAGTCATCGCGGCGCGGGCGATGCATTTCTACGCGGTGGACGTGGTGTCAGCAGGGCCTTACACTCGTCCACTTTTCAGCTCAACCTGAGCTGTTTCTGACACAGAACACACCCTGTAGACCCCCTGATATTCCCCAAACAACCCCTAAGCAACCCCTGAATGCCCCCCCTTATCCCACAGAAAGCGCTTACGTTGATCTGAGAGGTGGACGAGTGCAAGCCCCTGGTTGTCGGTCGGTCGGACGGGCGGCATAACGGCGGACGGCATGGGGTGCCGCGCCGGGGAGGGTGAGGGTCACGGGGTCAGCTTCCCGGCGGGCGCGGGCGGTAGGGCAATGGCAGATAATACCCTTCCTCCTCCTCCTCCTCCTCCTCCTCCTCCTCCTCCTCCTCCTCCTCCTCCTTCTCCTCCTCCTCCTCCTCCTCCTCCTCCTCCTCCTCCTCCTCCTCCTCCTCCTCCTCCTCCTGCTCCTCCTCCTCCCCACCACGTCATAGAGTGCCATTTTACTCAAGACACGAGGGTAATGAATGCGTTGAATGTGGTGGCGAGCAGTGTCATGACCTTAGCGGGCGGTGGCGGCGGGTACGGCGGGCGGGGCGGGAGCGGGTTCACGCCTGCTCCGGGAGTGCCGCCGCCACCGCCGCCACCGCACTCCCCGCCCCCGCCGCCGGGGACCATTAACAGCACAGGAGGCGGCGGCGGCGGCGGAGATGACAGCGGCGGCGGCAGCAGGACCGACAGCGGCGGTGGCGGCAACGGCGGTAGCAACGGGACGGTGGCGCCCGGCGGTAAGTCATACGGGAGCGGCGACTCACCCTGCATGACCTCCGGGGTGGGCAGCGGCGGCGGTGACGGCACGGCGGCGGCGGGCGGAAGCGGCGGCGGCCTCGTGGTGTTTGGCACCGCGCACCAGCCGCTGCTGGGGCTCAGCGTGGCGGCGGGCAGGGGCTCACACTCGTCCACTTTTCAGGTCAACCTGAGCCGTTTCTTACAGAGAAACAAACTTCCGCACGCCCCCTGCTACCCCCTAATCACCCCCTAATCACCCTCTAAATAACTCCTAAACGCACCCCCTATCCCATGGAAAGCGCTTATGTTGAGCTGAAAAGTGGAGGAGTGAAATCCCCTGGCGGCGGGCGGCTGGGTCAGCGCCAACGGCGGCGGCGGCGGCGGCCACAACCGAGTCGCCGCGTGGGCTGCTGGTATCAGGGGCAGGGGTTACACTCGTCCACTTCTCGGCTCAACGTAAGCGCTTTCTGTGGGGATGGGATAGGGGGTGCATCTAGGGGTGTTTAGAAGGTAGTTATGAGTTGTCAGGGGGTATTAGGGGGCGTGTGGGGTGTGTTTTGTGTCTGAAACGGGTCAGATTGAGCTGGAAAGTGGACGAGTGTCAGCCCCTGATCAGTGGCAGCGATGGCGGCGGCAGCGGCGATAGTAGTGCCGGCAATACTAGCGGCGGCGGTGGCGGCAGTGGAGGCAGCGGAGGGAGTGGAGGCGGCGGGGTTGAGGGGGGAGCTGGAGGGGGCAGCGGCGGCACGGTGCTCATATTCACACGGGCGCTGGAGGTGGAACCGGGCGGGCACATCGGGGCGGACGGCGGGGTGGGCGGCACGGTCGGCGGCGGAGGCGGCGGCGGCGGGCGCGTGCACCTGCACTGGCCCACGCCGCTTCCCGACCCCGGTAGGGCGGTGCAGGTTGACCCCAGGTTGACCCCGGTCGGACCGCGCTTGTTCAGCGCTTGAAGCTAACATGTGATGAAGCTCTTTCCAACTCTGCTTTCCATTTCAACTTGCGCCGCCACACCCCGGGCAAGGCGGGTACAACCGCTCGGCGCCGCCCGCCGCGGTCACCGCCGCCGGCGGTCACACAGCCGCGGGCGGGGGCTTACACTCGTCCACTATTCTGCTCAACCTGAGCCGCTTTTGTCACTGACACTCAACAACTACTCCCCTTAAAAGTGCTTACGTTGAGCTGAACAGTGCACGAATGTAAGCCCCTGGGCGTGGGCGGGCCTGGCGTGGGCGGCACGGTCACCACCATCGCCTGCCCGCCGGGCCTCACGGGCCTGCTCTGCCTGCGCTGCCTGCCCGGCACCTACAAGGTAGGGTGCTTGCCCCTATCAAAACCAAATTAAAACCGCCTGAGACTAAGTGCTTGAAACTAAAGTGTGATATACTGCTTTCAACTTCTGCTTTCAACTTCAACTTGCGCCGCTACGACAAGGACACCTCTGGCTCTCATCCGTGCCAGCTGTGCCCGCCCATACCGCTCCGGGCCGTGTACTCTGACCCGGGTGCGGCGGGCGCTATCACGGCTGCTTGTCCTTACAAGTGCACGGGCGCTGGGTTGCGCAAGCCGCACTGCGTGACGCGGATGGAGGCGGCGGTGGCGGCGGTGGGGGGGCCGATGGCGGCGGCGGCGGCGTTGGCGGCGGCGGCGGTGCTGTTGACGCTACCCGTTGCGGCAGTGTACGGCAGGGGCTTAAACACTTCCACTTTTCGGCTCGACGTAAGCGCTTTCTGTGGGACAGTTTGGTGTGGTTCAGGGGGTGTTTAGGATGAGATAAGGGGTATAGGGGGCGTTCATTGTGTATTTTGTGTCAGAAACGGCTCAGATTGAGCTGAACAGTGGACGAGTGTAAGCCCCTGGTGTACGGCCGCATGCGCGCCGCCGAACTGGCCCTGCTACGGCAGACCGGTGGTGGCGGCGGAGGCCGGCGCCGCCGCTTCGGCGGTGGCGGCGGCGGTGGCGGTGGCGACGGCGGCCCGGGCTCGCGCTTCGGCGGACAGAAGTTCAATACCCCCGGCGCCGTCGGCGCCGCCGCGGGCAGGGGCTCACACTCGGCCACCTTTCAGCTCAACCTGAGCTGTTTTTGACACAAATTACACCCTACATACCCCCTTATATGCCGCAAACACCGCATAAACACCCCCTAGACAACCCCTAAATGCAGCCCCTATCCCACAGAAAGCGCTTACGTTGAGCCGAAAAGTGGACGAGTGTAAGCCCCTGGCCGCCGGAGGGTACGAGCGATTCGCAGGCGTGGCAAGTTCCAGCCCGAGCCGCGTGCGTGGGTCCGCCCGCTTCCTAACCTTCGGCGGCGGCGCTGGGAGCCCCGACGCGTCTGGGCAGGGGATTACACTCATCCACATTTCAGCTTAAGCTAAGCTGCCTTTGTCACTACCTCCACCCAGGGCACCCGGCGTATCCCTGGAAAGGTGCTCACGTTGAGCCGAAAAGTGGACAAGTGTAAGCCCCTGCGTCCGGGTCTGGGCTGGACGGTGAAACCAACGACTTGTCCACGCCGTTTCTTCAGAGCCTGAGCGAGGTGATGGGCGAGGAGGAGGCACGAGCTGACACTCGTCCACATCTCAGCTCAACCTGAGCCAGTTTTGCTCATTGAAGACGCAGCGTTGTCCACTTCCCAGCTCAACCTGAAGCCGTTTTTGTGACTCAAATACACAACCTAGCTCATAAAAAGTGTTCACGACGAACTGAGAAGTGGAGGTGTGCCCACAAAAGGTGCTTAAGTTGAGCCGAAGAGTAGACGAGTGCCAGCCCCTGGGAGAAGGGCGGGGTGACCGCTGCGTTTCTACACCGCGTGTACTTCATGGGGAGCAACACGCACGGCGACCCGTGGCGCTTGCCGGCCAACCCGCCTGCCGCCGTGCGCCCGCTGCTGCACGCCGAGGTAGGGCGGTGCAGGTTGACCCTATCAAAGCCACATTGAAAGCGCCTGGATCTAAGCTCTTGAAACTAGAACACGAGAAACTGCTTTCCAACTTTGTTTTCAATTTCAACTTGCGCCACTCTACCGAGGAGTGGAGCAGGCTGGTCCGCGCGTGTGCGGTGGGAGCTCCGGCGAGCTGGGGCGGGGTCGGGGGCGCCAGTCACCGCGGGGGGGGAGGGGGGGGAGGGGCCGGGGAGGGACCAGTGCGACTGGCGGCGCCGCTGCCGCAGCCGCCGCCGCCGCCTTCCGGGGGCGGCGGGGGCGGGGGCGGGAACGGGGGAGGGGACGGAGGCGGAGGCGGAGGTGGGTCGGGGAAATACAAGGTAGGGCGGTGCAGGTGGACTGATCAATTCCGCATGGAGAGCGCCTGAAACTTAGCGCTTGCAACTGTAATCTGATGAATTGCTTTCACTGTTTCCTTTCAATTTCAACTTGCGCCGCTACACGCAGGGCGGCGGTGGCTACGGCGGCGCAGCACACTCCCGGTGGGACGGAGCGGTGCACGCCGCCCTCACGCTCCTCTGTCCGCCCGCGGCGTCCGCTTGGCTCGCCAAGTCCCGCCGCCGCGCCGCAACCGACGTCGCGCTACTCATGGATCACTACGACCGGCAGGGGCTACACTCGTTCACCTTTCAGCTCAACGTAAGCGCTTGATGTGGGATACGGGGCGTTTGGGGGGTGTTTAGGGGGTATGTGTGGAGGTGGTGCAATGAGTGTCTTGGCGTCTAGGGGACGCTTTGAGTGTCACAAAACGGCTCAGGTTGAGCTGAGAAGTGGACGAGTGTAAGACCCTGACGACCGGCGGTGTCTGCGCTCAGCGCGCGCCCGCGCCTTGCAGGAGGGCCTGGCGTTCGGTGCCTCGGCCGACGGCACGTGCGCCTGGCTCGACTTCTTCGTGCAAGGTGACGAGGAGGCAGGAGCTTACACTCGTCCACTTCTCAGCTCAACCTGAGCCGCTTTCGTCACTGACAGAGTGACGCCAACCTGCGTGTCTCACAGAAAGTGCGTACGTTGAGCAGAAAAAGTAGATGAGTGTAAGCCCCTGCAAGGAGGACGGCACGGTGCCCCCCGAGCTGCTCCTAACCACGGTGCATTCCACCCTGCGCGGCAACAACGACTGCCCCCAGACACAGCGGGAGGATGAGCTGTCAGGCCGGCTGCCCATGCCGGTGGTGTTCGCCGGTGATGGGTCGTACGATTCCCCGTGGCGGTGCGGGCTGGCGGGGGAGGATCCGGCGGGTGAAGGTCTGCCGGCTGCGATCATCGGACTTGCGGTACCTGCGCCGGTGCTGGACGAGGTTCTCCGCGGGCTGCGGGCGCACCTGCGGGTGTGCAGGAAGCTGTCCGGCAGCGGCGGATGCAGTGGTGACGGCGGCTGGGGCGCCGGCGCCGGCAGGCAGTCTCAAGACCTCGGCCGCGCTTCTGGTGACGGTGGCATCGGCGGCGGCGGCGGTGGCGGCGGCGGCGGTGGTGGCATTAATGGCATCGGCGGCGGCGGCGGCGGCGGCGGGAGCAGGTTGGGAGGGGGACGAGGCATTGCCCGTTCTACCACCGCCTCCACCTCCGCGTCCGCCCTCTCCACCGGCTTCGCCGCGGGGACCTCCTTCACGTTTGCGTTCGCCCCAGCCACCTCGCATCCCTCCTCTCTGGGTAGGGCGGTGCAGGTTGAACCGAACCGATGAAACCCGAGTTGAAAACGCCTGGAGCTAATCTCTTGACAGTGTGAAATGTTTGACTGCTTTCAACTTTTGCTTTCAAATCCACCTTGCGCCGCTACATCTGGACCCGAGTATCTCACCCTCCGCCGCCGCCGCCGAAGCGGTCGATCCCTCTGCCGCCGCCACCGGCCTGGACGCCGTCGTGTCCTACCTTAGCACGGTGGCCAACCCCGCGCTGCGAGCGCATGGGGTGGCGCTCACCCTCGCCGCGTTTGTGCCTCCCTCTGACGCTCAACACGGCGGGGGCCGGGGCGGGGGCAGGTTTAGCTGTGACGGCGGCGGCGGCGGAGGAGGCAGCCGGGGGGCTGGAGGCGGCGGCGGCGGCGGCGGCGGCGGCGGCAGGAACGGCGGAAATCACGGCGATGTGTTGGCTGGCAGCGGCGGCGGCGGCGGGCGGTTCCAGCTTGGGATGGTCGTGCACCGTCCGGGTGACGTGCCAGCGGCGGCGAGGACGGGGCGACGGGGGACGGCGCCGGCGGGGACGTTGGCGGGTGCGGGGACGGGGGCGGGGGCGGGGGCGGGGCCGCGGCCGGGGGCGAGGACGGCGCCGGCGGGGTTGCCGGCAGGGGCGGGGGCAGGGGCGGGGGTGGCATTGTTTAGCAATTCTCTTGGTGCTGGTGATGCCGCTGGTGTTCCCGCTGGATTAAACCGCATTCGTTCGCAGCCGCAGGACCTTCCGTTCGCCCGGGGTAGCGGCGGCGGCGGCGGCGGCGAGGGTACAGATGGCGACGGCGCCGGCGAACGATTGCTGCCGGTGCGTGCCGGGGATGTGGAGGACGGCGGAGCGAGCGGCGGCAGCAGCATCGCCGGTAGCCTGAAGGACAGCAGCCTGCGGGGGCCGGCGGCATGGGCTTACACTTGTCCGCTTTCCAGCTCAACTTCAGCCGTTTTGGTAACCCCTCCCCGTGTCCCCATGTCTAATGTACTGGGGGAACATCATGCACCCAACGTATCCCACAAAATATGCTTACTTTGAGCTGAAAAGGCCCCTTGCTGGCGGCGTGGGCCGTGGCGGCCGCTTCCAGCACGACGCCGCCGCGGGACCCGCTGGGTGATGAGCACTTCCTCAGCCTTCGCGCGCTCACCAGCCCCGTCAGGCCCGGGACCCGCCTTACCACCGGCGCCGCCAACGCCGCTGTTGCTGCCGCTTCCACCGCAGCCGCCGGTAGCAGCAATCACGACAGCCGTCGAGGGCACGCAGACGATGGCGGCGGCGGCGGCGGCGGCGGGGGTGGTGCTGCTTCCGGCTCTGCGAAGATGAGCTGGCCTCCACAGCTGGAGGGGTCTGGGTCTGGGTCGGGGTCTGGGTCTGGGTCTGGGTGGGGTCTGGGTCTGGGTCGGGGGAGCGGCGGCAGGGCCCAGACCTTAGAAAATTTTAGTGGCGTGGACGAAAGCCTCTTCGGAGGCGGCGGTGGTGGCGGCGGCGGCGGTGGCGGCGGCGGCGATGATGGACCAGGCGACGACGGTGGCGGCGGAGGAAGCGGGTACGGCGGAAGCGGAAGCGGTGACGGTGGCAGCGGCGCGGCTCGTCTGAACGCGCTGCTCGGTAAGATGCCCCACGGCACCGTCCTCGTTCCTTCCCCTGCGTCGTCCTCTGTGATTGCTGGCGGCGGCGGCGGCGGCGGCGGCGGTGGCCGCAGTGGCGGCGGCGGCGGCAGCGTCGAATATGGGGTCGGCGCCGGCTTGTGCCGATTCATCTTCCAGCCGGTGTGGCTCCGCAACCGCCGCGCGACGGCCCCGGGGTTCCGCATGGTGGTGGCGGCGGGGGCGGTAGGGCCTGCCAGTCATTTCCCTCCACGTCATCTAACCATCTTTGAACCCTCCTTTCTCGAGCTAAACGGCACCCTATGACGTGTCGAGCATTGGCAGCCACACGACACCAGGTTCAGAGAGGTCTGTTCATGGACGCTTCAATTGGGCTCCCTCTGGGAGTCTAAATGGGGGATGTACTGTAGGGTTTTGATCGGTAGACTTGAAATATAAGACGGACGCATACATTGTCTGCCAGGCCCTGGGCAGCGGCAGCCCTGGTGTTGTGCGACGCCCTGGTGGGGTGGTGCAGATTGACCCTATCAAACCCATGTTGAAACCGCCTGGAATTGAGCGCTTGAAACTGAAGTGTGATATACTGCTTTGAAATTCTGCTTTCAAGTTCAACTTGCGCCGCTACACCCTGGCCTCCTTCGCCGTGGTCGCGCAGTGCCTGGCCTGCAACGCCACGCGCCTCGCACTGGCAGGGGGGGTAATAGGCCGATTTCGGTATATCGCCTGCGTGAAATGCCCATACAGAGTTGCGGGCAAAGCGTCAGCGCTCGGCGCGGGAAGGCGGTCGCCAGGTTGAGCGCCCATACCGAGTAGCGGACACAGCTTCAGCGCTGGGCGCGGGAAGCGATGTACCGAAATCGGCCTATT
>Ga0307489_10002077_pt1 | contig 13384 bp, 25 predicted proteins | sample SB12metaG_FD_202247 | JGI IMG/M metagenome (GOLD analysis project Ga0307489, IMG submission 202247) | Sea-ice brine microbial communities from Beaufort Sea near Barrow, Alaska, United States - SB 1.2 | ecosystem: Environmental > Aquatic > Marine > Coastal | place: USA: Alaska | collected... | reverse complement strand
GGAGGAAGAGGAGGAGGACGTTGCGGAGGAGGGGGAGGAGCAGGAGGACGATAGGATGCCACAACGTCGGGAGGCTCCGGGTGGCGGTTCGGGTGGCGGCTCGGGTGAGGCATCGGGCACGGCACGCGACGACGACGGTGACGGCGATGTCGAAGGCGACGACGACGATGGTCGCGGCGGGGGCGAGGATGTGACGCAGGACGACATCGACTGGCTCATCAACGAAATGGAATCTTTGCAAAATAACATGGTAGGGAATGATGGACAGCGCTCGCCACATCATGTGTAGACCTTCAACTCAAGAAACGAGGGTTTAACATCCATTTTATGGATGGTGCTCGCCACGTCATAGGATGTCATTGATGTGACTCAAGGAACGAGGGTTCGAACCGCGTGCGATGACATGGTGAGCTCTAACCATGAGTCCCTACCGCACGGAGGACCTGGACGAGGGGGAGCTGTGGGAGCGTCTCGCTGCAATCGAAAAGGAAAACAAGCGCATCACGGAGCTGTGCGGTGGCCTCAGTGTTATCAACATGAGCGGGGGCGGCGGGGGCAAGGGCGTGAAGGGCACTTTAGGCGGCGGCAGCAGCGGCGGCGGGAACATGAGTGGCGGCGGGGGCGGCGGCGGGGGCGTTGTCGGCCAGGGGAGCTTCAAGAACGTTGCGAAGGTGGTTGGGAGCGAGATGTTTGGTGTAGTCGACGGCCTCGGCTCCTTGCTCCTAACCACGGTGGACCAAGCCAAGGTGCAGCGCGACAAGGCCGTCGAGCTGCGCGCCAAGATCGAAAAGCAAATCCGCGACCGAGCAGTGCTGCAGGACTTGGACGCATGGTGCGAGGCACTGCCAAAGGGCGGGGGCGCGCAGAACCGCAGCGAGTGGGCCAGCCGCGGGTTTCAGGATCCGCTCACGGGCTACGGGTTGGGCCACGAAGTATGGAAAAATAGCTGATGCACTGATAGAATATGAGCAGGTAGTCTGATGTGAATGATGAGACTTCATAAGGCGGCGGTGGCAGTGGCGTGAGATTACATTGGTACGAGTACACAGATACAAATATATTCAAACATATAATGCGGATGACACCGCACCGGGCCTTTGCTGCAGGCGGCTCATGCTGCACAACAAGCCCAAGCAAGCGAGCCAGGCGGAGGAGGCGAAGGTGGAAGGGGCTGGTGCGCGTAACATCCTGGATTCGCTCGAGCAGCAGTTCCCCGAGCGTGTGAGGTCCACGGCAGGGGCTTACACTCGTCCACTTTACAGCTCAACCTGAGCCGTTTCTGACACAAAATACACCTCAAACATCCCCTAACACCTGCTCACACCCCCTGAACACCTCTTAAACAACCCCTAAACGCACCCCCCATCCCACAGAAAGCACTTACATTGAGCCGAAAACTGGACGAGTGTAAGCCCCTGGTCCAAGGTATCGGACCCGGTGAAGAAAGAGGAAGACTTGAAGTTCAAGGCGTTGGCGGAGAAGAAAGGTAAGGAGGTGCTCCTGTCGATCGACAAGGCGCTGAAGGGCATGGAGAGCAGCGCGCAGACCCTGGCGGCAAACACAGGCGGCGGCGCGGCGGCTCCGGCTGTGGAGCGCGCGCTCACGTGGTTCAACCGACAAAACGACTTCGTGAAGCGCGGGCTCATGCTGGCGGCGTTGCTGACCATCGTATTCTTTATCATGGTCCACACGTACGACGAGGAGGTGGAGGCAGGGGCTTACACTCGTTCCCATTTCCGCTCAACTTGAGCTTAATTTGCCCCTTTCCGCTCAACTTAAGCTTATTTTATTCCCCACATAACCCAAAAATTACCCGTGGATGTGTTCCGAGGGCGCTCAAATTGAGCTCTAATGTGAAAGATGTGTTTCCGATGGTCCTCGAGTTGAGCTCTGAAGTGAGCGAGTGTAAGCCCCTGGGTGGAGGGCCAGATGGAGGAGATTGATCAGGACATCGGAACCACCGGGCGGCGGAGGCTGACGCGGAGGTTGCTTGGTGATAGAGGAATGGGGTAGGAGGCTTCCCGTAGGTTGCTTTCTGAGTAGTGATGCAATGTTGGCTGATGGAAAGTAGATAATAGAGATTGGCGTTACGAAGTGTAGCACACAGTGTATCGCACACGTTGCATCATATTAGTACTCGCGTTTAGCTCACGCCGATTAAAGTATCATATGGATAGCCTGTTTTCCCATTACAAGTCTATGGGTTGGCGAAAAATACAATGTAGTCACGGAACACACGAATAGACCCTCCGCTCACACTTTGAACTCCTTGTCTACGCTATTGATGAGCTTCCGCGCACGGTCCGACATCACCTCCTGCGAGGGCCAAATGGACAGTGCACGCCAGGTCAGTCGATTCTTACTAACTTTCATCGAGCCCCAAGGCACTCACATGGTAAGCATTAACCAACCCCGTCCGCCATTTCAAGCGGACAGACCAGACAGTCTGTATGTAGGCTGTACATGCCACGTCATTCGACATGTGATGCCATTCAACTCAAACAACAAGGCTCGGCAAGTGTGGTGAGGAACGTGGCTGGCAACTTGTCCTCAGCCCTAGGGTCGGCCAAGTATGTTGAATGACGTGGCAGGCAATATGCCATTTCGCCCCACCACCCGCGGCAGGTTGGCCCACCCCGCCTCCTGCTTGATCTCGAAGAACGCGCTGGCCACCCAGGCAGAGAACCATATGCTAGGGCCTATCAGTCATTGCTCGCCACGTCAAAAGATGGCATTTCACTCAAGACACGAGGGTTCACAACGCGATGGATTGACAGGGCCTGGCAGATATTGCTCACGAAGTCATAGGATGGCAATCAACTCAAGATACAGGGCTGGATGACACGGCGAGCAATGTCCGCTGGGCTCTCCATGCCCATTGTCCGCCGTGTCATAGGATGGCGTTTAACTCAAGATACAGGGGCCAATGGCGAGTTGGATGCCGCGGAGGGCAATACCTGTCAGACCCTATCGCCGCCTGCCTGGGCATCGCCTCAACTCAAGAAACGAAGGTGGAAGCGCGTTGGATGACGTGGCGAGCAATATGTGCCAGGCCACACCCGAGGCACATGAGCAGCGCCACAGCGAACGCTAGGCTGTGGTTAAAATCACTCACCTCGTGCTCCTCCGGGCTGCAGAGTCGCGACGTAGAACACGGCACAAGGTTTGATTGGAATGGGGCGGTGAGTGACAACGCAGGCGCAGCACACGGGTAGATTCGAAGTCGGGCCACCGCTGCTTGGATAGGAGCGAGGTGACAAGCATCGTTTGGTGCCCTACCCACGGGTCGGCGAACTCGCCGCCGTCCTCGCCGTCGGGCAGCCCGCCCACAGCGCCGGAGTCACCTCTGTCCATGTTGAGGGCGCCCGTCGGCAGGGGCGCACACTCGTCCACTTTTCAGCTTGACGTGAGGACTCTTTGAAGGAAACGCTGGGTGGTTTCAGCGGACTTCAGTGACAGGAAATGCTAATGCCACGCAGAGAAGTGGACGAGTGTAAGCCCCTGCCCATCAGGCTCGCCGTGTTCTTCCCTAGGTCGCTCTCAATCTCTTTCTCCAACTTATCCTGGAACTTATCCGCCTCCGCATCCTCGGGGGACACGGGCTCCTCGCCCGTCAGCGCCGGGTCCTTCAGCGCGTCGAGCGACACGACGGACTCCGCGTGCGACGCCGACGACAACACACCCTGCGTCAACAGGATATTGGTGGACGGATCAGACGGCTCGCTTTGGTGGTTGGACGGAGCCCCCATCAAAACTCGAAAAACGTGGTTTGTGTCTGCGAGTGTGAATGTGTAAAACGGTGTTAAGGAAACATGCTTCTTGGTCACAGACATAATTGGCGGCTGCGGTGAGCGGATGGTTCAGAGCGTGCAAGGGGGAGGGCGGGTGATGGCGTCGGCGTCGGCGTTGGCTGTCCGTGAGTTGAGGGCGTGCAGCGGTATAACAGATGCCACCACTGTGTGAACATGTGTTGAGTGTTTGATCAAACAAACACGTCTATCCGGCTCCGCAGCGAGGGTTCCGCCGTGGTGGCGGCGTCGACGGTGGCGGGGCAGGGGCAGGGGCACGCGCAGGGAGTCGCGCACCTGCGTGGACATGGAACCCATCACCTCACCCACGGACTTAGCCTCCGCGGGTTCGGCATTGTCAGGTTCGAATGCGCCGGCCTCCGCCGCGGGTTCCTCGACGGCCGCCGCGCGCGGCGCGGCCTTTTTCTTGCCGGCGTCAGCGGGGGCGCCGCCCGCCAGCAGCAGCGCCAGTAGCAGCGCCGAGCACATCAGCGCGGACGTCCGCATCGCGTCGCGCCGTGGAGTGGGGGCGCGGGTGGTGCAACTAGTGTGCGGACACGGCAGCTTAGCAGCGGTAGCGGCAGCAAAGCTATCGTTCATCAAAGAGCCATTGTCTGCGCAGATCCGGTTGGTTATCCATCCATAGGATCAGCGCAGATATTTCCGGTTCCGGCACGTTTCATCGATCTTTCCACGCGTTCATCATCCCCGTCATTCAAGTTCAATGTTCCGTGTGTTTGGTGGCGTCGTCGTCGTCACTGCCGTCGTTGCACGCTGCTCGCGCAGGACTCAGAAGGGAGTCACACCCCGAGGCGTACCGGCAGCAGAGGCACGCCTACGCCGCAAGCACGCTAAGAAAGCTGCCGCTACCGCGCGCGCCGAAAGAACAGCTTCAGGCAACGAGTCTAAAACAGTTAGTTAATTCTCGCGGCGGCGGCGAGGGCGACGCATCCAGCAGCGATGGCACCGGTGGAGCTAGCTGTAAGGTCCTGTGTCCATGCGGCGAGTGTCTGCGAGTTCGTATGAGGTACACGAACGGTCAGGTTGAGCTGAAAAGGGAACGAGTGGCCAGCCAGGGAGGCGAACACCGGTGCACTATCCATCTATCCAAAAAGTATCTGCGCGAACCGTCAGGTTTGAGCTGACAGGCTGCCGAGAGACTGCCTGTAGGCCCTGCTGCCCGCTAGTATGCCGCGGCTCTGATGTGCGTGCCCTCAAGGGATTCGTCGCCGCCGCGCTGTGCGGCCGCGATGTCACCTTCGTCCCCATGATCAAAGGCGCCGAGGGATACTGCGGCTCGCAGTTAGTGCTCGACCCCAAGGGCCTGGCGCTCAGCGACGCCAATGCTATCGCGCGGTACCTCGGGGGCGGCACAGGGGCAGGGCCTGGCCGCTCGCTCATAATCTACTGGTTTGCCCGCACAGACTCGCGGTAGCCACCTCCCTGGCCTAGCCACCCGTTCCATACCTGTGAGGTACATCGCTCGCCACGTCATGGCATGCCACGTAACTCAAGAAACGGGTTCGCAACGCGTGTCGATGACGCGTCGAGCAATGTCTGCTCTACACGCGGGGCTCGCTGATTCCCGCTACGGAAGCCGCGCGTTGGGCGACCGAGCGATGGACGGAGTGGGAGGGGACGGCGCTGTCGCCCGCAGTGAATGTCGCGTGCACCACCAAGGCAGTGGCTTACACTCGTCCACTTTTCAGCTCAACCTGAGCCGTTGCGGACTCAAAACACACCCTAAACACCTCGTAATACCCCCTAACACCGCCTACACACCCCCCTAAACAACCCCTGAATGCACCCCCTATCGCACAAAAAGTGCTTACGTTGAGCTGAAAGGTGGGTGAGTGTAAGCCCCTGCACCAAGGACTGTGTTGCCCTCGTTAAGCTGCTCAGCTCGACCCTGGCAGGGGCTTACATGCGTTCACGTTTCAGCTCAACCTGAGCTGTTTCTGACACGAAAACACACCCTACACACCCTCAAACATCCCCCGACACCTGGACAACAACCCCTAAATGCCTTCCAAGCGCACCCTCTGTCCCATAAAAAGAGCTTACGTTGAGCTGAAAAGTGAAGGAGTGTAAGCCCCTGCACCCTGGACGCGCAACTTCTGTCCACCGCCGGGAAGGGAATCACGGGAGGCGACGCCCCGACACTCGCCGACGTCGTCATCTGGTGCGCGCTCTACCCGGTAGAGTCTGACATATAGTCGTTCACCACTTCTTACGATGCAGTTTAAATCAAGACTCGAGGGTTCGAAACGCGTTGGATAACATGGTGAGCTACGAGCAAGGGCCTGGCAGGTATTGCTCACCGCGTCATATGATGCCATGAATCAAGACAAGAGGGTTCGCAATGCGTTGGATGACGTGGCGGGGAATTTGTGACAGGCCCATCTACCAGGTGCTTACCGAAGGAGGGCTAAGCGACGGTCCCAAGGCAAGGACTTACACTTGTCCACTTTTGAGCTCAACCTGAGATGTTTCTGACACAAGTAACACACCCTCAACACCCCATAACACCCCCTGACACCCCCTAAACACCCCCTAAACAACCCCTAAATGCACCCCCTGAGCCACACAAAGCGCTTACGTTGAGCCGAAAAGTGGACAAGTGTAAGCCCCTGTCCTTAGACCGTGTCGCCAGCTGTGTGGTCGTGGTTCAACACCCTTGCCGCACATCCCGCTTTCACAGCTGGCGCCACCGCCGCCAAGGCAGGGGCTTACATTCGTCCACTTTTCAGCTCAACCTGAGCCATTTCTGATACAAAATGCACCCTGAACACTCCTCAATATTCCATAAAACCCCATAAACACCCCTCACACAGTCCCTACATGCACCCCCTATCCCACAGAAAGCGCTTACGTTTAGCCGAAAAGTGGATGAGTGCAAGCCCCTGCGCTAAGGCGTCCGGCGTCACAGCGTGCCAGCTGTGCGCCACCGACGGCCAAGCCCTGGTGGGGACTCATGGACAGTGCTCGCCACGTCGTCGTGTCCATTTCGAACCCTCGTTTCTTGAGTTAAATGGCATCCGATGACGTGGCGAGCACTAACCATCAGTCCCTAAGCCCTGGTGTTGGATCAGCAGTCCAAGGCGCCTCCCAAGAACCCCACTTCGGAGAAGTTTTGCATCACCACCGCCATCAATTACGCCAACGGCAACCCGCACATGGTAGAGCCTGGCAGACGTTGCTCGCTACCTCAAAGGAGGTCCTCGAACTGAACAGCAGAGTTCAACATGCATGCGAATGACGTTGGCAGGGTCACATGCCCGGCACTAGCACACGGGGCACGCGTACGAGTCCATATCCACCGACGTGATTGCGCGCTACCACCGCGCGTACGGGCGCCAGGTTCTGTTCCAGACGGGCGCGGACGAGCACGGGCAGAAGATCGCGGAGGCGGCGGAGGTGGCCGGCGTCAAACCCATTGAGCTTTGCAACAAATACGTCAAGGCGTTCGAGGCGCTCAACTCGCGCGTCAAGGAGAGGCGGTGCAGGTTGACACTATCACACTCACGTTGAGACCGCTTGAAACTAAGCGCTTGAAACTAAAGTGAATGTGATATACTGCTTCTAACTCCTGCTTTCAGCTTTAACTTGCGCCGCTACATCAAGGTGTCCAACGACACGTACAACCGCACAACCTCGGAGGCGCACAAGAAGGCATGCGCCACCCTCTTCAACCTCTCTAAGGCCAGCGGCGACATCTACCTCGACACGTACGAGGCAAGGGCTTACTCTCGTCCACTTTTCAGCTCAACCCAAGCCGCTTTGGCCACAAACTCCACCCAAGGCACCCAACGCATCCCTAAAAATGCTTATGTTGAGCCGAAAAGCGGATGAGAGCCCCTGCCTCGCCTAAAAGACGGCTTAGGTTGAGCTGAAAAGTGGACGAGTGTAAGCCCCTAGTACGAGGGGTGGTACAACGTGCGGGAGGAGACCTTCGTGACGGAGAACGACGCGGCGCTGTCCAACTACATCGACACGGTGAGCGGTAAGCCGCTGAGTAAGATGAAGGAGGAGTCATACTTTTTCCGGCAGAGCAGGTATCAGGCGCAGCTGGTGAAGCACATCGAGGACCACCCCGAGTTCATCATGGTGCGTGTGCCCAGACTGTACCTCGTGCTTCTCGCCACGTACCTCTCACCTCTCACCTCTAGCGAGTGGAGTCTATTTGCCCTTAGTGTTTCTCTCGGTCTCACTTCATACCTCCTACCTCCAACGTCCCACCTCCCACCTCCCACCTCCCACCTCCCACCTCCCACCTCTCACCTTCCACCTGACACCTATCACCTTCCACCTCCCACCTCGCACCTCCTACTTATCACGTTACACCTCTAGCTTCTCAACCTCACAGGTTTCTCACCTCTCACCGCTCCTATCCCACCTCTCACGTATCACGTCCGCAGCCGCCCAAGCGGCGCAACGAGATTCTGGCGCGGCTGCGCGCGGACGACCTGCGCGACCTGTCCGTCAGCCGCACCACCTTCGACTGGGGCATCCCGGTCCCCGACGCCCCCGGCCACGTGCTGTACGTCTGGTTCGACGCGCTCACCAACTACCTGACGGGCACCGGCTGGCCGGACAGGCCGGCGGACGCCGCCAGCTTCTGGCCCGCGGACGTGCACATCATCGGTAGGGTCGAGTCAATCACATTCGGATCCGATCCGGCAGTTTAATCCTGTGGCCGGATCTGGCGGATTTTCGGGCGTTTTGGGGCGTTTCAGGAGTGTTTTTGGACCGTTTTGGGCGTTTTCAAGCGCGCTCGCCATGTCGTGCACTATTTCACTGCGGTGTACCGGTTCGGGTCACACCCTCCATGTGAGACCGTCCTGTCCTGAAGTCGTTGCCATCATATAACGTGGTTTGCATGCACTGCATGTTATACCCTTGTTTCCTGGCGCTCCGTTAACATGACATGACATCACATGACATCATATGACGTGGTGAGCATTTTTATGGTCAACCCGGCCCTTGTCGAAGGGAAAGACATTCTGTGGTTCCACTGCGTCATCTGGCCCTGCATGCTCTGGTCGGCCGGACTGCCCCTGCCCACCACGGTCTTTGGCCACGGTCAGGCGGTGCAGGTTGAATCTATGAAACCCAAGTTGAAACCGCCTGGATCTAAGCGCTTGAAACTGAAGTGGGAAATACTGCTTTCAAATTCTGCTTTCAAATTCAACCTTCGCCGCTACACCACGGCTTTATCACTGCCGCCGATGGGCAGAAGATGAGCAAATCCATCGGCAACATTGTGGACCCTATCGTGCAGCTCGCCAAATATAGCTCTGACAGCTTCAGGTATTACCTCATGCGCAACGGGATCTACGGCAGTGACATTCCTTTTTCCGAGTCCAACCTGGTGTACACGCACAACTCCGACCTCGCCGACGTGCTGGGCAACTTGGTGCACCGTGCGACGAACTTGTGTGTGAAGAACTGCGAGGCAGGGAGGTTGTTGAGAACAAGCACTCGACCGACGTTGAATCTCCTCCTCCTCCTCTTCCTCCATGCGTCTGTATGAGCATTCACACTGAAGATAAGTCATGCTCTCATCTCGGTCCAAGTGCTTGGTCTCAACGACCCTGCTGCAAGGGCGTGGTGCCGGCGTGCGCGGCGGAGTCGGTGTTTGACGTGGCCGCGCTGCGGGTGCAGACGGAGGTGGCGATGAAGGCCATGGCGATTCACACGGCGTGCGAGCTGGCCATCAACGCCATGAAGGACACTAACAAGGTAGGGCGGTGCAAGTAAGTAGGGGGTATATTGGAGGTATATTGGAGGGGTTATATAAGGCGTATACAGGGGGTATGTAGGGGGTACGTAGGCGGTATGTAGGGGGTATGCAGGGGGTTTTAAAGCGCATATGGTTTCAGCGCTTGAAACTAGAACAACAACAACTGCTTTCAACGTTTGCTTTCAAGTTCATCTTGCGCCACTACAACAAGTACCTGACGGAGTCCGCGCCGTGGGCGGTGAAGGGCGACGGCGCGGCGGAGCGCAAGGCGGTCATCATCCGCACCACTTTGGAAGCCGTGTACGCCGCAGCGCACTTTCTGGCAGGAGGGTTATTGGGAGTCAGCGCTCGACCGATGGTTGATCTCCTCGTCCTCCTCGTCCTCCTCCTTTTCCTTCTCCACCATTTCCTTCTCCTCCTCCTGCTCCTCCTCCTCCTTCTCCTCCTCCTCCTCCTCTTCCTCCTCCTCCTCTTCAGCGCGTCTGTATGAGGTTCCAACTTGAAGGTGAGTCATTCATTGATATCGTGTCGAGCGCTTGTTCTCAATGGCCCTACTTCCTGTCGCCGTTCATCCCCGACGCCACGGACGCCATCTTCCAGAAGCTCGGCAGGGGCTTACACTCGTCCACATCTTCGCTCAACCTGAGCCGTTTTTGTCACTGAAACCAGCAAAGCACCCCAACACATGCGACAAAAGTGCTCACATTGAGCTGAAAAATGGACGAGTGTAAGCCCCTGAAGCTTGGCACCCCCGCGGTTCAGATCTGGAAGTTGAACCGGGGAGAGAACCTCAAGGCGGGAACCAAGGTGAGCGTGGGGGACATTCTGTTTGCGAAGCACGAGGTGGAGGGCGAGGCTGCAGCAGCCTCCGGGGCCGGGGCCAGTACCGGTGATAAGAGCGGCAGCGGCGCGGGTGGTGGTGATGATGCGGGGAAGGGTGGTAAGGCGGCGGCGGCAGCAGCGGTGGCGGCGGCAGCAGGGTGGTGATTGCAGAAAATACTCGACCGGCATTGAATAAACTCCTCCTCCTTCTCCTCCTCTGCGCGGGCATGGTCTGTATGAGCATTCACCCTGCAGGTAAGTCATCAAATCATGCTCCTATCTCGAATCGAGTGCTTGATCTCAATGACCCTCCTACATGGCCGTAGCGAAGAAGGCGGCCGACGCGGCGGCGGCGAATGCGCCGGTGGACGTGAGCCGCGTAGACATCCGCGTCGGCACCATCGTCAAGGTGAGGTCGGTCGGACAACGCACATCAAGTCACTCGTCACAGTGTGCGTGTGGAGACACCCGGACAATTCTTGATACGTCACTTGTCACAGATATCGTTTAACTTGATAAAGGAGGAGTCTCAAGTGTGTTGATCATATCCGTCCGACCTCACTCCGCCTCCGGAGACCACTATCTATCCGATCGAATGTCATGTGTGTAGATACATGCTTGTCCGACCACACGTCAAGAGACACCCAGACATGGAGAAGCTGTCACGGTGTGGAGACTGTTTGTTCATAGTGCGCATCAAGCCTCTAACCTGTCACATGTCCGGCCGACCCTTCGTGAAGGTGTGGAGACACCCGGACGCCGAGAAGCTGTACTGTGAGTCCATTGACATTGGCGAGGCGGGCGGGCCGCGGCAGGTTGTCTCTGGATTGGTCGAACACATTCCAGAGGTGAGGACGAGTCAAGCATGCTCCACACGTTTTACCCCGCGTTCATTGACGTGAGCTTTCATTATTGTGTGATAACGTTCATCGAGCCCCATGACGCTTCACAAGGTGAGCATTAATCACCCCCATCCGCCGTTTCGAGCGGACGGACTCTCGATTCTGTCAGGATTGATTCACGTGAAAGTAAATAATGTTCGACGATGCGTCATTCAACAGATTGAACATTCATGGTGCGACGAGGCGATCATTCCCATTTGACCCTGAGCTGAGGATCAATTTCTGGGGGCGCGCGTGTGCGTGGTGGCGAACATGAAGCCGGCCAAGATGCGCGGGGTGGAGAGCTGCGCCATGGTTCTGTGCGGTGAGGACACGCACCCATAGTGCTCGCCACGTCATATTATTTTTTTCTTTAATTAATGTTCATCGAGCCCCAAGGCGCTCACATGGTGAGCATAATTCAACCCCATCCATCTTACTTGACAATCTCGAAACGACTCGTCTGACGTGCCAAGCATCATTCATTGACGTTTAAATCATCATCTCTCGACGTGCCGAGCATTGTCCTTTGACGTTGCCAGAGTTGTCCGCGTGACCTTACTCGGCGGGACGGGCCCGGAGGGCAAAGTGGAGCTAGTGACTCCCCCGGAAGGGGTGCCTAATGGCGAGCGCGTCATGTTCGATAACTTCCTGGGGGATGCGGACGGCGTTCTCAACCCCAAGAAGAAGGTCTTCGAGGCAGGGGCTTACACTCGTTCACTTTTCGGCTCGACGTGAGCGGTTTCTGAGGGATAGGGGGTGCATTTCGGGGTTGTTTAAGGGGTGTTCAGGAGGTGACAGGGAGTATCAGGGGGTATTTAGGGTGTATTCTGTGACAGTAACGGCTCAGGTTGAGCTGAAAAGTGGACGAGTGTAAGCCCCTGGTCCGAGGCGGTGCAGCCGGGGTTTGAGATATCGGGCGGGGGCGTGGCCGCGTACAAGGGTTGCGCGTTCGGTACCAGCAGAGGATCGTGCAAGCTCCCAACGCTCATCGCGGGGACCATCAAGTAAGTGACGTGCGTGCCGACGTTCGGGTTTATACCGCGCGGGCAAATTGCGGTTGCCTGCATTTTTATTATGTTCATGGAATAAGCAATCCTCTCTTCAACACAGATCTGCACTCTATGCCAGCTTACGATTAACACGTGCAACATTTCCCCTCCTACTAGCGAAGCGTTTCGCACGTGACTTATGAAGATTTTCGTAATTGCAAACGTTCGAAATTCCCGAACGAATGGTTTCCCAGTGATCAAAAACTAAATGGCAACTATCCTCGATAGCTCGAGCACCCTTCTGACAACAACAACACGTCCCCCCCCCCACCCCGCCGCTGAGGGAACGTGTGCCCTGTTCGACACACCTCAACGTTCCCGGTCACGACACGGCATCCGCTTCAGAGGTCCTCGTGGTACGTGATCCAAGCCGTCTCATCCGGCTTGGTCCACGACACCTTATCGCTCACGGTGTTGTGGTAATACGGGCGCCCCGGCGCCGCAGTAGTTTTGGCATCCCCCGCGCTGTCCAGGTCCTGCAACACCTCCTGCCACGCCTCCGCCGCATACTCGGGCGTCTCCAAGGTGCAAGGCCCAGCACGAGTGCAGGTTTTGTTTGAAGGAGGAGGGAACTGAATGGCTAAGGAGGTCATCGATTGTCACCTTAGTAGATCCTATGACGATTTTCACACCCTAGTGCCTTGTCTGAAGAGCTTACTCTCTGCAGATTTGATGTAACCTGTAGTATGTTGGAGTTCGGTGATGTGGCCAAAAGCCAAATATGTATAAGCAAACCAGTGACGTAATTATTGGCCCACAGACGAGACGAGACTTACCCAGCCGGTGGTGACTTTCCCAGTGGCCGGGTCTTCGCGGCCGTAGTAGGTGCGGCCCGTGGTGGGGTCCTTGAGCCCCAGCTCCCTGGGCCGCTCATAGGTGGAGACCCCCGTGATGCGGTTGTAGTAGAAGGTCTTGGTGCGGCTCTTGCGACTCCACGCCAGCACCGCCGGCTGCTCCTCCGTGCAGAGTCACAAAGAATATGGAAAACGGTGTCAGCCCGTATGATGAGTTGTAACCATCCTGCCGAATGAATGCCCCCATGAGTAGCCCCTCTGATAAGTCATGTCACCATCCTGTCGAATTATAGAACCCTGTGAG
>Ga0307489_10002076_pt1 | contig 13385 bp, 23 predicted proteins | sample SB12metaG_FD_202247 | JGI IMG/M metagenome (GOLD analysis project Ga0307489, IMG submission 202247) | Sea-ice brine microbial communities from Beaufort Sea near Barrow, Alaska, United States - SB 1.2 | ecosystem: Environmental > Aquatic > Marine > Coastal | place: USA: Alaska | collected... | reverse complement strand
TCTGTGAAATGGCTGAATGGAAACACACGCAAAATACGAGGCAGACGGCTCGCCAAGGACTTCCCGAGCCATTTGTTCTCGCGCGGATACGCGTCCAGCGTTGCCGACCGAGGGTATTGGACCAAACCTTCGCAGGCCGTTCGCCACTCAACCCCCGCCAGAAGCGTCTCCACCCGTTATCTCGCGCGCTGATCGCGTGCGCGCGTCATGTTGGAGCCCCGTGTATCGTCTCAGATCTCCAAAAACTCAACAAATCGTCAAATTCGAACGATTTTCGAAAGAATCGATATCCGTGCCGAAGATACAGACGTGTTGGTGTATATATATACATATTGTGACATTTAAAGACGAGCCCACGCTCGAAAATGTATTTTAACTTAAGAAGAAAGAAAGTCATGCTCCAATCTCAGTCGCGTGCTTGCTCTTAATTTCAGTGCCGGGGTGACAAGTCACCCTGATCTCCACGAAATCGAGGGTCTATTTACTCAAGGATCGCGACCCGGTCGGACATTCAGCGGGTCGGTCGATGGGATTCCCAAAATGGACAGTTCTGATTGGTCGAACTGGATTCGATACCACACCTTCGATACAAGACCCGACACTGAGTTGAATGACCCTTATGCAAGGCGCTGGACACCGAGCTGGTGAAGCTGCGGGTGGACGCCGCCGCGGTGGCGACCGCCGCGGACGCCGGGCAGGGGCTTACACTTGTCCACATCTTTGCTCAACCTGAGCTGTTTTTGTCACTGAAACTAGCCAAGCACCCCAATACATGGTACGCAAGTGCTCACGTTGAGCTGAAAACTGGACGAGTGTAAGCCCCTGACGCCGGGCTGCAGAGGCTGAACAGCGAGTACGTCGCCGCCGCCAACGCCGTGGCCGTGCGGGAGCTCCGCGTGCTGCGCTTGCTAGGCTCTGTCCGCGCGCTCTCGGATTCCAAGGTTGAGCGCGAGGCAGTGGAACGCGCGCATACCGCGGCGGTGACGGGGGCGCTGCCGGCGCTGGACGCGGCGGTCACGCGCGCCGCTCTCGGCGTCTCAAAGGCAAAGGCGCTCCGCGACACGCTCACGGCAGGGGCTTGCACTCGTACACTTTTCTACTCAACTTGAGCGCTTTGCATGGTATGGGGTGCTCATAGGTGTTTTGTAGCCCGTGTTAAGGGGGTGTTTGGGGATGTTTAGGGTGTGTAGGGTCTTTTCTTGTGTCAGACACGGCTCAAGTTGAGCTGAGAAGTGGACGAGTGTAAGCCCCTGGCTCACGGCGGACGACGCCAAGTGTGAAAAGTCCGCGCGGCGCGAGTTTGGTGATGATGAGGATTTCGGCGACGTGCTTCTGCGGGTAGGGCCTCGCAGATAATGCCTGCCACGTCATCAGCCAAATTATAGACCCGCATTCCTTGAGCAATTTAATGTGGGTAGGGCCTGGCATATGATGCCTGCCACGTCATCAACCACACTATAGACCCTCATTTCTTGAGCCAATGTAAAATTGCGTCACATGAAGTGGCGAGCATTATCTATGACAAAGTGCACCAAACCACTCAGACACTTATAAACAAGTAGTACTGAGTCGTCCCGCTCGACCCAATCAGAACGCTCCATTTGGACGCAGAACGCTCCATTTGGACGACTTAGCACTGAGTCTCACTAAGTGTCTAAGTGGTGTGACGCACTTTGTCATACCAGGCCTTCATTGCGGGTGCTGAAGAATCGCACGCGGCCGCCGACCAGGGGGAGCGGCGGGGCCGGGCCCAGTGCCGGGGCCGGGGCCGGGGCCGGGGTTGGGGCGTCGAGCAGGGCGCCCACCCCTCGACTGGGCTCGGCCGTCCGGAGGGGCTCATTCAGCGGGTCGGCCGGCCGGCAGTCGCCTACCATGAGCGGGTCGGCTGGCCGGCAGGGGATTACACTCGTCCACTTCTCAGCTCAACCTGAGCCGTTTCTGACACAAAAGCACACCCTTGACACCCCCTAACGACCCCTGTCATCCCCTATGCAACCCCTAAACCACCCCTACTTGCACTCCCTATCCCACAGAAAGCGCTTATGTTGAGCTGAGAAGTGAACGAGAGTAAGCCCCTACCGGCCGGCCGTCACCCACCATGAGCAACAGACCGTCGGCCAGCTTCGGTGCAGGTGCCGGTGGCTCCACTCACCGAAGTTTCGGTGCCGGTGGTCGGTCGGCGAACGGTCCGACTATGCCGCCGCCGCCCCGCTCGCCCTCGCCCACGGACGACCATTCCTCGTCCGCCGCCGCCGCCGATCCCGCCTCCGCCGCCGCCGCCGCCACCGCCGCCGCCACCGCCGCTGCCGCCGCCGCCGCTACCGCTACCGCTGCCGCCGCCGCTGCGGCCGCCGCCGCTCTGGACCCCTTCAAAACCGCGCGCCCCGCACCAGACCCGGCGCGCCCGTCAGTGGCGCCACCAGCCAGAACATCCAAGGCCGGTCCGGCCGCGAAAAGTGGCGGCGGCGGTGGCGGTGCGCCCGCCTTCATCGAGGTAGGGTGCTGCAGGTTGACCCTATGAAACCCAAGTTGAAGCCGCCAGGAACTGAACGCTTGAAACCAGAACATGAGAAACTGGTTTCAAACTTTGCTTCCAATTTCAACTTGCGCCGCTACACGGAGGCCGCCTTCCACGACGGAGACATGCCCGACGGGCTATCGCCGGCAGGAGCTTACACTCGTCCACTCTTCAGCTCAACCTGAGCCGTTTCTGACGCAATATACACCACAAACACCCCCTAGTACACCATACACCTCACAAGCACCCCCTAAACACCCCTTAAACGCACCCCCTATCTCACAGAAAGCGCTTACGTTGAGCCGAAAAGTGGACGAGTGTAAGCCCCTGATCGCCGGACACATGGATGCGGTGCTTGCATGCCCGCGACGCTAAAATGGCCAGCGAGGAACTGCTGCGCAGCGCCGCGGAGGCACTGAGGTCGGCAGAGGCGGTGGTGGCGGCGGCGGCAGGGGCTTACACTCGTCCACTTCTCAGCTCAACTTGAGCCGTGTCTCACACAAGAAAACACCCTATACACCCTCGATACCCCGTAACATCCCCTTAACACGGGCTACATAACCCCTACGCGCACCCCCTATCTCATAAAAAGCGCTCAAGTTGATCTGAGAAGCTTACCAGTGTAAGCCCCTGTGCGGCGGCGGCGGAGCATCGCGCGGGTGGCAAGCGCGTCGACGCGTTGATAGCCCGTGGCGCCGACATCACCGCCGCCTCCTCCCTCGAGCTCCTCGACCTGGTAGGGTGGTGCAAGCTGACAGGTTCAAAGCCCATGTTCAAAGCGCCTGTGGTTCAGCGCTTTGAACGTATGATATGATACAGTGATTTCAACAGTTGCTTTCAAAATCAACTTGCGCCGCTACAACCTGGAGACCACCCTCACGCTGCGCCAGGGCCGCGTGGAAATGACGGGGGACCAGAAACTTGCGCATGGTAGGGCGGTGCAGGTAGACCCTATCAAAGTTACGTTGAAAGCGCCAGGAATTAAGCAATTGAAACCATAATCTGATGAGCCGCCTTCAAACTTTGCATTCAAACTCAACATGCGCCGCTACAGCATGGCTTTGACGACTACAGCGACGCAGTGTTCCTCCACCGGTCTCACATCCAGGTGAGGCGGTGCAGGTTGACCCTATCAAACCCGAGTTGAAAGCGCCTATAACACAGCGTCTGAAGCTACAATGTGATGGACTGCTTTCAAGATTTTGCTGTCAAATCCAATCTGCGCCGCTTCATCGAGGTGCTCAACGACGACATCCGCCGCACGGTAAGGCGGTGCATGTTGACCCTAGTAAACCCGCGTTAAAAGCGTCTGGAACCAAGCCCTCGAGACTGAAATGTGATAAATTGCTTTCAAATTATGCTTTCAAGTTCAACTCGCGCCGCTACAGCACGGGCGCGGAGAAGGTGGAGGTGATAAAGCAGCAGGCGGCCGGTCGGCTGGATATCTACAAGCTGCAGTGGGAGCAGAAGCGCGACCAGATGCGCGAGGAGGACCTGCACCAGAAAATTCAGGCAGGCGGGGGGTTAGGCCAACCCGATTTAATCTCGAGATCCGGTCAACCCGCCCCCTCGATTTTGGGCGATTTCAGACGAGTCGGATCGGATTTTGGGTCCTTTTCCTCACACGACGCGGTCCATTTTGGGTTCAGGATTGCTCGTGAGTTTAGGGTTTATGCCAGGGTTCATTTTGCCAATACGATTCAGACCGACTTGCTGATCCAACTTACTCGCCCCCTCACTGCGATCCGACCCAAAATGTTGACCGGATCTCAAGTTTAAATCGGGCTGGCCTTATTGAGAACAAGCACTCCAACGACGTTGACTCGAAGAGCCGAGTCAGCGCGCAGCGCGTCTGTACGAGCTTTCAGCCACCCTGAAGCGACCTCGCAAGTCATGCTCCGATCTCGGTTTGAGTGCTTGTTGTGAATGACCCTCCCGCCCGGAGCTGCAGTTGTTACGGGTGACCAAGGCAGGGCGGTGCAGGTTGACCCTATGAATCCCATGTTGAAACCGTCTGGAACTGAGCGCTTGAAACTGAAATCAGATGGAACTGCATTCAAGTTTTGGTTTCAAGTTCAACTTGTGCCGCTACACCTAGGAGATGAGCGACACGCTGACCTCCACATCAGGGTCGGGCCGGACGGACTCCGAGACGGTGGTCAAGGCAGGGGCTTACACTCGCTCACTTCAAAGCTCAACTTGAGGACCTTCGGGAACACATCGCTCACGTTGAAGCTCAACTTGAGCACCTTCGGGCCACATCCACGGGTTAATTTGGGTTGTGTGGGGACAAAGTGAGTTTAAGTTGAGCGGAAAGTGGCAAAGTAAGCTCAAGTTGAGCGGAAATGGGAACGAGTGTAAGCCCCTGGGTCAAGGAGGAGGCCAGGCTGCTGGCGGTTCTGGCCAGGCAGCGCAGCATCTACGACTCCAAGGTAGGACGGTGCAGGTTGACCCTATTACATCCAAGTTGAAACCGCCTGGCACTAAGCGCTTGAAAGTGAAGTGTGATATACTGCTGTCAAATGCTGGTTTCAAATTCAACTTGAGCCGCTACACCAAGGTGGCGCATTGGGAGAACCAGCAGCGCATCACGAGCTCCGCGATGGCGTCGCGGCGGGCGGAGAACGAGGTGTTGTTGGAACGCACGGCGGCGGCGGCGGCGCTCCTCGAGCGGCGCACGGTGCCGGGCAGGGGCTTACACTCGTCCACTTCTCAGCTCAACTTGAGCCGTGTCTGACCCAAGAGTACACCCTCCACACCCTAAATACCCCCTAACACCCCCTTAACACGGGCTACACAACCTTTACGCGCACCCCTATCCCATTAACAGCGCTGAAGTTGAGCTGAGATGTGAACGAGTGTAAGCCCCTGGTGCCGGGCGCCGCATCGCCTGGCCGACCTACAGACCGTCCCGGCAGCGGAGCATCGTCCGCCGGGGGCAGGGGCTTACACTCGTCCACTTTTCGGCTCAACATAAACACATTCTGTGGGATAGGGGTGCAATCAGGGGTTGTTTAGGGGATGTTTAGGAGGTGTCAGGGGGTATTAAGGAGTATCATGGGGTGTTCAGGGTGTGTTCTTGTGTCATAAACGGCTCAGGTTGAGCTGAGAAGTGGACGATTGTAAGCCCCTGGTTGTGGGGTCGCCCGGTGGCGGCGGCAGGCGGCGGGGCGCGAGCGGGGCGCGCGCGGAGACGGCGACGCCGACGGGAGGAGGCCGCACGGCGTACTTCCCGGTGCCGGCGCCCCCGGTAACGCAGCGGTCGCAGTCGGCGCGCTATTACCGCGGGAGCGGCGGCGGCGGGGGCGGCACGGGGGGCGGGTCGGGGTTGGGGGCGCGGGAGGGGGCTGGATCAGAGGCGGGGGCGGGGGCAGGAGCCGGCACTAATCCCAGCGGCGGCAACAGTGTAATCGGTCCGGCCGTCGGAAGGGTCCGACCGTCCACGGCCCGGCGCTCGGCCCGAGCCGGCATGGTAGGGCGGTGCAGTTTGACCCTGTCGAACCCAAGTTCAATCTACCTGGAATTAAGCGTTTGAAACTAAAATTTGATGAACCGCTTTCAAAGTTTGCCTTCAAATTCAAGTTGCGCCACTACAGCATGGGCGGCGGCGGCAACGGCCCGCAGCCCCGCGTGTTCACTGACTCCGCCGGCGCCGCCTCCTCCGCCGGGGGCAGGGGCTTACACTCGTCCACGTTTCAGCTCAACGTAAGCGCTCTTCGTGGGATAGGGGGTGCATTCAAGGGTTGTTCAGGGGGTGTCAGGGGTGTCAGGGGGTGTTTTCTTGGCAGGAACGGCTCAGGTTGAGCTGAGAAGTGGACGAATGTAAGCCCCTGGGCGGGGGCAGCGCCGGCGCTAGCTACCCGGACGATGACCATAACGAGTACACCATCGAGGCAGGGGCTTACACTCGTCCACTTTTCAGCTCAACCTAAGCCGTTTTGGTCACACCTCCCCTTGTCCCCCTGTCTAATAGACTGGGGGAAAATCATGCACCCGACGAATCCAACAAAATGTGCTAATGTTGAGCCGAAAAGTGGACGAGTGTAAGCCCCTGCATCGAGGACGAGTACGACGGCAACCTTGGGCGGTGGGAGGAGCAGCCAGCCTCGGGAGCCACCGACCTCGGGAGATGGGACGAGCAGCCGCAGTCCCCTGGGGGCGGCGGCGGTGGTGATGGTGGCGGTGGCGGCGGCGGCGGCGGCGGCGGCGGCGAATCCGTGTATGAATATGAACACACAGTCAGTGGCGGCGGCGGCAGCGGCGGTCCGCAGTGGAGCGCGCGGCCGGCCACTGCCCCCGGCGGGGGGTATCAAAGCCCCAGCCAACGGAAACGAGCCCAGAGCGCCTCCGCGGTATGGTGGTGCAGGTTGACCCTATCAAACCCAAGTTGAAGGCGCCTGGAATTGGGCGCTTGAAAGTGAAATATAATATACTGCTTTATAGTTTTACTTTCAAATCCGACGTGTGCCGCTACACCGCGGCTGCGAAGGACCCGGCGGCGCCGCGGCTGCGGGCGATGCGCACCAACAGCAAACTGACGGACATCTCCGCGCAGCAAACCGACGAGATCGCCGCGCTGCGGAGGTTGGGCGGTGCAGGTTGAACCGATTAAACTCAGGCTGAAAGCGGCTCGAACCAAGCGCTTGAAACTTTAATATTATGAACTGCTTTCAAGCTTTGCTTTTAAATTCAGCTTGCGCCTCTACACGGAGGGAGCTGACACGGCTGCAGCTGCGCAGCTTTCCTGCCTTCCCGGTAAGGCAGTGCAGGTTGCCCGTATCTCACCTACGTCGAAAGCATCTGGAACAAGCGCTTGAAAGTACAATATGATGCACTACTTTCAAACTTTGGTTTGAAATCTAATTGCGCCGCTACATCCCGGTGCCGCAACACACCGTTCCCGTGCCCCCGGACTTCGCCGGCCTGCCGTGACGCCGCACTGCACGGTCTCTGCGTCGCCGAACCTCTCCGCCCCGCCGTGAGCCGTGTGGATTCAGGGGATGTAATTCGGATGAGCTGGGGAGCATCGGTACCAATCCGCGCGCGTGGGCGTGCTTTCGCTGACGCTTTCGCTTACGCTTTCGCTTTTGCTTTCGCTTATGCTTTCGCTTACGCTTGCGCTTACGCTTTCGCTTTCGCTTTCGCTTATGCTTTCGCTTTCGCTTATGCTTTCGCTTTCGCTTATGCTTTCGCTTTCTTATGCTTTCGCTTACGCTTTTGCTTTCGCTGTGTTAGTTATTTAATATCATATCATATTCATCTGCAAACATATCGTGCGCTACGTGTTTGTCACTAGGATTTAACTGAAATGAATTCCCCCCCCCGCCCGCTTCGGCGATCTGACTTCACGATTTAGAAGATGGTGGCGGTGGCGAGGAAGACGGCCATGCCGACCATGGCGGCGCGACCGTTGATCTTCTCTGACGTGGCGTTGAAGATCTCGTTCAGGCCCGCGCCCTCGTAGAAGGGGCTCACACTCGTCCACTTTCCAGCTTAAACTCAGTGTCGGGTTTGGTATCGAAGGTATGGTATCGAATCCCGTTCGACCAATCAGAACTGTCCATTTCCAAGATCCCGCCGACCGACTCGCCGAAGGTCCGACCGGGTTACGATCCTTGAGTCAATAGACCGTCGATTTCGAGGAGATAAGAGGGACATGTCCCTCCTACACTGAGTTTAACGTAAGCAACCTTTGTGGGATAAGGGGTGTTTAGAAGGGTATTTAGGGGGGGTCACAGAGTGTCCAGGGCGTGTTTAGGGGTTGGTTAGGGTGTATGTTGAGTGACACAAACGGCTTAGGTTGAGCTGAAAAGTGAACGAGTGTAAGCCCCTGCCTCGTAGGCCTTCATGGTGGCGTCGATGAGGCCGTCGGGGAAGTACCCCTTGGGCTGCGCCACCTGCACCGGCGAGCAGGGGCTTACACTCGTTCACTTTTCAGCTCAACTTGAGCACTTTCCGTGGGATAGGCGGTGCGCTTCGGGGTTACTTAGAGGGTGCCTATGAGGGGTTAGGGAGGAGTAGGGGGCGTTTGGAGGTTAGCTTTTGGGTTAGAAACGGCTCAAGTTGAGCTGAGAAGTGGACGAGTGAAAGCCCCTGCCAGCGAGGCGCCGGTGATGGAGGCACCCACCAGGAACACCATCAGCGGCTGCCGCGCGATGATCTCCAGCACGTCGCCGTTGTATAGTAGCGCAAGTTGAATTTGAAAGCAAAGTTTGAAAGCGTCTCATCACATTTGAGTTTCAAGCGCTTGGTTCCAGGCGCTTTCAACGTAGGTTTGATAGCGTGAACCTGCACCGCTCTACCGTTGAACGTGTTCATCAGCGCCATGACGAAGCCCACCTGCGCCAGGCGCCCGTTGATCAGCTCGGCGGTGTCCGTCCACCAGGGGCTTACACTCGTTCATGTTAGAGCTCGACTTGAGCAACTCCAGGACACGTTCATCAGCTAAGTCTGGTTGTACGGTGGACAGAGGAGCTCAAGTTGAGCTGAAATGGGAACGAGTGTAAGCCCCTGCCGTCCAGCCGCTCTCACGGTACAGCGTCTCGCCGTACTTCTCCACGAAGAGCAGCTCGGAGCCCGGGCCCGTCTGGTCCGTGGACCCCAGGAACTTGAACACGCCGGTCAGCTCATCGATACCTGCGGAACGAAAAAGAAATGGAGGGTGGAGGCGTCAATTAATCAGCTCGTTGATATGACAGAGTGCGGGGGCGGGTGGGGCGGGAACAGGTGCTTACACTCGTCCACTTCTCAGCTCAACCTGAGCCGTTTCTGACACAAAATCCACCCTGAACACCCCCTGATACTCCTTTCAACCCCCTGAAACCTCCTGAACACCCCCTTAACAATCCCTGAACGCACCCCCATCCGACAGAACGCGCTTACGTTGAGCAGAAAAGTGGACGAGTGTAAGGCCCTGTTCAGGACGCACCGAGGTCGGCGATGAACTTGGGCACGGTGGAGCCGCCGTCGGCACGGTTCAGGATGTCTTCCAGGTCCCAGTCCTGTCCGTCCGACTTCACGCCGCGAACCAGGGTCTTGTATGACAAAGTGCGTGAAACCACTTAAGACACTTAGCAACAAGCAGTACTAAGTCGTCCCGCTCGACCAATCAGAACGCTCCATTTGGACGACTTAGCACTCAGTCTCATTAAGTGTCCAAGTGGTTTGGCGTGCTTTGTCAAAGTATAACATGGTATGTGACGATTGCTCATAGTGTACCAGTTTACCAGTGTACCACCCGTGGCAGCCCAGTAGGGTCTCCAAAGCATTTTACACGAGTCACCTTGTGGTCAGCCTTCCAGGTGTCAGGGAACTCAGCCTCATCGGTCTCCGCCACGCATCGCGCACACGCGACGCACCACCGCAAGGCCGCACGGCAGATTCCGCGTTCCCAATCCCACTTTGGAGCCCGCCCTCCGTCCCCCGCCATCCCGCGATCGCACAAACCACCTCCCCAAATCAAACCCTAGAACCGAAACGTTTTTTCCAATCCTCAATGTGCTTCTGCACACGGGCAGATGGGGGTATGCAAGCGAGCCTTAAGCAGCGCTGTAAACCAGCGCGCCGCTGCCCTCCAACGCCGCCGCCAGTGGCTGCAGGGGACAAAGGCGGCGCAAGGAGGTCGGAACTATCCATCAAATAAATGAAGTAACAGCCCCTGCCGCCAAGACCAATCTCGCCCTTGCTTTCCTCAGTCGCCTTGAGGGGGGTGGTCGCGCGGCGCACGGTACGGGTGGCCTGGCGCGCGGCGGGGCGCACGGTGAGGGCCAGGGGGGAGAGGGTGGCGAAGGCGGCCATGGTATTGGAGGTGTGGGAGGTGAGGGTGTGCGGGAAGTGTCACCGCTTCGAGGTCCATTCCGATGTTCCGAGGATTTTCAGCCACTTGTCACCTGCAATTGACAAGTGTCACGATCTGTCGACGTGGCATCGAGACACGGCACCCAATTTATCTGTGCAGATCCGGTGGGGGGTCAAACGCGAACCCCCCACCGGATGCGCGTACAAAATAATGTAACTTCCCCTCGTCCGCGCCCCGTCGTTCATTCTCACCTCACCTCACCTCATCGGCATCGGCAGTTGGCACTTCGCCTCCTTCCAACGACACTCCACAACAAAAGCGAGCGACTGCCTTGCGAAGTCGTCCGCCCCCAGCATGGAGGCCGGCGGCGGCTCCCGCCCGCCCGGCCACTGGTCCCCCTTCAACGCCGCCCGCGCGGCCGGCACCTGGTCTGCACTCGGCACCCCCGCTCTCATCCTCGCCACTCAAGGCATGGCGTCAGCGGCGAGTGACTACCGAATGTGCGTGGTATTCGCGGCAGTCAGGGCGAGTGACTACAGGTACCGAATGTTCACGGTGTACGCTGGAGTCAGCGAGTGACTACCGAATAACCAGGGTATTCGTCACTCGGCATTCGCGAATGTATTTGCAATTGGAATTCGCGAGTGTATGCCCCTGTTTCAAGCGCTCTTCGTGCACGCGCAGCTGGCGCCGCTGTGGGCGGCGCATGGCGGGATGCGGCTGGCATTAATGGTGGAGCCCGCAACTCGCATTGGGCTCAACCGTCCACCGCCATCGTCACTGTTATTGGTACCTGTGGAACCCGTGGTCCACTCAAGCTTTCCCATTTGACCCTCGAAGTTGCTCACCTCCCGCGAGATGCGAGGCCTGAAGGTGCTCAAGTTTTTAAGCCAGCTCAAGTGAACCACCACGGAAACTGGTGTGTGGCCCTAGCGCACGACCAAGGAGCCGAGTTCGCACGACAGCGTGATGACGTACAACCTGCCGTCCACTGTGCGGGAGCTGTATGAGGTGGGGCGGTGCAGGTTGGTAGTATCAAAACCCGAGTTGGAAGCGCCTTTGGTTTCAGCGCTTGAAACTAATATATGATACACTGCTTTCAAGTGTTGCTTTGAAAATCAACTTGCGCCGCTACAACGAGGCGGAGGAGTACCTGCTCGCGGCGCTGGTGCTGGCCTTCAGTGGTGTGTGGTCGTGGCTTACACTCGTCCAACTTTCGGCTCAACTTAAGCGCTTTCTGTGGGATAGGGGGTGCATTTGGGGGGGGTGTCTTGGGGGTGTCCAGAAGGTATCAGGGGTATGAAGGGGTGTTTAGGGTGTGTTTTTGTGTCAGAAACGGCTCAGGTTAAGCTGGACAGTGGACGAGTATAAGCCCCTCACGTATGGTACACCCTGCCTCGCAGCGCCCGCCACGTCATCCAACGCATATTCAGCCCTCGTGTTATTAATCTAAACGGCACCCTCTGACGTGGCGGGTGACACCTGGGCCCTAGCGTGTGGCCGCACGTGAAGCTGCTCACCACGCTGGCCACGTGGTTCCGGGCAGGCTCTTACACTCGTTCACTTTTCAGCTCAACTAAAGCGTTTTTTATGGGACAGGGGGTGCGCGTAGGGGTGAAGTAGCCCATGTGTAGGGGGTGTTGGGGGTGTGTAGGGTGTTTAGGGGGTTTTTCGTGTCAGGTAGGGCTCAAGTTGAGCTGAGAAGTGGACGAGTGTAAGACCCTGGTTTCGGGCCGACTCCGAGCGTGCCCGGGTAGGGCTGCACAAATATCGCCCGCCATGTCATCAAGCCCTCGTTTACTGAGTAAAATGGCATCCTATGATGTGGCGGGCAATATCTGGATATTGTCCGCCACGTTATCGAACGAACTTTAAACCCTCGTTACCTGAGTAATATGGCATCCTGTGACGTGGCGAGCAGTATTCACTGGGCCCTTCGCGCGGGGGAAGTGGCTGTACTGGAGTGGCGCCGCCGCGGTGTGGAGCTTCCTGGACATCGCGGTGGTGGCAGGGGCTTACACTCGTTCACGTTAGAGCTCAACTTGTGCAACTCCAGGACACATTCATGAGTTCATTTGGGTTATACGGTGGACAGAAGAGCTCAAGTTGAGCTGAAATGGGAACGAGTGTAAGCCCCTGGGTGGTGTTACTCATCGCGCTGGCGTTCAACGCCACGCTCGGCGTCGACATCCCCGGTCTGGTCACCGCCGAGTTCTTCGTCGCCGTGTCGCCGTGCGTGGGCGCGTATAAGTTTTGTGCCGCCGTGGTGCTGACCGCGCTGGTGGGGCACCTGGCGCTGACTCAGCACCGGAGCCTGTCGCGGGATATCAACGGGCCCGAGGCGGGGGCTTACACTCGTCCACTTTTCAGCTCAACCTGAGCCATTTCTGACACAACATACATGCAATCAACCCCTCATACTCCCTAACACACCATGAACACCCCCTGAGTAACCCCTACATGCACCCCCTACTATCCCACAGAAAGCGCTTACGTTGACTGAAAAGTGGACGAGTGTAAGCCCCTGGGCCGAGGCGGGGGAGGGCGCCGCGGAGGTGCAGCAGACGCGGTGGAGCGCCTACGACGTGCACGGTAGGGTTGTGCAGGTTGACCCTATCAAACCCACGTTGAAAGCGCCTAAACTTATGCGCTTGAAAGTGAAATATATGTTGTACTGCTTTCAAAGTTTGGTTTCAAATTCAACTTACGCCGCTACAGCACGGCAACGGCGCCACGCGCATCATGGTGTTTGTTGCCGTCTTGGTGGCTGGGGCTTACACTTGTCCACTTTTCGGCTCAACGTAAGCGCTTTCTGTGGGATATGGAGTGCATTTAGGGGTTGCTTAAGGGGTGTTTGTGAGGATTTGGGGGTAACAGGGGGTGTTTAGGGTGTATTTTGTGTCAGAAACGGCTGAGGTTGAGCTGAAAAGTGGACGAGTGTAAGCCCCTGCATGGTGGGCGGCGCCGCCACGGTGCTCGGGGTGTTCATGCCGCTGTTCACAGCGACGTACCACGTGCCGGTGTTCCATGGCGGCATGGACGCCGTCACGGGCATGGGCTTACACTCGT
>Ga0307489_10002075_pt1 | contig 13386 bp, 21 predicted proteins | sample SB12metaG_FD_202247 | JGI IMG/M metagenome (GOLD analysis project Ga0307489, IMG submission 202247) | Sea-ice brine microbial communities from Beaufort Sea near Barrow, Alaska, United States - SB 1.2 | ecosystem: Environmental > Aquatic > Marine > Coastal | place: USA: Alaska | collected... | reverse complement strand
ACGAGTGGAATCCCCTGCCGCCGCGCGCACGCGCTCCGCCGTGGCGCGAATCTCCAGCGCCGGGTTGTAGCTCCGCAAGTTGAATTTGTAAGCAAATGTTGAAAGCAAGAGCATATATCCGGGCGGTTTCGATACGGGTTTGATTGGGTCAACCTGCACCGCCCTACCAGGTCTACCGTCGCCTGCTCCTCCGTTTGCTTCTCGTCGTGGGCGTCCTGCTTGATGCCGGCTCTGCCGCAGTAATCTTTCACGAAGGCGGCGGCGGCGGCGGCGGCGGTGGCGGCGGTGATAGCGGCGGCGGCGGCAGCGGGGGAGGCGGCGGCGGCGGCGACAACAGGGGAGGCTGCCTTGGTGTAGCGGCTCAAGTTGAAATTGAAACAAACACTTGAATGCAGTTTAACATATTTCATTTTCAAGTGCTTAGTTCCAGACGCTTTCAAGGTGAGTTTGATAGGGTCAACCTGCACTGCCCTACCTTTGCGTTATCCACACGACTGACGAACACAACTGCCTCGCAGGAGGGTCATTGAGCACGAGCACTTGAGCCGAGATCGGACGCGCCGGCATGACTCACCTTCAGGGCGAATGCTCATACAGATTCGTGGACTTAGCTCGTCGATTCAACGTCGCTGGAGTGCCTGTTCGCACTCATCCAAGCCTATACATGTCGAACTAGGCTAGTGCTGGCGAGGGGGGGTTTTATACTAGGCTACTTTAGCCTAGTTTCGGGTTGGTGGTTAGTGGTTAGTGGTTAGACAGGGGCCTATAATTAGGGGGGGCGTAAACTAGCCTAGTTTAGCCTAGTTTAGGGTTTGTACCCTAGTGGGTTAGTTCAGGGGCGCCCATGCCTGGGCGTCCAACGTGTGGAGAGCGTCGGCAGCAGAGCGGGAACTCTCGTCCCCAAAGCCCGGAGGCGGATCCAGCCTCAAGGGCCCGGCACATATTGCCCGCCACGTCATCGACACGAATTTTGGACACATTGCCCACCACGTCATCGACACGAATTTTGGACACATTGCCCACCACGTCATCGACACGAATTTTGGACACATTGCCCACCACGTCATCGACACGAATTTTGGACACATTGCTCACCATGTCATCGACACGAATTTTGGACATATTGCCCACCACGTCATCGAGACGGATTTTGGACCCTCGTGGTGTCCTATGACGTGGCATCCCTGGCAGATATTCCCCGCCACTTCATCCAACGCATTTGCAACCCTCGTGGCATCCCTCGCGGCATCCATTCATTAGGCCCCTATACCACCTTGAAATAAATACCCCCCCCATTATCCCTCGTGGCATCCCTTGTCGTGGCGGTCGTGGCAGATATTCCAAGCCACCTCATCCCACGCATTGAAAACCCTCGTGACTTCCTATGACGTAGCGTTTCTGGCGTTTATTTACCGCCACGTCATCGACACCCGTTTTGGACCCTCGATTATTGAGTCAAACGGTATCCTTTCACGTGGCGAGCAACATCTGCCAGGCCCAACCAGCACCAGCGGTGCCAGCCCCGAGCTGTAGCAACGCAAGCTGAATTTGAAACCAACATTTAAAAGCAGTACATCACACTTTAGTTTCAAGCGCTTACTTCTAGGCCGTTTCAACTTGGGTTTCATAGGGTCAACCTCCACCGCCCTGCCGAGCGTTGCGCACACGCCGACGCCGCGCTAAAGGGACAAGCAACCATAACCCGCCACGTCGTCCGACGCATTTCAAACCCTCGTTTATTGAGTCAGACGGCATCCTATGACGTGGGGAGCAATAATTTCATCTTTCAGGCCCACTGCCCGCCGTGTCATCCAATGCATTGTTTACATGCTCGTCTCTTGAGTCGGATGGCATCCACTGACTTGCTTAGCAATAGGCCGATTTCGGTATATCGCCTGGGTGAAATGCCCATACAGGGTTGCGGGCAAAGCGTCAGCGCTCCGCGCGGGAAAGCGGACGCCAGGTTGAATGCCCATGCAGAGTTGCGGACAAAGCGTCAGCGCTCGGCGCGGGTAGCGTTTTACCGAAATCGGCCTATGTGTGCCAGGCCCTACGACTCCGAGCACGGCGCGGCAGAGGGCCGCGCGACTCGACCAGTCCACCAGAGTGCAGGGGCTTAAACTCGTCCATTTGTCAGCTCAACGTGAGCGCTTTCTGTCCCATGCGGTGAGGTGCTTTGCTGGTTTCAGTGACAAAAACGGCTCAGGTTGAGCAAAGATTTCGACTGGTGTAAGCCCCTACCAGAGAGTCGTTCATCAGCAACTGGTGCACCACGACGGCTGTGCCCCGCGGCCAGGAGCTTATACTCGTCAACTTCTTAGCTCAACCTGAGCCGTTTCTAACACGACATATACCCTGAACACCCCCATATACCTCCTAATACTTCCAAAACACCACCTGAACAACCCCTAAATGCACCCTCTATCCTACAGAAAGCGCTTATGTTGAACCGAAAAGTAGATGAGTGTGAGCTCCTGCCCGCAGCGCGCCTCGCGCGCCAGCGCCCATGCCCGCTTTCAGGCGGCGAGCATCCTCCAGGTAGTCGGAGAGGCGGCCCAGCGCCTTGGTCACGGGTCCAGACGATAACGCCTGCCGCGTCATGCTCCGCTATGTACACCCGTGTTAATAAAGAGCTCCAATGTCTCGAGCCGTACACGTCCACCGCCTCTTCCAACGCTACAAGGTAGACCGTTGCAAGATGACCCCAAGTTGCACACAGGTTGACTCCAGGTTGAACCCATGTTGACCCCAGGTTGACTCCAGGTTTACCCCAGGTTGACCTCATGTTGACTCCAGGTTGACCCGGGGGTTGACCCCAGAATTCCAGGCCGCACTAGCCAGCGCCAAACGAGCCCGAGCCGAGGCTCTCCGTCACATTCTGCGATTCCAGACAGTACACTTAACTTTGCATCATTTTATAGTCGACCCCACCTTGGTGAGGCCCGTGTCGGATTTCTGCTCCACCGCCGCCGCGCGTTTGATGCCCTGCGCCACCGCTGACATGCCGCCGCCCGCGCCGCCACCGTACCCCACACCGCTCGACTTTGTCTGCCAGGCCCCGCCATTGCCGCCGCCGCCGGCGCCGCCCATCAAAGCCTCCATGCCGCCCATGCCACCCATGGTCCAGGCCCAGTATCAACGAAGCTGTTTGGTGATGAAATTGTGAGTACAAATATTGAACAGGGCCATTTATGTAAACTGACCAGACTGACGAGGGATTTTGTGGACGCTTACCTTGAGGCAAATTATGCCTCGCATTCTACACGAATTTGCATATCGATGTGGATCATACTTGGCCTCCGGTGGAGGAGATGGAGGCGGAAGAGCAGGAGGAGAAGACTGATACTGGTACACATGAGGTACACACCAGGTACAGATGAGCGAGCAGTCGGGTAGCGGGTCTCACCCATGCCGCCCATGATGCCACCCATGCTCTTCATTATGGCCTCGATGTCCATACCGCCGCCCGCGCCGCCGCCGTAACCCACACCGCTCGGCTTTGCCTTTCCTTTTCCTTTTCCCTTCACTGTGTTCAACGCCGCCTTCGGCTTGGCAGCAGCCTTGCACCAGGGGCTTACACTCGTCCACTTCTCAGCTTAAACTCAGTGTCGGAGGGACTAGTCCCTTTTATCTCCTCGAAGGTCGACGGTCTATTAACTCACGAATCGCGACCATGTCGGATCTCGGCCGGGCGGCGCGGTCGGATCTTCGCTTTGGACAGCACTGATTGGTCTAACGGACTTCGATACCACAACTTCGATACCAGACCCGACCCTGAGTTTAACGTAAGCACCCTTGGTGGGCTGCAGCGCTGCACACCTCCACTCTTCAGTTTGTCGTGAGCACTTTTTGAGGGCTGAGGCTGTGTGTTTAGGTGACAAAACAGCTCAGAATGAGCTGGGAAGTGGACGCTAGCTGTGGCTTCAATGACGAAAACTGGCTCAGGTTGAGCTAATAAGATGTGGACGAGTGTAAGCCCCTGCTTGGCGCCCCTTTCTGCCTCCGCTTTTCTCCGACAACTCAGCGGCCGCGCCCGCCTCCACCACGCCGCCCGGCCGCGCCGCCTCCACCGCGCCACCCAGCTGCGCCAGGTCGTCGAGCATGCCCTCGTCCTCCTGCGACGCGAAGGAGTAATTTGGGGCGCGGTGTAAGTGGACTTGAAGAGTGCATCGTTTGCGGCTGCTCTTCTTGGGGTGGGCTCATTCATGGAGGTGTTGCAGCGGCGCGGGAGCACGGCGCCCCGTGGAACGAGGACTACGTTTGTGCATGCGCCTCTGAAGGCGGGCCCAGGAGAGGATGGAGAGTTGGCCGGCCGAACGCGGTGGACCCTGACGGAGCCCCGTGTAACGACACCCACGTTCGTGCGCACGCCGCCGTGGGCGGGCTACCGGAGGTTTGGGGTGCAGACTTTTTATAGAAGACGGCATCTTCCCATATTTCGTCAGCTCTTTCGAATGAACACACACACACTAACACACCTCGTCAGAGTCGCTCAGGTCCATCAAGTCGACCTTGTCATGCTGTGGCGGTGGCGTGACGGCACCCCCCGCGACGCGCCGCCGCTTCAGAGGCGCCGGCGCCTCCCCGTCGCCGTCGTCGTCGTCGTCCAGGAGGATGCACTCGTCGTTACATGCAATTTTGGGAGGGTGTAGCGCCGGCGCCGGCGCCGGCGGGCCCCCGCCGCGCCCGCGGCCCGTGTCGTCCGCCAACCCCACACGGCGCGTTGGTATTCCGGTGAGGTCGATCGAGTCCGCCATGCCGAGCGCTGACGACGGAAGCAACGGGCGTTGAGCGGAGTTATGAGTTGCCACGATGGCGTTATTGATGAGATATCGATATGCAGCCGAGAGGGGGTAGGCGCAGATCCGGAGGGGGGTCATGTGCGGTCACGCCGCCGGATCAGCGCAGAATTCGAAGAGCGTAGAAGCGCCATCGCCATCGCCATCCAACCGCGCGCGCTACCATCATCACACTTCCGCGACACACACACACGTCGGCACGCACCGCAACAGGACGGCCATGGTCCGCTCGGGCCCCGAGCCGCTCTCCAAGCTCTCCTCCACCCCCTCGACGTCGCCCAATCCCCCGCAGCGCCCCGCCCGGTCCCCCGCCAGCGCCAACGGAGGCAGCGAAGGCGGGCCCGGCACCCCCGTGCCGATGCCGCTAGGCCGCAGCGAGTCACCGGACGGCGACGTCTCGGCCGGCTCCGCGAGCGAGGACACCGACGACCTCCGCACGCGCCTCATGCACGCCGAGGCAAGGCCTGCCACCGCGCCTCCTTTCAGTTCAGCTCAAGCCGTAACTTCGGTTGTGTCCGAAACATCTCATTCTCCCGCTTCCTTACTTCCTTACTCCCCTTGGTACGAGACAAGTTCAATAAGTACCTCGAAGATGCTCGAGGCTCCTCGCGTTAAGCCACGACCGGAACTGGTGTGAAAGGGCCCTACGCGGAGGACGCGGAGCAGCGCGCCGAGACCGAGCTCGCTGCTGTGCGCCACTCCCACACCGCGCTGCAATCTCAGGCAGGGTGCCACGTTCTCAAAAACATAAAACTAACGTTCATTTATACTCCGGAGTATTCGTCGAGCCCCAAGGCGCTCAGCTCAGAACACCACTACCCCCATCCTCCCATTCAAGTGGACAGTGCGACAGTCCCCGCGCGCACCTGTTCTTCCCTCAGGACTCCCCTCGGGAGTTACTACTCTGCAGTTTGCACAGGAAGTTCCATTCACTCGCCAAACAAACAATCTTCGAAAGATGTGTCAAGAACCTTCCACGCACACTCTCACACACTCACGCACACCCACGCACACCCACACACACGCACGCAAATGCACTCACACGCTCACACTCCAAGCACGCGACCCTCACCCCCGGTAAAGATGGCGCTGCTGTCCGAGGCGTCCGACGAGGGCGAAGCGCGTCTCAAGGTACGGCGGTGGACCCCAGGTCGACCCCCGGTTGCCCGCGCTGTCCTTCAGCGCTTGAAACTAACACTTCATGAATCTCTTGCAAGCATGACGAACCGCTTTGCTTTCACTTCAAACTTGCGCCACTACATCAAGGTGCTCCACCTGGAGAGCAGCGTGAAGTCCGAGCGCGAGATCAGCCGCGGTAAGGCGGTGCAGGTTGACCCTATCAAACCTACGTTGAAACTGCCTCGAACCAAGCGCTTGAAACTATTATATGTTAATATGCTTTCAAGCTTTGGTTTCAAGCTTTGCTTTCAATTTCAACTTGCGCCGCTACACCGCGGCCTTCAGCAGCAGTCCGCGGAGTTCGAGAAACTCGTCAAGGAAGCCCGCGCGGTAGGCACATGTGGAACGAATGTTAGGAGACGTCACCTTCAAGCACGCACGGTCTGATAGCACGTGCTGGTCCAGTTCAACTCAAGCTCGCACAGTTTGATAGCACGTGCTGGTTCAGTTCAAGTGGATGGGCGCAGCACCTCACGGCGTAGCTCTGCTGGCTCCTGAGCTGAGGGTCAAGCACTTATTACCCGCCGCAACATCGCATTTTGACCACACTCTTTGCTTTGGAAGCCTATGACGTGGCGCGCAATATCCGCACGACCCTGGCGCGCGGAGAACGTTTCCTTGCGCATGGACATCGAAGCCGGTAGGGTTTAGGGTTTAAGGTACAAACCCTAAACCCTAAACCCTGGCATATGTCACTCGCCACATCACATGGTTCCACTTGAATCAAGAAAGCAGGGTTTGAATGCGTGTCGATGACGTAGCTGGCACTGGGTCTGGCAGTTGAATGACGTGGCGGGCGATGGTTGTTTGTCCCTCGAAGCCGGCGACGCCATCAAGGCGGAGGCCACGGTAGGGGCTGGCCGATATTGCTCGCCACTTCATTGGATGCAAGTTTAAGAGTGTACCAGTGTACAAGTACACACTCGCCGCATCGTCCTCCCTGGACTGGCCACTCGTTCCCTGGTTGGCGCACAACGAGTGGCGACGGCCCCCGCCAGCAGGTCTAAACCTTTAAGATACAAACGGTGCAAATGCGTGTCGATGACGTGGCGGGTAATATATGCCAGGCCCTAGGCTACGGCGCTGCGCACGCGCAACGCGGAGATGCAGAAGCTCTTCGACGCGGCGGCGACAGCCGAGAAGGGTATGGTAGGGCGGTGCAGGTTGACAGTATCAAGACCCGTGTTGAAACCTGAATGCGCCTGTGGTTTCTGCGTTGAAGCTACAATCTGATGCACCGCTTTCAAACTTCGCTTTCAGTTTCAACTTGCGCGGCTACGGCATGGCGGAGGTCATGGCAGGCACAGCTGGCAACAGGGACGACGCCAAGCTGTGGTGGGGGCAGATGCTAACACTCGCCGCGTCACATTATCTTCCGCTGTGTCCTCAAATGTTGTTCTGTGGTCTAGGTGGGTTGCTTAAGACAAAACACACACACACGCACACACATTATGCGCAAGGTCACTCGTTCCAAGTGGGTTTACTTTACATGCGGTGGATGACGTGGCGAGTACCGGTACACATGTGGTGGATGATGTGGCGAGCACCGGTACACTACATGGTGGTTGATGTGGCGAGCGTTAGTCACATGTCCCTGCGCGTTGGGCGGAGCTGGCGGAGCTGCACCGCACGGCCACTTCGCAGCAGGCTGGGCCTCACGCGGCACCCCCTGACTGTTTGCTCATAGTGCACCTGTTCTCACAGAGATTACGTTACAGAGCCCCTGACTGCTTGCTCGTGGTGCACCGGTACACACAAAGTTTAAGTTGTGGACCCCCTGACCATTTGCTCAGTGCACCTGTACAGATTTCATTTAAGTTGTAGCTAAGCTGACAAGGTAAATGGTGCGGTGTAAGGCGCTGGTTGCAGGCGAAGCTGGAGAAGTCCATCACGTTGGAGGCGTCGCAGCGCGGCAAGCTGCGGGGATTGGAGGGCGAGGCGGGGGGGCTATTGAGAACAAGCAATCGACCGACGTTGAATCTCCCTGAATGTCCTCCTCCGCCTGCTCCGCATCTGCGCGTCTGTATGATCACACACCCTGACGCTGAGTCCAGTCCAATATCAGTGTGAGAGCTTGGGGGTATTGAGAACAAGCACTCGACAGACGTTGAATCCCTTCCTCCTCTGCGCGTGTGTATGAGCATTCGGCGTGAAGGTGTGTAACGCTCAATCTCGATTCGGACGCTTGTTATCAACGACCCTCGTCGTCGGTGGAGGCGCTGCAGCGGCGCGGCGAGGGGTTGCAGCAGGAGGTGCACGCGCGCACCGCCTCCGAGCGCATCGCTGCCGGCCGCGTGGACGAGGCGGGGACCAGCAGACAGCTATAATTGATCAGAATTTCAAGGTTCATCGAGCGCCAAGGCGCTCACACGCTTAGCACTGACCAAGTCCATCCGTCGCAGAAACAGCAAATGTCTTTGATTGTCTATTTGATTGTCTGTTTCCACTTTGTGTGGCTCTCGGCACAGGTGTGCAAGGAGCGGGACGAGCGCGCCAACCAGTGCCGGGCCTCGCAGGCCAAGCTGGACCAGTTGTCGCGGTCGCTCGTCGCCCTCACCGCGGAGGTGGAGGGTGCGGACGGCATGCGCGCGCAGCTCAAGTAGGGACAAACGCTCGCCGCGTCATCCGCCACAATTACATTTTCCTTGTATTGTGTCACGTACCGTCCTGTAATTTGGCAAGCATTGTTTACTTGTCTTATGAGTACGTGCGTTCCCATGACGTGATGCATTGTTTCATTATCCCATAAGTAACCATTCGTGACTTCCTATGACGTGGTGAGCATTTTGTACGCGGCCCAAAGCTCAGGCAGATGACGAGCTCCGCCGCAACCATGAAGCTGAGGATTAACGCGGACGATGGCCTGAAACACCGCTACGCCGTGACGCAAAAGGAACTCCTCGATGAGCGCATCATCACCCAGCAGCTGCGCGAGAACACCGCCGAGCTCCCGGGGATCAAGGCGGCGCAGGAGGTGGGGCTGGGCGGATATTGCTCGCCACGTCATATGGTGCCATGTGACTGTGCATATGGTACCAGGCTCAGAGGGGTCTCGTCGTGGTCGCTTCAATTGGGCTCCCTCTGCTGGGGGTCTAAATGGGGAATTTACTGAAGGGTTTTGAACGTTTAGACTTGAAATATACGATGGACAAATACATATATATATTACCGCCCTGCCTCTGCCAGCCGTGTAACTGGTGCCATGTAACTGTGTAACAAGAGACGCGGGTTACAGTGCGTTGGATGACGCGGCGAGCAATACGCGGCAGTCCCCTAGCAGGAGGTAATGGTGGCTGGGACCGCGGCACAGGACGCCGAGGTGCTGCGCCTGTCCAACCTCCTGGCGGCGGGGCCCGCGCCACGCGCCAAGCGCCACTACTACCCCGCAATGTGTGCTCGTTGCAATGTGTGCTCAGTGCACCTGTATATCACCGCCGCCCTCGTGGTGCTGCCGTCCCGGATCCCAGGCCCCACACGGCGTCCCCTGATTGTCTGCTCATATTGCACCTGTACACCATTGCCGCCGCCGTCCTGTTTGATGCCGCCGTCCAGGACCTGGCAACTGGTTCCCAGTTCCACTGGCACCTATCCCACTTGACACTTGAAGTTGCTGCCAGTTGAGATGAGAAGAGGGCGCCTAGCACGGCATGGTCACTCGTTCGCTTTTCAGCTCAGCCTGACTGTTTGCTCATAGTGTACCGGTGCACCCTGGCTGGCGGCGGCGACTGAGGAGGTCCAGCGCGTGAAGGAGGCCTCGGTCGGGGGAGAGGCGTTCGAGGAGGCCAAGGCGGGGCGGTGCAGATTGACCCTATCAAACCCACGTTGAAAGCGCCTGGAACTAAGCTCTTAAAACTGAAATGTGACAAACCGCTTTCAAATTTTGCTTTCGAATTCAACTTGCGCCGCTACACCAAGGCGCAGGCGGTGCGCAACTTCACGGAATCGCGACTGCTCGAGGTGGGGCTGCTTCATCTGTCGGTATTCTACAATTTTCTGAGTATGACAAAGTGTGTGAAACCACTCAGACACTTAGCAACAAGTTGTACTAAGTCGTGAAAATGGAGCGTTCTGATTGGTCGAGCGGGCACTAAGTCAGACTAAGTCAGACTAAGTGTCTAAGTGGTTTGGCGCACGTTGTCATAGCAATCACGCTTACATGTTACGATCACCCTTGAACAAGTACTTATACAGCATAGCTGATATAACGACTTCATCCATTCTCCGTCCTTCCGTCTTATGGGATACATGTGGCCACGTTTTCACCCCTCGTTTTGTGAGTCGCAAGCCATCTTATGACGTGGTGAACATCATGGGGCCTCGTCGTCCACAGCGTTTTGAACCCTCGTTTTGTGAGCATAATGCTACCGTATTACGTCGTGGCGGGCATTGATTATATGACCGTGGCTGGTGGAACAGTTGGCGACGCAAGGTGGTTGGTTGAAACTTGCGAACGAGCGGGCGGAGCTGAAGGAGAGTGTGGCGACGGAGTTGCTTGGGGCGGGGAAGAGGAAAGACTCCGAGATTCTCGAGCTGAGGTTCATGGTTTCGGAGCTCAAAAATAAGGTGGAGGTGGCAGATGGCGAGAAGAGGGAGGCGGTGACGGCGGCGGCGTCGGCGGTGGCGGGAGCGGGGGCGTTGGTTCCAGCCGGGGGATGGGGTGGGGGGGCGGACCGGGCGGTGGCCAAAGCGGCGGTGGGGCCGGGCACCGCGGACTGGGCGCAGAAGCAATTTGAATGGAACCAGAAGGCGCTCAAGCGCCGCATGTAAGGTGGCAGCGTGCGTTCATTCTTCACAAAGTCTCACTGACGTAAGCGTCACGAACGTCAATCGAGACCCAAGGCGCTCACATGGTCAGCATTAACCAACCCCCCATCCGGAGGCGGTGGCGGCCTGGATTGTTCGAGTGTTGAGTGTTCGAGTGTCTTGCATGATGTGAAGTATTTAGAAGTAGCTAAACGTCGTATATGTAACTCAGTAACTATCATAATCAACGCAACCTTATCAAGCAACTCGACTCATCGACTGAACTCAAAAGCAATGAAAGCGGTTTACTTGCAACGGGTCTCGTATGTCTCGACCCGATAATGAGGACCACCGGAACTATTCAATCCGAGGAATCCATCCGTAGGAATGGAACCAATTACATCGATTCCTCCTCGGCCATGAGGGAGGACCAGCGCACAGGGTCAGGTAAACAAGGTTTGCCACGTCATCCACCACACCCCGTTAATTTTGTATTTGTTTTAAATGACATCCTATTTTGATGAGTGCGACGCCAGACCGGTCATCGTGGATTGGGTTGGTTAGCGCTCAGCGCGTGAGGATGACCGGTAGTCTTGACAGAATGAGGGGGAGGAGGAGGAGGAGGAGGAGGTGGACGAGGTGGCGAATGTGTAAGGGCGCAGTTCGATCGAACAATCGGATGATGATACCGGGACTTAAGAGGGGGAGACAAGGACGTGGAAGAGGAGGCGGAGGAGGAGGAGGAGGTGGAGAAGCGGGGAAAAAATCATATCACGTGTCGAGCGCTATTTATTGACCCTACCAGCGAGGCTTGCTGGTGGTGGCACTGAGGAGGATCTGCAGCTCGGCACCCTTCTTGCAGGGGCGCAAGTTGAAATTGAAAGCAAAGTTGGAAAGCGGTTCATCATATTTCAGCGTCAAGCGCTGAAACCAGGCCCGGTGAACCCATGGTCAACGTCAGGGGCTTACACTTGTCCATTTCTCAGCTCAACCTCAGCCGCGTTTTGGTCCCAGAACCACTGAAACCACCCAGCGTGTCCCTCGAAAGGTGCCTGCGTTGAGCCGAAAAGTGTACGAGTGTAAGCCCCTGGTCAACATGCGGTCAAGCTGCACCGCCCGACCTTCTCCACCAGGCACCACGTGCTCTCGTCCCCGTGCACGGTGCCGGCCAGCTTCCCGTCGATGATCGTCTCGCCGAACACCTCCACCTTGATGCAGGGCCTTACACTCATTCACTCTTAGGCTCAACTTAAGCGCTTTTTAGGGGATAGGGGGTGCGTGTGGGGGTTGTGTAGGGGGTGTTCAGAGGGTGTTAGGGAGTGATTTAGGGTGTTTATGGTGTGTTTCGGGTGTGAAGGGTGTATTTTTGTGTCAGAAACGGCTCAGGTTGAGCTGAGAAGTGGACGAGTGTAAGCCCCTGCCTTGAGCTTCGTGGCGCTGAAGGTCACCTTGAGGTCCTTCTTCGTCGCGGGCTTGTCCATGGTGATGCGCACGATAATCTCGTCGTCCTTCATCTCCCACTTCCACTGCGTGCCGCCCTCCACGCCGCCGTCCTCCTCGCCCATCTCCGGCGGCGGGCCCTGCTGCTGCCCGCCCATGCCGCCGCCGCCGCCGCCGCCCATCATCCCCTCCATGCCACCCATGCCGCCCATGGTTAAGGCCAGTATCAGTGGAGCTGCTTGGTGAGAAAATATTGAGTGCAGCCATTTATGTAAAATGACCATGCAAGGAGCTGGCGGTGTAGTTGAGCGTCCTCTTGATGACCTGCATGGCATGCATCAAACCCTTTCTTTCTGTCAATGTAGATGATACTGCGCCTTCGGGGAGGAGTTTGAGGCGGAACAGCAGGAGGAGGAGATTGTATAGATTGTATGCTCGTACACATGAGGTCCACATTAGCGAGCAGTCAGAGGCGCGGGCCTCACCCATGCCGCCCATGCCACCCATGCTCTTCATCATAGCCTCGATGTCCATGCCGCCCGCGCCGCCGGGGGCGCCGCCGGGCGCCGCCGCGCCGCCGCCGCCCATGGAGGACCGCTTGTAGGATCACACAGCACAGCAAGTCAAAGATGAGGAAACAAACATGAGAACAGGTGTCATAACTGTCGTCGTGCGACTATGGTTAACAAGCAAACAAGCGTCAGACAGTTACAGCGTGCGTGATCAACGAGATACTGTGTTCCCTCGAGCCTCGACGATGAGTCAACGGTGAGTGGCCTGAGCTGTGCAGATCGCAGCTGAAGACGGGGTGCCTTGGCGGATTAGGTGGGCGGCCGCCATTGTTTCCGAGATCAGACGGGGGCGATCTTGAAGTGCGATCGAGAAGGTAAACCCCACCAGCATCTTCTGCATCTCGGCCATGTCCATCCCGGACAGATCGGGCGCGCCGTCCTCGCCGCCGCCCCGCAGGTAAGATCAACACCCCGCAGAACGCCAGAGGTCAGCCAGAGGTTTGCGCCAAGTAAATTGTAAACAAGACGCTTTACGAGAATACGATCTGGTCCCTACCAAGTCGTCCACGGCATCCATTTTGTGGGGGGAAAGACCCTGCCTCAGCGCCCATGTCGGGGACGGCGGTGCCGGCGGTGTCCTCCTCCAGCTCGGGCATGTCGTCAGCGTCGTCGACCTCTTCGATCTTGGGAGGCGTCATGGTGAGGGATTTGGT
>Ga0307489_10002073_pt1 | contig 13388 bp, 14 predicted proteins | sample SB12metaG_FD_202247 | JGI IMG/M metagenome (GOLD analysis project Ga0307489, IMG submission 202247) | Sea-ice brine microbial communities from Beaufort Sea near Barrow, Alaska, United States - SB 1.2 | ecosystem: Environmental > Aquatic > Marine > Coastal | place: USA: Alaska | collected... | reverse complement strand
ATCGAGTTTGGTTTGTTTGTCTTCTATCAATGATTCCGCTTCTACATCCAGCTTCACACTGGTGCGCAATACGTTTAAATCCTGTAATGGCAGCTCAATCCACCCGCCTTGTGGCAGACGATTTTGCAATTCAAGTGTGCCATAACGTACTCTAATCAGTCGGCTAACCTGCAGGCCTTGTGATTCCCATAAGCGGCGAACTTCACGGTTTTTACCTTCAGATAGACTGACGTTGTACCAACTGTTGAGGCTTTCTTCATCACCTAGACGTTTGCGAACTTCGGTAAATTTAGCCATGCCGTCTTCCAGTTCAACCCCTTTAGTCAAACGGTTAAGTATCTCACGGTTGACTTCACCGAATACCCTTACGGCATATTCACGTTCAATTTCATGTTTGGGGTGCATCAAACGGTTCGCTAGCTCACCGTCGTTAGTGAATAACAACAAACCACTGGTGTTGATATCCAGGCGGCCTACGGCTATCCAGCGGCCATTCAGTATTTTGGGCAGACGATCAAATACGGTTGGTCGCCCTTGGGGATCTTTACGACTGCATAACTCACCTTCGGGCTTATTATACATTATCACCCGACACATATTTTTTTGCGGTGCGCCACTGAGTAAATTGCCGTCCACCCGCAATTTATCCAACGGCTCTACCCTGTCACCCAGGGTGGCTATTTTGCCATTAACCGAAATGCGCCCTTGCGCTATCCATCGTTCCATCTCACGTCGGGAGCCGATACCGGCGTTAGCTAGTACTTTCTGTAATTTTTCACTCATTAATGTAACTGCTCTTGTTGATTAGGTTGATCGGCATTGCCGTTATTCGTTTGCTCATCTGAGGTTGATTGCTCAGCGTCTGTTGGCTTAATTGCAGGCGCAGCGTTAAGCGACGACTGAGGCTCTTCCACTATATTGAGCGTATCTGCGGTATTCTTTTCCCCGAAGGCTGCCGTACTGGGTAAGTCCTGCAAACTCTTCAGCGAAAAATAATCTAAAAATTCTGGGGTTGTGGCATACAGCGCCGGTCGGCCAGGGACTTCTTTATGCCCGACTACTTTTACCCAGTTGCGTTGTGACAATGACTTGATTATCTGACTGCTAACGGCCACGCCACGAACATCCTCTATTTCGCCTCTGGTAATCGGTTGGCGATAGGCAATCATAGACAAAGTTTCAAGCATAGCCCGTGAATACTTGGGTGCCTGCTCTTGCCATAATTTACCTAACCAGGGACTTAAGCTGTCCATAGACTGAAACCGATAGCCGCTGGCCACTTCCACCAGCTGGATACCTCTGGCCTGATAATCCAGTTGGATCTCTTTAATGCTTTGCTGTAACAATTTTTTGCTTACCCTTAAATCCTTCAGTACGGTAGCTTGCAACTTTTCAATACTCAAAGGACCGTCCGCAACAAAGATTGCCGCTTCCAGCAACTGCTTAAGCTGTATCGCTGAAATCGCGGCCATTACCACTGCTCCCCAGTCTTTATTTTGATATGTATATTGGCAAAAGGCTGAGCCTGCACCAGCTCAATCAGTTGTTCTTTACACAGCTCCAAAATAGCTAGAAAAGTTACGACCACCCCGGATTTACCTTCTTTGACACTAAATAGCTGCTCGAAACCGGTAAAGTGTTCGCTGCTAATTTTCTCCAGTATTGTGGCCATGCGCTCACGCGTCGACAAGATCTCTGGGGTAATATGATGATGCTCAAAGGCATCCACCCGCTTCAGTACTGACTGAAAACTCACCACCAGCTCCTGCAAGCTAACTTTAGGTAAAATTTTAATCGCTACCACCGTTTCACCGGGTTGGGCAGAGGCGCTAAATACATCCCGATCCAGACGGGAAATACAATCCAGTTTCTCAGACGCCGTTTTTACCTGTTCATATTCTTTTAAGCGCCTGATCAACTCAGCTCTGGGATCCTCTTCATCTTCTTCGGCATCCGGTCTTTTAGGCAATAACAAACGTGACTTTACTTCGGCCAGGATAGCCGCCATTAGCAAGTATTCAGCGGCTAATTCCAACTTTAAATCCTTCATTAAATCCACGTATTCCATATACTGCTTGGTAACTTGGTAGACGGGTAAATTCACCAAATCAAATTTTTGCCGACGAATAAGATACAGCAACAAATCCAGTGGCCCTTCAAATGCCTCTAAAATCAGCTCCAGTGCATCCGGCGGAATATATAAATCATCCGGCCTGTCGGTATAAGCCTGACCATTGATAAACGCCAAAGGCAAAGGCTGTTGTACTGGTTCAGGGGGCAACGCTGAGCCAGATGGAACGGTATCCTTGATCGTCGCCATCTTAGTTTGTGCCTTGATCCATTAGCACAGCTTGCCGCCAGCGTGGATAAGAAAAGCAAATACTATTCATGCTTAACAGCGACTAAACAAAGGGACTAATATCGCCGCTACCATGACGGATAATGGTGTTTTCACCCTCGGACAAATCAATCACTGTGGTGGGTTGTTCTACCAGAAAGCCACCATGGATGATTAATCCGACTTGTTTTTCCAACTTTTCGCGAATTTCATCGGGATCCGATTCGGCGACTGTAGCGTTGGGCATAATCAGGGAGATAGACATCAAAGGCTCCCTCAGTTCTTCAAGCAAGGCCAAGGCAATAGCATTATTAGGTACCCGAATACCGATAGTCCGCCTCTTAGGATTTTGCAGACGCTTGGGAACTTCTTTGGTCGCTTTTAAAATAAAGGTGTAAGGACCGGGAGTATTATTTTTAATCATACGAAAAGCGCTATTGTCGACCCGGGCGTATTCTGATAATTCCGACATGTCACGGCACATAAGGGTGAAATTGTGATCTTTACCTATCTGACGTATGCGACATATTTGCTCAAGGGCATTTTTATCGTCCATATGACAGCCGATGGAATAACCGGAATCAGTTGGGTACACCACGACCTGACCTTGATGAATTAACTCACAGGCCTGCTTGATGAGGCGGGCCTGGGGGTTGTCAGGGTGAATATAAAAAAATTGGCTCATAAGTGAAGTTTCCAGTGTTTTAAACGCTATTCCCAGCGTGAGGTGTCATATTAATAAACGACCAGTCTTGCCATATTGGCTCAAGCTGCTGGGGTAAACCTAAATTTTTGCCAAGTTCTGTCCAACGGCTGGGGAAATGAAAATCCGATCCCGCCGAGGCTTGTAACTTATATTCTACTACCAATTCGCTAATCAATCTGCGTTTATCAGGGCTTATTCGCGTATGTGTGACTTCTAAACCATCCCCCTCTGCCAGGGCGAATTCTTCCACCAGCCGTCGCAGCCATTTGCCGGTCATATCATAATGTCCCGGATGAGCCAATACCGCTTTGCCACCGGCATCGTGGATCCACTTAATGGCCTCTTGCATAGTGATCCATTGTGGTTTCACGTGGGCTTTTTTGCCCTTACCCAGGAATTTTTTAAAGACGCTTTCAAAATCTTTCGCCTCCTGGCGTTCAACCAATACCCTGGCAAAATGTGCACGGGTGATCTGCCCTACTCCGGCTAACGCCTTGGCATCTTGTAATACATTCTCGATCCCTGCTTTGGCTAATTTGTCAGACATTTTTTGTGCACGGGCATCCCGTTCCTGACTTTGCATAGCCAGTCGTTGCAAAAACAGGGGATCATGATGGTCCACATTTAAACCCAGGATATGAATATCAAAATTATGCCAGGAGGTCGAAATCTCGACTCCGGGGATGATCTGCAATGCACGCTTTTGTTTGGCCTGATGAGCTTGGGCTTCCGCTATGCCCCCTATGGTATCGTGATCGGTGATGGCCAACACGTCTACCTGCATATTGTGCGCGCGGTCAATCAGCTCTGTAGGAGAGAGTTGGCCGTCTGAGTAATATGTATGGCTATGCAAATCGATTTTCATAAATTCTAAAATAATTACCTGATTGAGTGTTGACAGCGAAGCGAATTTGGTTTCTTCTATACGCCTAAATTGTGTATTATACTCATTCCATAGTGAATAGCAGACAAATCCTTAAAAAAGGTCAAAGTTTGTGTATATTGAGTAAATAACACTAAACAAATTAAAGAGTAATTAAACACATGATACAGGCACAATACACAACAACTAACATGAATTGGTGGTGGCACATCCTTAACTAGCGGGCTGTGAGTGTTTGTATTTGTACAAATAAAATTACTAAAAGCCCGTATTGTTCGGGCTTTTTTTATGCCCGATTAAAAACATCGACCAACATCAAAAATATTAATCGAGAAAATAATGAGCTTAGCGCAATTAACAGAACAAGCAGGGAAGGTAGAAACATTAACATTATCAGTAGATTACATAGCTGATCCATTGCAAATATATCAGTATCTTTGTCATGGAAAGTCACATAATTTATTACTTGAGTCAGCGGAGATCGACAGCAAAGACAACCTCAAAAGTCTGTTATTGGTAGATGCAGCAGTCAAGCTGGTTTGTCTGGACAAAGAAGTTACCTGTGAGGCCTTAACCGAAAACGGCCGTGCAGTATTGCCGCTGTTTGCCGCTTATTGTCCTCAGGGCGTGACCCATCACCTTGACGAACAGGGTGGCACTATCACCCTTACCTTTCCCGAGGCGGCTGAAGATTTAGATGAAGACAGCCGTTTAAAAGCCCCATCAGTTTTTGACGCACTGCGTTTGTTGATCAACAAAATTGTGGCCATTCGCGAACATCCTCAGGCGTTGTTTTTAGGGGGAGCTTTTGCCTATGACTTATTAGCCAGTTTCGAAAGACTCCCTCAGGTAAAAAATAGCGACAACAGCTGTCCAGATTTCGTATTTTATCTGGCAGAAACCTTGTTATTGATCGATCACCAGGTAAAAACAACCGAATTAATCGGCAGTGTTTTTAGCGGCAAAAATGTTGGCAATAATTACTTTGCCATCAGTCAGCGCCTGGAGCAAATCAAACATAAAATTCGTAACGTTAAGCCCCTGCCCCACAAACCTAAAGAGATCGTTGGCAAACAACAACTTCAGGTCAGCAAGTCTGATGCTGAATATATCCATGATGTAGAAAATCTCAAACAACATATTTTAGCTGGGGATATTTTTCAGGTGGTGCCCTCTCGTATATTTAGTTTACCCTGTCCAGATCCTCACGGCGCCTACGAAGCTTTAAAACTGCAGAACCCCAGCCCCTATATGTTTTTCATGCAGGACGAGGATTTCTGTATGTTTGGTGCCTCACCCGAATCTGCCCTTAAGTATTTGCAAGATACCAATCAGGTAGAAATTTACCCCATTGCCGGCACTCGCCCCCGGGGTAAACACGCAGATGGCAGCATTAATCTGGATCTTGACAGCCGAATCGAACTTAACCTGCGGGAAGATCAAAAAGAAAAGTCTGAACATTTGATGTTAGTCGATTTAGCCCGTAACGATGTGGCCAAAGTCTCTAAACCCGGCACCCGGCATTTAAAGGATTTACTCAAGGTTGACCGGTACTCCCATGTGATGCATCTGGTATCCAAGGTCGTGGGTCAGCTACGGGATGATCTGGACGCACTGCATGCCTATCAGGCCTGTATGAACATGGGCACGTTGGTCGGGGCCCCTAAAGTAAGTGCCGCCAGACTAATCCGTGATGTTGAACAACAACGCCGAGGCAGTTATGGCGGCGCTGTGGGTTATGTCAACGGTCAGGGCGATATGGATACCTGTATCGTTATCCGCTCAGCTTTTATTAAAAATAAAACTGCCTACATTCAAGCCGGGGCCGGAGTCGTCTTTGATTCCGATCCACAATCCGAGGCCGACGAAACCAGGGGTAAGGCCCAGGCGGTGATAACGGCGATTTTAACGGCGCATCAACAAGAGGAGCAACAATAATGAGCCTTCAAGCAAACGCTAAAATCAGTGTGTTTTTGGTGGATAATTTTGATTCATTTACCTACAATCTGGTGGATGAACTGCGCACTATGGGCCTCAGTTTGCAGATTTACCGCAACTCGGTGCCCGCCCAGGTTATTTTTGCCAAAATGTCTGAACAGGCCAAGTACAGCAAGGTATTATTGATGTTATCCCCTGGCCCAGGCGCCCCGGCTGATGCCGGTAGCATGCCTGCCTTGTTAAATATGGTTAAAGGCCACTTTGGGGTACTGGGCATTTGTCTGGGCCATCAGGCAATAGTGGAATCTTACGGTGGCAGTATTATTCGTGCAGATACCGTCATGCATGGCAAGTCGTCGTTGATTACACATTGTGGCGACAAGATGTTTAGTGCATTACCTCAGCCATTGCCAGTGGCCCGTTACCACTCTCTGATGGCCAGTGATATGCCCTCCCAATTAACGGTGCTGGCAACCTTTGAAGACGTCCCTATGGCGGTGTGTCACGAGGAAGATCGCATGCTGGGTTTTCAGTTTCATCCTGAGTCCATTTTAACCGTATTTGGCAGTCAGTTGCTGACGCAAAGCATTAACTATTTAACCCAGGCAGCTAACCCGCCGCAGAATTAGGAACATCATTATGTTACACCGCGCCTTAGAGCAGCTGTATCAAGGTCAATCATTAACCCAAGATGAGAGCAAAGCCATATTCTCGCAAATTGTGACCGGTCAAGTGGACGATATAGTACTGTCTTCGTTATTGACGGCCCTTAAAATAAAGGGCGAAACGCCACAAGAAATCGCCGGGGCGGCACAAGCGCTTATCGAAAACGCCACCGCTTTTCCCCGCCCGGATTACGACTTTGCAGACATAGTAGGCACGGGTGGCGACGGTCACAACACTATTAACATCTCATCAGCAGCGGCTATAGTGGCTGCCAGTTGCGGCCTAAAAGTAGCCAAACATGGTAACCGTAGCGTATCGAGCAAGTCCGGCTCGGCCGATTTATTTAATGCCTTCGGACTTGCGTTAGATATGGATGGCCAAACCGCTAGAGCCTGTATGGATCAATCCAACCTGTGTTTTTTGTTTGCCCCGGTTTATCACGCCGGTATCAAACATGCTATGAAGGTACGTACCACCCTTAAAACCCGTACGTTATTCAATTTATTGGGGCCTTTGGTCAATCCGGCCCGGCCCAGTCATATCATGATCGGGGTATATGATCCTGCCTTGTTAATGCCTTTTGCCCAAACCTTGCAACTACTGGGTTACCAAAATGCTCTGGTAGTACACGGCAGCGGATTAGACGAACTGGCCCTGCACGGTGAATCACTCATCGTTGAGCTAAAGAACCAAAAACTACGCCAATACTCGGTCAGTGCAGCAGATTTTGGCCTTGAACAATTCCCATTAAGCGCCATAACAGGTGGGGATCCTACACAAAATAAACAGCTTATTGAGCAGGTATTAAGCGGTAAAGGCGAAACGGCCCATCAGGCGGCGGTGGCTATGAATGCCGGGGCATTGTTAACCTTGTGTGGCAAAGCAGACTCGTTTAAGCAAGGGGCAAAAATGGCCCTGGAAGCCATGGCAAACCATTTGCCGTTACAGATCATACAACAATCTGCGGCTATCAGTCGTATTAAACAATAAGGAGCGATAATGGCTAACGTATTAGAAACAATTGTCCAGGACAAACGCCAGGAAATCGCCCAGCGCAAAATAACCCTACCACTGGCCAGTTTTATTGACGGCTTAACGCCCTCAGATCGCAGCTTTTATGAGGCGTTAGACCAACCCAACGCTGGTTATATTTTGGAGTGTAAAAAAGCCTCCCCATCCAAAGGTTTGATTAGATCAGATTTTGATCTGGATGCCATTATTGCGGCTTATGGCCCTTATGCTGCGTGTATTTCTGTACTCACAGACGAAAAATACTTTCAAGGTAAATTTGAGTATCTGGAATATGTGCGCGCCCGCGTGAGCCAACCGGTGATCAACAAGGATTTTTTTGTTGACCCCTACCAGGTGTATTTGGCCCGATATCACCATGGCGACGCTATTTTGTTGATGCTGTCTGTCCTTGACGATACCCAATATAGAGAGCTGGCGGAATTGGCTGAGTCATTACAGCTCGATGTGTTGACCGAGGTCAGTAATGAACAAGAAGTGCACAGGGCTTTGGCGCTAAAGGCCAAAATCATTGGCATCAACAACCGCGATCTGCGAGATCTCAGCACCGATTTGGCCACCACCGAAAAACTGGTTCCTTTAGTCAAACAGGCGACACACCCCTGCCTGATCATCTCCGAATCAGGCATTTATAGCCATCAGGATATACGCCGTTTAGCCCCCTTAGTAGATGGTTTTTTGGTGGGCAGTGCCTTAATGGCCGAGGATGACATGACCCGGGCGGTTAAGCAGCTGATTTATGGCACCGTAAAAGTATGTGGTATTACCCGCAGCGAAGATGCAGCCTTGGTCGCGCAAATAGGGGCCAGTTTCGCCGGGCTTATTTTTTACGATGGCTCCAAACGTTATGTCACTTTGGCTAAGGCCCGCCAAATAAGTCAGGAAGTACCTTTTGCTTACGTAGGCGTGTTTGTGAATGCACCAGTGGATGTAGTCGCGCAATATAGCTACAGCTTGAATTTGGCAGCGGTACAATTACACGGTCAGGAAGACCAGGCCTACATCAATCAATTACGCCCACAACTTAGAGCTAGCTGCCAAATTTGGTTAGCCAAGGGGGTACAACAAAGCCTGCCGTTATTGGCAGAGGAAGGGGTAGACAAGTTTGTGCTGGATTGCCAAATTGGCCCGCAAAGTGGCGGAACTGGCCAAACATTTGATTGGCAACTGTTACACGACCCCCAACTCAATACAGTAGATAAGGATAAGATCATACTGGCTGGGGGTATCAACCCTCACAATATTCAAGAAGCCGCAAGACTCGCTCTTGGTGGTATCGATTTGAATTCAGGGGTAGAAAGCGCTCCAGGAATTAAATCTGCGATAAAAATACAACAAGCCTTTGAGCAATTACGCCAGTATTAACGTAGTAACCCTGCGCAAATGATACAGAATTAAAAATGGGAAATGATGATGAATAAACTAGCAAGCAAATTTGGTCGGTTCGGCGGTATGTATGTGCCAGAACTGTTGATCCCTGCGCTGGATCAACTCGAACAAGCTTTTATCGATGCGCAAAATGATCCGGCATTTCAGGCTGAATTTATGGGGTTACTCAAAGATTACGCGGGCCGTCCGACCGCTATGACCCTGTCACGTAATTTGGTAACCAACCCAAAAGTGAAATTATATTTAAAACGTGAAGACTTGCTCCACGGTGGTGCGCACAAGACTAATCAGGTCTTGGGTCAGGCACTATTGACTAAACGCATGGGAAAAACCGAGGTCATTGCCGAAACCGGTGCCGGACAACACGGCGTAGCCACTGCCCTGGCTTGTGCCTTATTAGGCCTTAAAGCGCGCATCTATATGGGTGCCAAAGATATGGAACGCCAGGCTCCTAACGTATTTAGAATGCGGTTGATGGGCGCACAAGTCATACCGGTCAATTCGGGTTCCGGCACACTTAAAGATGCCGTCAACGAAGCTATGCGTGATTGGTCTGGTAGTTATGAAAAAGCCCATTATCTATTGGGTACTGCTGCCGGTCCCCACCCATTCCCTACCATAGTACGTGAATTCCATCGTATGATAGGTGAAGAAACCCGTGCGCAAATCATGGAAAAAGAAGGCCGTTTACCCGATGCTGTGGTTGCCTGTGTCGGTGGTGGCTCGAATGCTATAGGCATGTTTGCCGATTTTATTGATGAGCCCAGCGTAAGATTAATCGGCGTAGAGCCAGCGGGTAGAGGTTTGCACACCACTGAACACGGTGCGGCTATTGGCAAAGGTACCATGGGCATTTTACATGGTTCCTATAGCTACATCATGCAGGACGAAGACGGTCAGATTGAAGAGTCTTATTCGGTCTCGGCAGGCCTGGATTATCCGGGTGTTGGCCCCCAGCATGCCCATTTACACGACATAGGTCGCGCTGAATATGTGGCTGTCACAGATGAAGAAGCCCTGAACGCCTTCCAACTATTATCACGTAAAGAAGGGATTATCCCTGCTCTGGAGTCAGCTCATGCCATTGCCCATGCCTTAAACATGGCAGATGAAGCGGAAGAAGAAACCATCATAGTGGTCAACCTGTCCGGTCGCGGTGATAAAGATTTAGACCATGTATACAGCATTTTAGGAGATCAAACCAATGGCCAATAACCCCGACAGATACGCACAAATGTTTGCTAAACTGGTCACCAAAAACGAAGGTGCCTTTGTGCCTTTTGTGATGCTGGGTGATCCGGATCTTAAAACCTCGTTAGCCATACTCAAGGCCCTGGTTGAAGGAGGCGCTGATGCGTTAGAGTTGGGTATTCCCTTTTCAGACCCCATAGCCGATGGCCCTACCATACAGCAGGCCAGCATTAGAGCCTTAAGAAACCACATTCACCCCAAAGACTGTTTCGAAGTTTTACGCCAGTTCCGTGAAATCTATCCTGATATTCCGGTGGGTTTATTGTTGTATAGCAATCTCGTGGTCAAGCGCGGCATTGAAACGTTTTACCAGGATGCAGCTGATGTTGGTGTGGATTCAATCTTGATAGCTGACGTACCATTACGGGAAGCCGATCGTTTTATTGCTGTTGCCAAACAAACCGGCATCAAACAAATTCTTATTGCCCCGCCTAATGCCAGTGATGAAACCTTGGCTGACATCGGCCAGAAATCTGAGGGTTATACCTACTTGCTAGGTCGCGCAGGCGTAACAGGGGCTGAAACCGCTGCGACCGTCCCGGCCAGTGAATTGGTCGCCAAGTTGATCCAATATAAAGTCGCCCCCCCACTGCTGGGTTTTGGTATATCTAAACCCGAACAAGTCAGAGACGCCATTGCCGGCGGTGCTGCTGGCGCCATATCCGGTTCCGCCACGGTAAATATTGTCGCCCAAAACCTTCACCAGCCAGGCAAGATGCTCAGCGCCCTGACAGGTTTTGTGCGGGACATGAAACAAGCAACCAAAAAAGGAAACTAGCTTATGTGGTATGTGATCTATTGTGAAGATGTGGCAAACAGCCTGGCACTGCGTAAACAAACGCGCAGTGCCCACTTAGCCCGTATTCAGCATCTGGTCGATGCTGGCAGAATATTGGTAGCCGGGCCATGTCCCGCCATCGACAGTGCCGAACCTGGTGAAGCAGGTTTTAGCGGTTCACTGGTGATTGGAGAATTTGCCAGCTTGCCAGAAGCCCAATCCTGGGCCGACAACGACCCCTATATGCTAGCCGGGGTCTTTAAAAAAGTGGTGGTCAAACCTTATATCAAGGTACTGCCATAGGGCGCTATCGGGGCAATGGCCTTCGCTATTGCCCAATGATTGCCCCGTAGCCACCCATGAAATGTTATGATGTGTAAATGATTAAAATTAAAAGTTACCTGTTACTACCAGACAATGAAGTTGAACTCACTGCTATCCGGGCACAGGGTGCGGGGGGGCAGAATGTCAATAAAGTCTCCAGTGCAATCCACTTGCGTTTTAACATTAACGCATCATCCTTGCCAGCCTTCTATAAACAGCAGTTGCTAGCCAGTAACGATAATCGCATTACCCAGGATGGCGTATTAATACTCAAAGCCCAGGCCCATCGCACCCAGGATATGAACCGCCAGGAAGCCATTGAACGTCTGGTTGAGATTATCCGCCAGGCAGGTGTGGTACAAAAAACTCGCCGGCCTACCAAACCCACCAAGGGCTCAAAAATTCGCCGTATTGAAGGCAAGAAAAAATCAGGTCAAAAAAAGGTAATGCGTAAAAAAGTGGATTTTTAAGCCTGGCGATTTCAATCTAATAACCCGCAGTTATAGTGATCGCTCCGCTGTTCAACAGGTGCTTTAGTGCACTGTGCAAAGGGAGAATTCAGCTAAAATTCAGATACCGGCGGTTACACTCGCTTGATTAGGCATGGCGATCATCAGTGAAAAAAACGTTTGCCCGCCATTAAGCCTTTCCTCACTCAGTGTGGTTGGGCTAGACTATTATGCTTTGATGTGCCCAGAAGGAGCATAACTTGAAAATTAACCGTAATAATTTGTTGTTTATATTGTGTGCAGCATTGATGCTAGGTGCAGCAGGTAATCTTGCGGCCCAAGATGTACCTCAACCCATAGACAAATCCCAGGCAGCACAAAAGGCCCAACAAAAATACCAGGGACGGGTATTGAAAGTCGATCAAAATAAAAATAAGTATCGGGTAAAAGTACTGCAAAAATCTGGCCGGGTAGTGTCAGTGGATGTTGATAAAGCGTCTGGTAAAGTCAGCAGTAAAAACAAGAGAGAGAAATAATGCGCATATTAATTGTCGAAGACGACAGTCGTTTATTAACCCAGCTGGATTCATTACTGCAGCAAAACGGGTACAGCGTAGATTTAGCCGATGATGGCGCCAAAGCATTATTCTTGCTCAACGAACACCCTTACGATCTGGCCATAATCGATATTGGCCTGCCCATTATAGACGGTTTTGCGGTGATCCAAAAAGCCCGTAAAAACCAGGTCACCTGCCCTATCTTAATCCTCACCGCCCGGGATCGTTGGCAAGAAAAAGTCGAAGGTCTGGATGCGGGCGCTGACGACTACCTGACCAAGCCCTTTCAAAATGAGGAATTATTGGCCAGGGTAAAAGCTCTGATCCGCCGCGCTGCCGGGCAAGCCAGTCCGACTATCGAAAATGGCCCTATTAGCCTCAATACCCTCAGCGAACAGGTTAGCATTGACGGCCTGGATGTTGAACTGACGGCCTATGAATACAAGGTATTGGAATACCTGCTGCTTAACCCCAAAAAAATCGTCTCCAAGACCGAATTAACTGAGCATATCTACGATCAGGACTTTGATTTGGACAGCAATGTGATCGAAGTATTTGTGGGCCGCTTACGGAAAAAGCTAGACCCTCAGGGCACCATCAATCCTATAGAAACCCTGCGCGGGCGTGGTTATCGTATCAGTCGCCAATTTTAAGCCTCACGGGTGAAAAGCTTATCTTTACGACTGCGCAGTTTTGCCGCCGCTGTGGTGGTGTTACTGGTTTTTATTCCCCTGGCGGCGCTGACACTCAAGAGTGCTTTTGTCAGCAGTCTCAGTCAATCAATGCTGCAACAATTACGGGTGCAAAGCTTAACGCTCATCTCTGAATTCGAAATACAAGACCAGCAACCGCAAATGCCCGAGCAATTATTTAATAATCAGTTGAATATTCCTGGCTCGGGGCTGTATGCTTTTATCGAAATTGATGGCAAATTGATCTGGCAATCCATCTCCACCCTGAATTGGCAGAAAATGCCCCCCTTTAGTGCCCCTAAAATAGGCCAGGAACTGTTTCGCAACGACTTCACCCTACTCACTGATTACTTCCTGTTTGCCTATACTGCAGAGTTTTATGCCGGGG
>Ga0307489_10002072_pt1 | contig 13392 bp, 17 predicted proteins | sample SB12metaG_FD_202247 | JGI IMG/M metagenome (GOLD analysis project Ga0307489, IMG submission 202247) | Sea-ice brine microbial communities from Beaufort Sea near Barrow, Alaska, United States - SB 1.2 | ecosystem: Environmental > Aquatic > Marine > Coastal | place: USA: Alaska | collected... | reverse complement strand
AACTTTCCTATATACCCCCCCCTCGAGGGGGACTTTGGGTTTAATCCTCACCATCCTCACCTCCTCACCTCTTCACCTCCTCACCTTTCTTTTTCCTTTTCCTTTTCTCTTTTTTTTTTTTTTTTACTTTTTAACTAAATAACTAACTAACTAATCAATAATAAGTAATAATAATAATAACTAATACAATTCTCATAAATAACACCACATCAACCTGACGGTGTAATATTAAAGAGATGTAAAAAATCAAAACATATGATGAAAACTTTTTGAGAAATAAAATAAAACAAACATTCACATGTGAATAATTATAAACTCTCGGTCGGACACCTGGAATAATTAGAAACTTCCGGTCGGACACCTGTGAATTATTCTTACTTTAAGGCGGTCGGTCGGACAATTTTCACCGGTCGGACATTTTGAGATCAAGACGATCAAGTGACCGGTTTGGCCGTTTTGCATTCACAGGCGTTTCATTTTGCTTTCGTTTGATTGTACACGTGTCAAAACGAGCAGATCTATGGCAAACAATGGGCAGGGGTAACAGTTCGCAGTAAATAACATGTGATCCGTCTGTGCCACGTGGACCAATAAGAATATGACAGGTGGATCTGCCACGTGGACCAATTAGAATATGACAGGTGGATCTGCCACGTGGACCAATAAGAATATGACAGGTGGATCTGCCACGTGTATCAGGGGACCAGTTACGGGCTGCCACGTGGACCAACTAGAATATGCCACGTGTCTCCGGGGACCAGTTAAAACATGCCACGTGGACCAATTAGAACACGGCGTAAGGGGGGGGTGCTGAGACCTGTCAAAAATGAGCGAAAAAGTCCCCAGATCCCTTAAGTGCAATTTCGACGTTTCTGACAATGAGCTGATTTTGATGCGATTTTGATAGGATAAATGCGGGAATTGATAGGTACAATTCCCGACGATTTGATAGGCTAGGCGGGAATTGATAGGTACTTTTCCCGACGTTCACCGCCACTTCACCGCCATTCACCGCCATTATCACCTCGCACCAGAATTCCTATTCTCATGCCGAGATCACAGACTACTAGACTTCAAGACTCAATGTCAAGCGTCAGCACCACACGATATCTGGACAACACGCCACTCCGCGCCGCGCAGGTGCCTCACCGCCACCGCGTGTGGCCGCGTGTCGCCGCCGTCCGAGGCAGGTGGGTTCGTCACCGCCGCGAGCCCGGTGCGGCGCGCGCCACCACCGCTCGGAAGATGGGAACCTTCGGAAATAGTAACGACTTTTCCGGGCGGGGCACGGGGATGCGGGCGCGCGAAGAGGACGTGCAAGCACGCGAGGAGGAGGAGGGGCAGGGGCTTGTCCTACGCCGCAGCACGCGCGCGCCGGTGCCACGGTCGTGGGGCAGGAGGCCGGCCGAGGAGGAGGAGGAGGAGGAGGGGCAGGGGTGGCAGGGGTTTCGCCGCAGCACGCTCGCGCCGGTCCCGCAGTCGAGGAGCAATGGGGGTGCCGTGAAGGAGGGGGGGGAGGAGGAGACGGAGACGGAGGAGACGGAGGAAGTGGAGGTCCGCACCTCTCAAAGCAAGGGCGCCTTTTGGCACAAGATTTGCGGGAAATATATGGCGCAGTGCAAGGGCAAACACCTGGGATACCACACCACGGAGGAGAAGGCGGCGGCGGCGTACAACAATTACATGGAGGGCGGCGTTGTGCCTGTGTCACACCGGGACCTCACCTCCACCTCCCAGCACGTGGGGGTCTGGTGGGACAAGAGCATTGCGAAATGGCGGGCCATGTGTAAGGGGAAACACCTCGGATACCACGTAACTGAGGAGGGTGCGGTACAGGCGCATGACAACTACACGAGGGACGGCGTTGTGCCCGTAGTGCGGCGCGACCCGTCCTTCACCTCCCAGTTCAAGGGTGTGGTGTGGGTCAAGGGCACGGGCAAGTGGCAGGCGCAGTTCAAGAGGAAGTCACTGGGGTACTACGTGACGGAGGCGGCGGCGGCGGCGGCGTGGGCCAAGTACGCGGAGGACGGCGTCGACCCCATACAGCTGTTGCGCCGCGAGGGCACCTCCTCCTCGCAGTACAAGGGCGTCAGCTGGAACAGGAGCCTGGGGAAGTGGCGGGCAGGGGCTTACACTCGTCCACTTTTCAGCTCAACTTGAGCCGCTTCTGACCCAAAAAACACCCTGAGTACCCCCCAATATCCCGAAATACCTCCTAAACACCCCCTAGGTAACCCCTAAATGCACCCCCTATCACACAGAAATCGCTTACGTTGAGCCGAAAAGTGGACAAGTGTAAGCCCCTGGTGGCGGGCGGTGTGCAAGAGGCGGTTTCAAGGGAACTACGCCACGGAGGAGGCGGCGGCGTTGGCGTACAACACCGCAGCTTCGCGCATCGGGCGTGTCGACCTCAACGTCATCCCGCCTGCCGACGAAACTGAAGACGGCGACATCACCACCGCCGCCGCCGCAACAGCACTCGCCGGCGGCGGCAGCAGGAGCAGCGGAGGCGGGAGAGGCGGGGGAGGCGGCGGCGGCGGCGGCAGCGGCGGCGGCGGAAGTGGCGGCGGCGGCGGCGGCAGCGGCGGCGGCGGCAGCGGCGGCGGCGGCGGCGGCGACGCTTACGATGGCGACGACACCGCCGCCCTCGCACTTCTCAGCATGGCCGCACCCGCGCACACCCACGCCCGTGCGGGCTCCAAACGCTCCAAACGTTCCGCTGGCGGGGCTGGTGGGCACGGTGGCGCTGGGCGTGGCAAACGCGACGGCGCACCGAGCGCACCGGCGCCCCCGCCGCAGAGGAAGAAGATGCGGGTGGACACCTCGGCGGGCGCGGCGGGAGGCGCGAGGGCGGCGGCTGTCGCGGTGGCGGCAGCGCAGGGGCAGTGCTAGCGGCTCGCGGCAAGGTGATATAATAGAGGACAAGGGCTGAGGTTGCAGAGTTCATGTACGAGTATGCCAGGATCTTGAGCTTTAATGATAGCTCATGTGTATTAGTGTAGTGTGCGTTGCGCTCTCAAGGCTCAGCCCAGATGAGAGTTGCTTAGAATCATCCGCATTTGATATGATGTTTGTTATTTTTGGGAAACATACCCAAGAAACGGTAGGTATCCAGAGATGCAAGAGATCGTGCCACAGAGGGGGCTGTCTCTTGAGAGCTCCAGAAGATCGCTGCACACCTTGCTCAAGTCTGTAGGCTCCGATCGGGGGGCGGACGGGGCGAGGTCTTGTCTGGAACAAAAAGTTGTACTCCAAAATTCTGCGCTCTAAGCCGTTGTTCGGGCGCCCGGCGCTGTCGCCGGTGCAGCGCCGGTGCGGCTATTCTGAATCATGCGCCGGATGACCACCCCATACCCAGGTACTCACGCACCGCCCTTGTTCACCCCGTCCCTTCCCCGCTATCAAATTCTCCCAGCTATCATAATCAGTCTCTCAAATAAATTTACAGCTCCCACAGCGCGTGGAAGCATTGGAAGCGTCTGCCCTTCCGGCGTCGGGCGCCGGGCGCCCCCCTCGTTGCATAATCTACTGGAAGGGATCCATGGGCCCCTTGCCCTTGGGGTCGGGGACCGGCGGCGGCGCCGCGGCCACGCTGACGAGCGCCTCGCCGTCGTCATTGACTGTGAACCCCTCACGCTCCACCCCCCCTACCTCCTCCCCGCCCCCATCCTCCTCGCTCATGACGCTTTCACCCTCCTTATTCCAGGGTTGCACGCGGCGTCCACATTTATTTCTCCGTGGGCATCTTTGAGGAACTAGGTGGAGACATCCTGAGCGGGTTCGGGTTCAGGGACAGCCGCACGTTGCAAGTACACTATGAATGCAGAGGGGACACCGTGTCTTGATATATGCCAGTACACTATGACTGGGACGAGGTTCGCCGCGTGGGGCCCTGCCGCGTTGAGGTAGACGTCGTTCACCGACAGCCCCAGTGCCAGTGACGACGCGTCCGGGTCATCCCGGGATGAAGCGTCCAGCTCCCCAACGGAGCCGTCCGCAGTGCTGTCCAGGAGCCCCCGGGCACGGCGCCCGCCGCCGCGCCCGGCGCGCGGCATGTACGGCGCCAGGTACGCCAGCATGCGCATCTTGCGGTTGTGCACGCGGCCCTGGTACTCCTTATACACAATGCCCATCAGCGCGATAACTGCGGGGGGAGGGTGGACTGGAACGTGAGTGGTTGTGGGCGGAACAAGTCCACAACACACAAAAAGAAAGAGAAAACTTTCAGGGCGGGGACACATTAACATCGAAATTGCATTCCACATAAGGGCGGGGTGGACGCGCGAGTCGGGGGTGTGCGAGTGGCGGGGACGTACACACGGCGAGGCCGGAGAAGAAGTAGATCGCGGTGGCGGTGGACGGGTCCACGGGGTTTACATACTCTGCGGCGAGAAAGGGACGCGGGTGGGGCGCGGGCGTTAGAAATTACAGAGGTGACAGGGGTTTAGCGCCCGGGGGCGGCACCGAGCCCGCCGCCGCGGCCGCGGGCGGTCGGTGGCACGACCTCATCGAGCAGCGCAGTGTGTGGTAGGGCGGCCACGCGGGGAAATGGGAAACAAGCGTCGTGGGAAGGACTGCTGAGCACCGTGGTGTGACGAATCGGTGTCGAGTGAGCGTGCGCCCAAAGCTTTTAAATGGTGGGGGTCTCCAATTCGTGTCAACACCCGCGACGCACCGATGCGGAAGTTGGGCGCGCCGGGCGGCGGGGGGCTGGTGAGGTTCGCGGTGACGTTAGCCGTGATGTTCGCCGCGACGGCCGCGGTGGCCATGTCGCGAGAGTGAGCTCACCGCTGACCGAGCAGCGACCGAGCGCGCGGACAGTAAATTCAGGGGCCCTAACATTTATGCCATGCCCCTAAAACACTAAATTGAGAAATAGGGGTCCCGTCCCCGACTCCCCGTTTGCTCTTTCACAACCACGGCCGGCCGCCCCGCACGAACCGCGCCCTCGGGGGCGCCGGTGAAGCGGGGGGGCGAGGCAGTAATGGCCCCGGGGCGCCGGGGCACGCCGGTGCCGGCGCGGGCGCCGCTGCTGCCGCCGCTGGCGCTCGCCGCGCTGTGTGTGCTATGCCACCTGCCGTTGGCGGGCGGGGTGTGGGAGCTGGAGCAGTTGTGGGAGGAGGATGTGCGCGAGTACGTGCAGGTGTTCACGGGGGACCTGGACGACAACGGCGTGGCCATCGACACCAAGTTCCTGCGGTACGAGGACCTGGGGTGGTACCAGCGCCTGTACGACCGCACCTCCGTGGGCATGCACAAGGGCGCGGACACCATCGACACGGGGCTCGGGCAGGGGCTTACACTCGTCCGCTTCAGAGCTCAACTTGAGGACCTTCGGGACACATCGCTCACGTTACAGCTTAACTTGAGCACCTTGGGGACACATCCACGAGTTAATTTGGATCATATCGGGGACAAAGAAAGCTTAAGTTGAGCGGAAAGGGGCAAGGTAACCTCAAGTTGAGCGGAGGAGTGGACGAGTGTAAGCCCCTGGGCTCGGGTACAACAACGAGTACCCCGGGCAGGGCACCTCGGACGCACAGCTGTACAGCAGCGCGCTCCGGCGCTGCGGGCCCAACCTGGAGCGCACGACCCAGCGCGAGGCCGGGTGCACCAGCGACTACCCCGTGGGATCACCCTACGGCGCCGCGGGCTCCCCCGGCGCGGGGCCCCAGCAGTGGGCCTACCGCGGCGGCTCCCTCGGCCCGCCCTACGAGCCCGTGGGCGACGAGGTGGGGCGGTGCATGTTGACCCTATCAAACCCACGTTGAAAGCGCCTAGAACGAAAGCGCTTGAATCTAAACTATGATGGACCGCTTTCCAACGTGGTTTCAATTTCAACCTGCGCCGCTACAACGAGGGGTGCGACTACAAGCTCACGTACGAGCAGGACCAAGCCATGGGGTACGGGTGCTACCGCGCCCCGCCGCTGGGGGGCGTCGCCGTCCCGCCCGCCGCGAACGACGCCGAGGTGCTGGGGTACTCGGTGTCCAGCAAGCGGCTGCCCGCCGCGCAGTGGCGCGACCGGCTAGGTAGGGCGGTGCAGGTTGACCCTATCAAAGCCACGTTGAAAGCGCCTGGACTAAGCGCTTGAAACTGGAATGTGATGAACTGCTTTCAAATTCAACTTGCGCCGCTACAGCTAGAGCCGTACTACCAGAAGTGGTACGACTCCGCGCCGCTGCGATGGGGCTTCGAGGCAGGGGCGTACACTCGTTCACTTTTCGGCTCAACGTAAGCGCTTTCTGTGGGATAGGTGGTGCGCGGATGGGTTGTGTAGCCCGTGTTGAGGGGGTTTTTGGGTGTGTAGGGTGTTTTCTTGTGACAAACACGGCTCAAGTTGAGCTGAAATGGGAACGAGTGTAAGGCCCTGGTTGGAGGAGGGCACGTTCTACCCGTACTGGGAGCTGCGCAGCGTGGGGATGCCCAACTGGGTGGTCAAGAAGCACTGCTACCTGGACGCGCACGCCGGCAACTACCAGCTGTGCTCCGCCTACCCGTGGGACAAGCGGGAGCTGACGCACGGCCTGCTGCACGTGCGCTCCGTGCCCTTCGTGCTCGGCATGGTGGGGCGGTGCAGATTGATCCTATCAAGCCCACGTTGGAGGCGCCTTGCTCTAAGCGCTTGAAACTTAAATATGACAAGACTGCTTTAAATTTTGCCTCAATTTTGCTTTCAAATTTAACTTGCGCCGCTACAGCATGGGCGACCTGACCTTCGAGGCCAACGGGGGCGACACCACCGTGCCCGACATGCCCACCTCCACCTTCCCGCTGGCCAGCAACGGCGAGGGCATCCTGGGCGTGGCGCTCACGCGGGTCTCGGACGGCAAGCGCGTCAAGGTGAAGCCCATCCGCGTGCGCCGCCACTGGGAGGCGCTGGGGTGGACCGCGGCGGAGCTGGCCCCCCTGCGCGGTGAGAAGTTCTCGCTCGACGTGTACGACTACCGCGCCAACGAGTGGGGGTGGGCGGCCGTCGACACCTTCGTGGTTCCGGCGGCGTGGATCCAGATCGAATCGGTGACGCCCATCGGAGGCACGCGCGCCGGCGGCACCACCATTGAGATCACGGGTCAGAACTTTGGGAGCTCGGCGGACGGCGTGGTGGTCTTCATCGGCGACAAGGAGTGCGTGTCACTCGGCATGACGGCGCGCGGCTCCCTCAGCTGCATCACCCCCCCGGGTGACGGCGCCGGCATCACCGTCACCGTCATGATCGGCGACTACGACCGCAACCTGTTGCAGGGCCCGTTCGCGGGGCATCAGGCCGGGCACTGCGGGGACGAGAGCGTGGTGTACCCCTTCAGCCCGTGCACGCTGGGTGAGGCCAGCCTGGAGGCGGGGGTGCCCAAGCGCGGGTTTACGTATCTGGACGCGCCCTACTGGGCCAGCACCCCCGTGACGCTGGCGCAGGAGGACAGCCAGTACCGGTACACGGCGTCCGCGGCGGACGACGACGCGGGCGACCAGATCTTCTTCACCGCCATCGAGCTGCCGTCCTTCCTGCGCTTCGACCCCGCCACGCAGGTCATCAGCGGCACCCCGCTGCGGGGGGACGTCAACTGCCGCACCGACGTGTGGCACCCGGCGGCGGACCGCTGCCGCCAGGGGGGCTTCCACCGCGTGGTGCTGGCCGTCAGCGACTACACCTTCGTGGTGCAGCAGGAGTTCGTGGTGCACGTGCTGCCCAACCCGAGCCCGCTGCTCGCCATCGACCGCAGCTTCCATTGGCCGTCCGTGCGCGAAATCTCCATCATGCGGAGCGAGGCGCAGGAGGCGCGGTACCACCTGGCGGCGGGGGCGGCGCTGGCGGCGCAGGAGGTGGCGGGGTCGGCGGCGGCGGCGCTGCCGCGCACCGGGCGGGACCCGGCCGCCGCCGCGCTGCGCACGCTGCTGGGGAACCTGCTGCAGGAGACGCGCGTGCACCCGGGCGAGAGCCGCGCGCTGGTGGCCGCGGTGCGCGCCTCGGGGCTCGCGGCGGGCCACGGTCGGGCGGTGCAGGTTGACACTATCAGACCCAGGTTGAAACCGCCTGGAACTAAGCGCTTGAAACTAAACTGTGATGTACTGCTTTCAACTTCCGCTTTGAGATTCAACTTGCGGCGCTACAGCACGGGGACCTGATCGCGGCGGTGGAGGGGGCGGTGCGCGCGCAGGACCTGCGCGCCGCGCGCCACCGCGCCGCGCAGCCCGCCGTGCTGGGTGAGGCGGTGCAGGTTGACCCTATCAAACCCACGTTGAAAGCGCCTGGAATTAAGCTCTTAAAACTGAAATATGATAAACCGCTTTCATGTTTTGCTTTCAGATTCAGCTTGCGCCGCTACAGTTGGGGGGCGACCACAGCGGCTGGCTCGAGCAACTCCAGGATTTCCTGGGGGCGTCGGCGCGTGGCACGGAGGTGGTGTCGCGGCCCGCGGGGGGCGGCGGGCCGTGGGCGCCCTGGTCGCTGCACCAGGCGGCGCCGCGCCTCTTCTCCCCCGAGCGGTACGGCGGCCTGTTCGCGCCGGCGCCGGGGCCCGCCACGGCGCTCAGCGCGCGGCGGGTCAACGACGACGAGCTCGTCATCTCCATCCCCACGGCCTGCGCCGGCGGCGGCGGGGCCCCGCACCCGCGTGTGGTGTCATGCTCCTTCTCGGGGTACCACCCCGTGCACCGGCTGCACCTGCGGTTGGCGCGCGGCGGGCTGCGGGTCCCCGAGGTGGTCATGGTGCCAGCGGACTTCCCGCACGTGGACCTGGTGGGGCGGTGCAACTTCAGCCGATGAAACCCACGTTGATAGCGCCTGGAGTTAAGCGCTTGAAGCCGAAATATGATAAACCGCTTTCATATTTTGCTTTCAAAATCAACTTGCGCCGCTGCAACCTGGTGGCGGCTGCGCTGGAGGACCAGGACCTGCTGGGGCTCGTGGCAGGGGCTTACACTCGTTCACTTCTCTGCTCAACTTGAGCCGTTGTTGACACAAAGCAAACCCTACACACCCCGTAATACCCCCTGACACCTCCTAAACACCCCCTAAGCAACCCCTAAATGCACCCCCTATCCCATAAACAGCGCTCACGTTGAGCTGAAAAGTGAACGAGCGTAAGCCCCTGGCTGGTGGCGGCGGTGGAGCGGCGCGCCGCGAGCTACGCCAAGCGCTGGGAGGAGTTCGCCACCTTGCCCGCGCGCTACGAGGTAGGATAGTGCAAGTTGAACCGATGAAACCCATGTTGAAAGCGCCTGGAACTAAGGGCTTGAACCTATACCATGATGAACGGCTTTAGATTTGCTTTCAATTAAATTCGCGCCGCTACAACGAGGCGCTGTGGCAGCCCTCCTCCTCCTCCCTTGGGATAATTACAAACGTTGCGACGAACCTGACGGTGTCGATTGACATCCCGCACGACTGGCCGTGGCCGGCGGCGGGTGACCTGCGCCCGGCGGGTATCCGGGTGCTGGCCGCGGACGGCATCCCGTTCCACCGCCGGGAGGGGGTGGAGGCGCTGTCCGCCGAGCTGAGCGCCGACGCCGCGCGCGCCGGCGGCGACAACCAGGGGGGTCTGGCCGCGCAGCTGGAGGAGCTGGAGACGAAGCTGTCGGTGTACGCGCACCGGTGCCGCAACGACTGCGAGGGCAACGGCGAGTGCGACGGCACGGTGTTCCCGCCGGTGTGCCGGTGTAAGGAGGGGTACACCAACGACGACTGCAGCTGGGTGTTCTGCCCGGCCGACTGCAACCAGCGCGGCGCGTGCGACCAGCGCCAGGTAGGGTGGAGCACGTTGACCCCAGTTTGAATGAATCAGGGTTGACCGCGCTCGGTTTTACCGATTGAAACTGAAATTATGATTTTACCGTTTTCTAAATGTGGTTCCAATTCCAAATTTTGCCGGTACAGGCAGGTGTGCTCGCACGACCAGGAGACGGGGGAGACACACTGCGCGGGGGGCACCGGCAAGTGCAGCTGCGCGGCCCCCTTCTTCGGCGCGGACTGCTCGCTGCGGCCCTGCAACAAGCGGTACCTGGTGCGGGAGGGCATCGACGTCACGGCGGGCGAGTACGCCATCCGCCTGCCCTACGCCGCGCGCGGGTGGGCCGTCAAGGAGGTGCGGCTGAGCGCCACCACCGGCGACCCGCCCCCGCTGGGCTCCATCGCCGGCGACGCGCTACAGATCGCCGCGGCCGCCAGGGTTGGGCGGTGCAGGTGGACCCTTTCAAACCCGTGTTGAAAGGTCCTGGAGCCAAGCGCTTGAAACAGATATTCTGATGAACTGCTTTCAAATTTCGCTTTCAAATTTAAACTGCGCCGCTACACCAAGGGGGTCGCCTTCGTGGTGTTCGAGAGCTCCTCGGACGCGATGGCGGCGCGCGCGGAGGACCCCTTCTACCGCGACGCGACGCCCAGCCGCGGCATCGCCCATCAGGCGCGCTACTTCCCGGAGGAGCTGCGCACGCTGGACCTTCGCGAGCAGCATCTGTTAGCGCTCTTCGGCGAGAGCCAGATCGAGTGCAGTGCTCACGGCGCTTGCGACTTCGGCGCGGGCCAGTGCTACTGCGCCGCGCGCTTCTTCGGCGAGGCGTGCGAGTACATCTTCTGCGCCAAGGACTGCGCCGGGCACGGGCGCTGCGACTTCGTGACGGGGACGTGCCTGTGCGAGGAGAACTACGTGGTAGGGCGGTGCACGTTGACCCTATCAAACCCACGTTGATAGCGCCTGGAATTAAGCGCTTGAACGGGAACATGACAAACCGCTTTCAAACCTTTCTTTCCAGTCCAACTTGCGCCGCTACTACGTGGCGGACCAGTTCGCGGGGTGCGCGCTGCGGGCGCTGCACCTGGTAAGCCGGTGCAGGTTGACCCTATGAAACCCGAGTTGAAACCGCCTGGAACTAAGCACTTGAAACTAAAATGTGATGCACTGCTTTCAACTTTTGCTTTCAAGTTCAACTTGCGCCGCTACAGCCTGGCGTCCACGACCTGCGAGGACGCGGCCATGGACAAGCGCGTGGACGGCGCCGGCCGCCGCGTGGTGAGGCGGTGCAGGTTGACCCTATAAAATTCAATTTGAAACCGCCTGGAAGTGAGCTCTTGAAAGTAAAATGTGACGACCCGCTTTCAAAAATTGCTTTCAATTTCAACTTGCGCCGCTACAGCGTGGCGCCGCTACACCTGAGCTGCATGATGGGCGTGGCGCTGGGTGCCCGGGCGTCCACCGACCACTGCCCGCAGGCCTCAGCGCTCACGGGCGACAAGGGCGAATGCTACACGCACTTCCCCACCTGGCTGTCCGCCTCCGCTACCGCCGCCGCCGCCGCGGTGGCCGCCTCCACCGCCCTCGCCGCCGCCGCCGCCTCGTCGTCCTCCGCCGCCTCGGCGCTGTTTGCCACCATGCTGAACCCGGTGTGCGCCGACTGCTCCGGGTACGACGGCGCCAACATCTCCCAGATCCACCTCTACGTGGAGGAGCCCTGCCGCTCCGTGTTCGGAACCCGCTACGTGGAGTGCATGGGGGGGCGCACCGCCAGCGACGTGGTGCCGGGGCTCGGCATGATCCCCTCGGGTGACGCCGCGCGCCCCACGCAGATCACCTTCAACCTGACCACGATGCGGCGCAAGGACATGGTGTTCACGCGGTTCCGGGCGCGGCCGGGCATCGTGCGGCGGCTGTACCACGACGTGGAGGACGGCGGGTGCGGCGCCTGCACGGACGACAGCCCCATGTGCGGCGCGCAGTTCACCGTCATGCGCGACGGCCAGACCGTGTACTCGGCGGCAGGGGCTTACACTCGTTCACGTTAGAGCTCAACTTGAGCTACTCCAGGACACATTCATGAGTAAAGTTGGGTTGCACGGTAGACAGAAGAGCTCAACTTGAGCTGAAATCTGAACGAGTGTAAGCCCCTGCTCAGCGGTGGTGGCGGCCAACAGCACGGTGGAGGTGGATGTGCGGGGCGCGTCGACGCTGACGCTGCGCACGGGCAGCGTGGAGCCCACGTACTGGCGGCTGGGCGGGGGCTTGAGCTACGGGGGCGGCGCGTCCCCCGCGCTGCCGGGCCTGCCCGTCAAGGCCAACTTCTGCGACGGCGCCGCGTGGGCCGACGCCGTGCTCATCTGACGCGTGTTCAGTGGGCGCCGCCTGGGCGGGCGCCGTACCCCTCTGACCTGTGTTCTGTATTTATATCTAGTTAGTCAACCTTCCGCGGTTTTCGTGCTCTAGTACAGTAGGCTGTAGACAAAAAATAGCTTGACAGGTGTGTATAAATTGTATTTCATAATATTGTATTCCCTTCTATTTTTGATATCATACTATCGGTCATCGAGCACGAGGCGCTCACATGATGAGCATCAAGTTCTTCATATGTGATGTGAGTAAAAAACTACGTTCTACGAAGCTAGACGCGGCACGTGTCACGGCTGCGGCTGCGACACCCGCGCCAGGTCCTTGGCCCGCACAGCGGTGACCGCCGCCGCCGCCGCCTCGTTGGCGCTCATGCCCTCCGCGACCAGCTTTCTGAACTCCGCCCGGATGTCTGCCTCCAGATCCGCGTAGACCGGTGCGGCGCCCGCACCGGCGGCGGGGGGCGCAGCGGGGGGGGCGGCGTAGTCGGGCGGGGGGGCGGCGAAGGTGGCAGCGAAGGCGGCGGCGGAGGCGGCGGCGGCGGTTACTGGAGCCTGAGAATGCGCTGGGAGCTGCGTGTCTGAAGGCGAGTGCGCCGGCGCCCAAGGCTGCGCCGGAGCCAGAGGCGCCCACGGAGCCGCCGCCGCTGCCGCCGCAACGGGAGCCGCCGCCGCAGGTTGCGCCTGAGCCAGAGGTGCCACCGCCGCGGGGGGCACCCACGCGCCGAACTGGCCGTCACCCCCGCCCGCCTCGCCCGCGCTGCGCATCTGCGCGTCCATGATCCCCATCATCAGGGCCTGCCAGATGTTGCCCGCCACGTCATCGTCATCGTCACGCATTTTGAACCCTCGTTTCTTGAGTTAAACGGCATCCTATGACGCGGTCTCGCGACATCCGCAACGGCCCTACCTAGCATGGGCATCATCTGCTGGCCGAAGGGGGTGGCCAGCACGGTGTCGGGCAGGTCCGGGATGGCGGGCCGCCCGGGTATCGCTCGCCGCGTCACAGGTTGCTGTTTGACTTCAAATGCGTCGTATGATGCGGCGGGCAATATTGAAGGCAGCACGACGAGTACAGCTGGTATCAAACAGAGAGGACGCCTGTCAAGACGCGCGGAGCAGGAATGCAACCTGCAGCACTGAGCATGAGGAAATAATCAGTGCTGGTGTGACCTAATACCGGCAGGTATGATAGTAGCAGGCCGTGCCAGGATGTGGCGCGGGATGGAGTCGCCGGTGAGGAAGTTGGTGAGCTCGTCGCTGAAGTTATTGCAGTTCCACCTCACCCTCGGGACCGC
>Ga0307489_10002071_pt1 | contig 13393 bp, 20 predicted proteins | sample SB12metaG_FD_202247 | JGI IMG/M metagenome (GOLD analysis project Ga0307489, IMG submission 202247) | Sea-ice brine microbial communities from Beaufort Sea near Barrow, Alaska, United States - SB 1.2 | ecosystem: Environmental > Aquatic > Marine > Coastal | place: USA: Alaska | collected... | reverse complement strand
CGATCGCTTTGCCCTCCGTCCAACCTTGGGTTAGGATCTGGCAAATATTGCTCGCCATGTCATAGTATGCCAATCAAATCAGGAAACGAGGATTGAAAGTGCGTCGGATGACGTGTCGGGCAATTTGCGCTAAGCCCTGCCTCGGGTCTCTCCATCCACAGTAATAGACAGCCCCGGAGGCACAACCAGACCCACGTGGCAGGTCAGGCGGTTGTTACTGGGCCCGTGCTGTAGGGCCTGGCGGAATTTGCACGCCACGTCGTCGGATGATATTTAGCTCTGGAAACGTGGGCACATGCGTGTCGCTGACGAGGCGGGCAAGCGTCCTGCAGATGTCATGGGATGTCATGTAAAACTAGAAACGAGAGTCTAAATTACGTTTCGATGACATGGGGGGGGGAGAATGTACGGGAGGGGTGTATGGGCGGGTGTCGATGACATAGCGGGAAGGGGATATGCCTGTTCCTACCGCAGTGTGGCCGCAGGGTGGTGCCGGGGTCCAGAATGGACAGCAGTATTTCGCCGCCGCCGGCCAGTGCGAGCGACGTAGCATCCGCAACTGCGTCGGCGGCAGCAGCAGCAACCGGGCACATCGCACAGTTCTCGTCAATCCGCTGCCCGCCTTTGTATAGAGCTAGGCATATGATACTCGTCAAGTCATGTGCTGCCATTGCAATCAAGAAACGAGGGTCCCAAATGTGGATGATGACGTGGCGGGCAATATCTGCCAGGCTCTGGCCACGTCATGAAATGCCATTCAAAAATATGAACAAGGGCCACAAGTGTGGAGGATGACGTGGCGAGCATTGTCTGTCATGCCCTGCCGCCGTACAACACAATTTCCCGCCACGCGCCACTACCCACCACCTTACGCCAGCCGGGCGCGCAGTTGTTTCCATTCGCCTTGTTCGTTCTGTTACATTCGGTGAGCCGCACACCCACATCTCCGGCCGCCATACCTCCCGAGTAGCTCAACGCCGCCGCCGGATCAGCCACCCGCCGGTCGCGCAGCAGTTCAATAACCTCAGCGCGCATAGCCGGCGCCGCAGCCTCCAGAGCTGGCACGAAGCTGGCAAATTCAGCCCCCGCCGCGTCCCACCACGGCTTTGCTTCAAGTCCCGGTATGAACACGTTGGGGCGCTGGCGAGCGTCAGTGAACGACACGACACCGCCGCCCAACGCCACTGCCTCCGCCATCGCGTAGGGCATGAGAGATATTGCTGATCGAGTCATCCAACGCGTTGAACCCTCATGTATTCAGCTTGATCGCATCCTGTGACGTGACGAGCAACACCTGTCAGGCCCTACCGCCACAGCGCGGATCTCAGCAATGGCGAGCCCGTGATCGCCATCGCTGATGTGCTGCAGCACCACCATGAGGTTCTCCGTCGCCGGCCCGTGGCGCGGGTCAACGATGCGACATGTGCGGTATGCTGCCGCCGCTGCATAGGGTCAGGCAGCCATTACCCGCCACGTCATCCAAGGCACTTTCAACCCTCGCTTCTTGAGTGACATGGCATTCCATGATGTGGCGAGCAGTATCTGTAGCGCCTGACAAATATTGCCCAACACGTCATCCAACATATTTCGATCCTTCGTTTCTTGAGGTACATGGCATACCATGACGTGGCGAGCAATATCTGCCAGGACCCTACCGCCGCCACCAGATCACAATGGTCTTCCTTACGCTCCTGTTGCGCCGCTGCGTATTTCGCTTGCAGCGCGACACCCAGGGTGTAGTGCGCCTCCGCAACATCGGCGGCAGTAGTGGCGGCGAAGGGCGAGGAGGAGGTGAAGGAGGCGGAAGCCGCCAAGTCATTGGCGAGGGCCTGGCAGGAATGCTCGACACATCATGGGTTGCCGATCAAAAAAGAAAACCGAACGCAAACATGTGTGTTGATGACGTGGCGGGCATGGGCCTGGCAGATAATGCTCGCCACGATATAAGACGCCATTGAGGATTAAAATCAAGCAAAAAAGGGTCCGAATGTGTATCGATGACGGGGGTCGGGCAATATTTGCTTGTCCCTACCATTAGCGGCGCTGAAGCCCCCAACGCCCGATTGCGACCTGACTTCCGGCTTGCCCCGAAATTGGGGCTTTGCCGGTTTGCATTTCGGTTTTTGGGGCGGCCCGGCTACCGACACACTCGCATATCTCGCCCAATCCCCTGCTACCTCCACCAAGAGCCAGGCAGTCGGTGCTCGCCATGTCATCCAATGGTTTTGTAACCATAGTATCTTGTGAAATCGTATGCTGTGAGATATCGTAAGCAGTATCTATCATGCCCTACCTCTTCCGCCTCATATCTGGAATGGTATACTGATAATAAGCAATGTCTACTACTCCCCATTCCACCTATCATATACCGCCACCTCATATGTAAGCAATATCTGTACTGTAAGCCATATCTACCATGCCCTACCTCCACCGCCTCATCCATCGCCCCAGCCTTCAATGCGGCGTCCACAAACTTCTTCCTTGCCTCGCCGTCCCTTGGATTCTCGGCAACGCGAGCACGCAATGTGTCCAGAGATTGCGCGTGGACGTCTTTGCGCGCCGTTGCCAGGAATCGGGCAGCTTCCTTCTCCGCTGCGGCCAACTTACCAGCATCACTGTACCACACTGTGACGGTGGTGCACTCGATTGGGGGCGGCGGAGACGTCTGCTTCTCCGCCCAGGTAGCAGGGTCACTAAAACAAGCGCTTGAACCGATGTCCGTAAATGAACTACCTCGAGGTTGAATGCTGATACAGGCGCGCAGACTTGGTTTGTCAAATCAACGTAGGTCGAGTACTTGATTTCGATGCCCTCCCTGCCACTCCGTATCGGCGCCAAACGCGGGTGCCGCCGCGGGCGAGTGCAGCGTCGATGCCCCGGCGGACCCCTTCTTGCCATTCTTCACCACCACAACCAGCCAGAAGCCAGGGCCTGCCAGGTTAGGTGAGAGAGGACATTACGCAGGACAGTCTGAATCGAGTACACTGCGTGGAGCTACGGGCTCGAGCAATGTTGTGGTGGTAGCTCAATGTACGCACCATCTAGGTATCAAGCTGTGCCAACTTGAGCATCTTCGACCTAATACGTTGGGGTAGCTTAGGCGCGTTCGAGGTGTTCAGTCTGGATGTCCTGTTGAGCTGAAAACGGAACCAGTGGACGCCCCTGCCTGCCACGGAGTGGACAAATCGGCCGACCTTTGACGTTGAGCGCCGAGGCAATTGACGATGACGGCGACGGCGACGGTTCCAGGAATAACGTCGCGGCGACGACCCGCGCACCGTCCGCCGCATCCGTCGCTGCCGCCGCCGCCGCCTAGGGCCTGAAAGAAAATGCTTGCCACGTCAAGTTATGCCACTGGACTCAATAGACTAGGGTACATACTGTGTAGGATGAAGTGGCAGGCATCATCTGGCAGGCCTCACCGCCGCCGCCGCCCTTTCGTTCGGTGTTTTGCCCGCGTCGCCCCCGCCGCCCCGGATGACGTAGTCGATTGACTCGCGCACCAGCGGCACCCCTTGCAGAGCGGCCAATTCGTCGCTCACGCCCGCGACTACAGCGTCGACTGCCGCACATAGTGCAGCCATCGCGCCACCCTCATTCTCTTCCACCGCGCTCGCTCCGAGTGTCAACGAGTATGACACGTCGTTGCTGCTATCTGCACTACCCCCACTATCACCCACGCCACCGCCAACACCACCACCGCCGCCGACACAATCAACACCACCATCGCCACTACCGTCGCCATTACCACTCCTCCCCTCGCCCTCTTGAGCTTCTGCGGCCTTAGCGGCGGCGGCAGCAGCCCGCCGAAGCACTAGATCAGAAGCGAGCTCGTCGATCAGTTCATCAACCACGAACTCGTCCACCACCGCATGGTAGGACCTCACACTGGTTAACTTTCCAGCCTAACTTAAGAAGCTTAAGCATCACCGTGGTAGAGCTAGATGTATGAACTGGGACAAAGCAGCTCCACAGCTAAGCTGGAAAGGAAACTGGTGTAAGCCAGGAAGGGGATGCGGCGAGTGTGTGAGGGAACACCAGTACTCTGTGAGCAAATAGTCAGGTAAAGATGAAGAGGGAACAAGGGTGAGGCCCTGCGGCGTGACCCGTGGCGCTGAGGGAGTCCACCACGGCGGCGACAAATGCCGCGTTGGTCATCGCGCTCACATCGAAAGCGGCAGTGGCGGCGCTGTTGGCCGCGGCACTCCCTCCCGGCGGCGGTGGCGGTGTCGGCGTGGGTGTGGGTATCGGAGTTAACTTGGATGTTGTTGACGGTGTTGATGCGGGCGTTGATGTTGGTGTGGTCGTTGCGGACCGCAACGCCATCGCCGCCGCGACATCACGCTCGACCTGTTCACGCCTTCGTTCTGTGTGTGTCGTTGTTGCTGTGGCCGTTGGTGGTGGTATTGGCACTGATAATGGAGCGGTTGATGGAGGCGGTAGCGGAGGTGGCGGCGGCGGCGGGGTCGGGGGCGGTGGCGGGAGCGGGACTGTAACGAAGACGCGAAGCGTGCGGGTCTTCTTGCTGAACTTCACGCGCGGGGGCGGAGCCTCAATCTCCGTCTCAGCTGGCGCCGCCGATTAGGGTCTGGCGCATATTGCTCGCCACGTCATCCAACGCAGCTTTCACCCTGGTCTCTTGAGTTAAATGGCATCCAATGACGTGGCGGGCAATATCCGCCAGGCCCTACCGTAGCTGTCGGCGAGAGGAGCACTGCAGCGACGCCGAACGAAAGTGGAAAGATAATCTCCACTCGTCGGCCGTCCACTGTCTCGACCTCAATGCCCCCCGCGCTAGTGGCTGCCTCTGGAAGCACCATCGCCACCTCTACGTCCAGCGCTAGTTCCGTGCCCGCCGCTACTGCTGCCGCCGCAGCTGACGCGGACCATTGTATTTCCGCATCCCACGTGAGTTCCCACTGGGGTAGCGGCAGCGTGTCGTCCTCCCCGGAGCGCGCTCTGGTCACGAGCAGCGGCTGCACCCGGTATCCGGCGGCTGTGTCGCTGTCCCCTCCACCGGCCGTCGCCGCCTCAGGCTGGGCGCCGTGTATCGTCGACACTGGGTCCGATGACACCGACGCTCGACCATCGGACACGCCATCCACTACACTCGCCTCCGCCGTCGACGTCACCGCCTTTACGCCCCCGCTCCCGCCACCGCTCACGCCATCACCATCGCTCCCGCCGCCGTTGCTGCTGCCCGTACCCGGCGCCGCCCCTTCCTCACCCCCGCAGAGGTCCTGGAGTTTCGCGATGGCCAGGTCCAAGTCTTTGAGCACGTTCTTCGCTTCCTTCGTAGAGGGCCGGGTGGATACTGCTCGCCACCTCATGCAACGCACTTTGAACCCGCGTCTCTTGGGACAAATGGTACCCGCAGCTCATGACGTGGTGAACAACGTTGTTCGGCACGTCATCCGGCGCACTTTGAACCATCGTCTCTTGAGTTGAATGGCACCCTACGACACCGTATGACGCAGGATGTGGCCAGACCCACCTTCGCCTGACTCAGCAGTCCCCCTCGCATGCACTCCTTTACCACGCGGGAGGGTCCTTGAGAACAAACAATCGACCGAAATTTGCGCATGACTTACCGTCAGGGTGTCTACTCATACAGCTGCGCGGCGGAGGAGAGGAAGGGGACGGGGAGGCGGGGGAGGAGGCGGAAGAGGAGTTGAGGAGGCTAGTGATTCGTCGTGTCGAGTGCTTGTGTTCAGTGGCACCCTACCACGTCGGCCACCTCCACCCGCTGCGCCACGTACTCGAGCAGCAGCGCGCGCGGGTCGTCGCCAACGCCACTCATCGCTGACGGCGCGTGCTTACGGCGCAGCGCGCGTGTGTGTGCGAAGATGCCCGCCGGCGCACGCAAGTCAACCGTGCCCGTCGGCAGAGTGGGCACCTAGGGTTTGGCAGGGTTTTCAGGTTTAGGGTTTCGACGCGCGGCAGCGGAAGAGCCGGCCTGCGGTGCAAGACCGTCGCCAGGTCCGCGAAGAGCGAGGCGCACAACACGACACGCAAGCCACGAGGATTATCGCCCGTGGCGGCGACATTACCCAAGGCCTTGGCGGCGTGTCGAGGTGCCCCCCACCACCGTCGGACTTGTGTGAAGCTACAGGTCGCCCTCACAGCAACCTCATACTGCATCCTGACCCGCTCGCGCGCTTAAGATGGCGGCTCCGGCGGCGTCGCTGCCGCTGCTTCGTGGCACGATTCCTGTGCCGGTCGCGGCGGGACCGAGGCGCGCCGGGCGAAAGACTCGCGTCGGGGCCGGACGTTGGGTGGGTGTCTGGTCCGCCACGGGTGGGCGACGGGTCGGTTCCACGGAAAGAACGACATCAGCGCGGTGCTCTCCACGTGTCGTCGCAAATGCCGCGGCCCCGTCGTCGCAAATGCCGGGCGTAAACGCCGCGTCGACCGCGGTCAAACGGACGGCGGCGCAGGCGCTGCAGGACGCGGAAAGTGTCGAAGAGGTAGGGGCTTACTCTCGTTTCCATTAGCTCAACTTGAGGTCTTCTGTCCACCGTATGACCCAACCGAACTCATGTGTGTATCCTGGACTTGCTCAAGTTGAGCACTAACGTGAACGAGAGTGAGCCCCTGCGAGGTGGTACTAGCGGCGGCCGAGCTGCTGGTGCTCCCGGGTGAGGAGACCAAACACTGGCAGTATCAGGCAGGAACTTACACTCGTCCACATTTCAGCTCAATGTGAGCGCTTTCCGTAGGATAAGGGGGTGCGTTTAGGGATAACTTCGAGGGTGATTAGGGGATGTTAGGGGATATTAGGGGGCGTTTTGAGGGTTATTTCTGTGTCAGAAACGGCTCAAGTTGAGCTGAGAAGTGGAGGGGTGTAAGACCCTGGTACCTGCTCATCCATCAGCAGAAGCGCCAGGTGGCGGCGTCGCGCGCGCTCATACGACTAGCCCGGTAGGGCGGGTGCACTTGCCCGCCACGTCATCAACACGTGTTTGAACCCTCATTTGTTGAGTAAAATGGCATTATACAGTACTCGTATGACGTGGCGAGCAGCATCTGCGAGCAGGAGCCGAAGTACGCTCGCGCTCGCGCCACATCCACGTGACCTACCGTTTGGGGCCCTCAGCAAAAGCCTGGTGCCTCCTTACACGCGCGGCTGCGTTCGGTACGAAGTGACAGCTATACGCAGTACCCTTGCGTGCTGAGTTCAGAGGCACACTTTAACACACCACAAACGCACCACGACAATAAATGCTCAAACACCCCTACGCAACATGAACGCCCCACTGTATCATTGCTCAAACCCCCTACGCACCATTAACGTGGCGTCACAGGAGGTGGCCCCGGCCCTGCGAGGAGGTGGCTGGCGTCCACGGCGGCGGAGGGAGATCGCGAGAGCTGCGTCGCCGACCCGCGGTTCGCGCGCATCGCCGCCGCTGCCGCCTCTGCCTCCGCCGCCATCGCCGCTCCGAGTTCGGGTGCCCCCCCCGATACTGACGTCGACGACAATGACGCCGACACTGGCGCAGACCTCGCCGCCGCCAACACTGACACGGTATGGCGGTGCAGGTTGACTGTATCAAACCCCGTGTTGAGAGCGCCTACGGTTCCAGCGCTTGAAGCTACAATATGGTAACGTGCTTTCAAGTTTTGGTCTCAAATTCAACTCGCGCCGCTACAACACGGATGCCGACATCGCCGCCGCTGTGGAATCATTGCGGGCGCTGGGGTCACTGGCGCCCCTCCACGGCGCCGCGTCGGGCCTCGCCGCCGCTGCCGCAAACCTCGCGGCTCGCGTTGCTGCCCCCGCCGCCGCCGCCGCCGCTACCGCCTCCGCCACGCGCGGCCCCAGCAAGGCACCGTCTGCTCCGCCTCCCTCGGCCACTGCCGCGGCTTGGGCGGCAGCGCGGCTGGGGCTGGCCGGCTCACCATCCCCCGACGCGCGCCGAGCGGCGGATGCGCTGCTGCTCGCCACCGCCGGCTTGCCGTTCAGAGTTCTGCCAGACCTCGTCGTAGGGCCTGGTGCCTTCAGGGTTTAGGGTAAGCCCGAAACCCTAAACCCTATAAACCCAGATCCCGGCAAGACATCGCTCCTCGCCACGCCATAGGATGCCATGACCCTAGACCAGCGAGGGGTCAAAACGAGTGTCAATGAGTCGAAGACGTGGCGAGCAATGACCTAAAATGGATTTAGGGTTTTAGGGTTACCCTATGTCCTAAACCTAATCCCTAATCCCTCATCCCATATCTGCGAGGCCTTACCCGGTGGGGCAGGTTGGCGGGGTGGGGGTGACCGTGCCCAGCCTACTGGCGGAGGTGCCGTTCAAGGCGGAGCAGTTGGTGACCCGCGATGGCAAGCGGGTCGACGGCATGGTCTAACACTCATCCACTTTCCTGCACAACATAAGCGCTTTCTGTGGGATAGAGGGTGCGTGTAGGGGTTGTATAAGGGGTTTTATGGGGTGTTTAGGGTATTAGGGGATGTTTAGGGTAAGTGTTTGTTTGAGAAACGGCTCAGATTGAGCTGAGAAGTGGAGGAGTGTAAGCCCCTGGTTTACGAGCGGCGCGAGACGTGCTGGATGGCGGACCCCGGCGTGGGGGGCCTGGCGTACAGCGGCAAGATCATGTCGCCCACGCCCTTCACGCCGGTGGGGTCCCCCTACAATAGGCCGATTTCGGTATATCGCCTGCGTGAAATGCCCATACAGAGTTGCGGGCAGAGCTTCAGCGCTCCGCGCGGGAAAGCGGGCGCCAGGTTGAATACCCATACAGAGTTGCAGGCAAAGCGTCAGCGCTAAGCGCAGGAAGCGATATAACGAAATCGGCCTATTGGCACCTGACCCCCCTACACTGGGCACCTGAACCCCCTATAATGGGCACCTGACCCCCCTACAATGGGAACCTGACCCCCCTACAATGGGCACCTGATCCCCCTACAATGGGCACCTGACCCCCTATAATGGGCACCTGCACCCCCTACTATGGGCACCTGACCCCCTTATAATGGGAACCTGCCCCCCCTGTACTGGGCAACTGAACCCCCCGGCAGAGCCCGGCAGACATCGCTCCAAATATCTGGCAGGCGGCGCTCAACTCAACAGACGAGGGTTGGCAGACGCGGTGAAGGAGATGACGTTCTTAGCGATTTCTGCCGGGCCCTTTGCGCCGGTGGTGGCGGCCATTCGCGACGCGCTTCACGAGGAAACCGGGGAGTGGTTCGATTGCGCGTTGCTCAACCATTACCCTGACGGCTCGGTGGCGTGCAAATATCATACGGATCCCGACCTGGGCCGGCTCTGGGCAGGGGCTTACTCTCGTCCTCTTCTCGGCTCAACGCAAGCACGATTTGTGGGGTACGTTGGGTCTGTGGGTGGAATTAGTGACATTAAATGGCTCATGTTGAGCTGAAAAGTGGCCGAGTGTAAGCCCCTGGCTCTGGGCGCGCGACTCCGTGATCGTGTCGGTTGGCGAGACGCGGCGGTTCGCATTCCGGCGACTCGGCGCGAAGAGCGAGGCGGAGGCGCACTGGTTCCGTCTCAGAGGCGGGGCTGCACCCTAAGCCCCGAACCCTGAACCCTAAACCCTACAAACCCTAGACCCTAATACCAAAACCTGAGGCGGGGATTGGGGCGAGCACAGATTCCATTTCAATCGCCACGCCGCTCGCCACCTTTGGAATCCTCCGCATACGTGACAATCCTCGCCAGTCTGTGACGCGGCGAGCAGCCTCCACCTAGAGTTTTTGAGACGCATGAGATGGAAACGTAGTTTGTCATTGGGCTGATGCGTCAATGCTCAGCTGTGTCTGTGTAGACACCTTTGGAAATTTGGTATTGACAATGACAATGGATTGCTTGAGAGGGCCCTATCTGGAGGCGGCGACTGCGTGTGGATGTTCGCCGATTGCAACGACAGCTACGAGCACTGCGTGATGCGGGCGGAGGCAGGGGTTTACACCTGTCCACTTTTCAGCTCAACCTGAGCCGTTTCTGACACAAAATACACCCTGATACCCCGTGACACCCCCTAAACACCTCCTAAACACCCCCAGATTCTGTCTAACACCTCGAAAACACCCCCAAACCAAATATTAATGCACCCCCTATCCCACAGAACGCGCTTACGTTGAGCCAGATAGTGGACGAGTGTAAGCCCCTGGGCGGAGGGGGATGACAACCATGCACCTCGCGCCAGCATCGTGTTCAAGCGGTCGCTGGTGACGGCATCAGGGAAGAGAGGGCACGGGTTGCAGGTAGGGGCTTGCACTCGTCCCCTGTACAGCTAAACCTGAGCCGTGTTTGTCACTGAAAGGATACCACCAACCAGCATGTCTCACAGAAAGAGTTTGCGTTGAGCTGAAAAAGTGGACGAGTGTAAGCCCCTGGTTGCAGGGCGCGGGCAGGAGGTCGGCGGGGAGGAAACATGGGGGTGAGGGCGGTGGGGTCGGGGTTGGGGGTGAGGGCGGGGACGGCGGCGGGGTCACGGCCGGGGCTGGGGGCAGGGGGGAGGCGGGGCGGAATAGTGGGAGGCGTGGGGCGGGGCGCGGGGGTAGGGGCAAAGGAGGAGGGGGCAGAGGAGGAAGAGGGCGTGTAGATGTGTAGAGCGAATTGTAGAATAATCATATCATGTCCGTATCCACCCTTCGCCACCCAGATCCAAGCCGTATCGTTGAGAAGGACATGTCGCACATCATATAATTCGGAGCGTTGTCCGCCCACCCGCCCGCCGTAGCGACCCACGGAGCGTGAGATCTTTTTACAGTTTTGTGTGAGATCGATGCGTTCGCGCAGTAGATTAGCACGCTAGAAGGTCTACGACCCCGGCTAGCCCGGTCATACACGCGGAAGCGTCTCTATCTCACTCTCTGGCTAGCCCGTTGGCGTTTCACCAGCCTGAGCGGAAGCGGAGACGTTACGTTGCTTTCATCCCATATGCCGATGTGCCACACATCGCCTTGTGCCCACCCGTTGTCCAGTCATGTTTCTGACACGCGTCGCCACAGTACCGGGCGGTCTTGCACTGCGGGCAAACCTTGAACTCCTTCAGATGGCCCACAACCTCGCACCCTTCAACGCGGCAATACTTCCCCCCCTGCAGCGCTTCAGTGCAAAACTGGTCGAGCATTTCGACTAAACAATGTCCCCCCTTCCGCAACCAATGTACAACGCTGATCAAGACATCCGGGGGGACGTCGTGCCCATCTATGACCCCAGCCAACGCAGCGACCCCGGCGGCCTCCCCAACATGCCCAACCTCGCGGGCGTAAGGAAGGTCCATGTACGTGAAACCTGCGAGCTGCAAGCACGCGTAGGCGTGGCCGGTTTCTGCGGCCTTGCGCCTCCATTGCATCGCCCGCCGCTTGCTGCGCGTGACGCCGCGCCCTAGGGCCTGGCAGATAATGCTTGCCGCGTCACTTGTTTCCGTCTAACTCAAGAAACGAAGGACTCAAGAAAACGTAGCTAGCACAATCAGCCAGGCCCTACCGTTGCCGAGAGTGTACATGTTGGAGAGGTGATTCGCCGCTTTCCCGTCGCCCGCGTCTGCCGCGCGCCTGTACCAGACCGCCGCCGCCGTGATGTCAGGCGCCGCCACGCCCTCCCCATTGTCGAGCAAGGACCCGAGGTTGAACATCGCTCGCGGCAATCCGGCCTCGGCGCCCTTGGTGAACCACTCCACCGCTTGCTCGTGCTCCTTCCTGTCGTCACAAATACATCCCAGCTCATACATAGCGTACGCGTGCCCTTGCCCCGCCGCCTGCTCCAGAAGCGCCATGCCCTCCTCCGCCCAGGGTTCGCACCCACGCATATTTTATTATCATCTCAAGTCGTCAGATTACCACATCAGCGCACCTCAATCTGGTAATCGACAGGAAAGTTGTCGGAGCAAGTTGCAAACCCTACATCCCCGCCTTTGGCGATCTGCCGCCCGCGCCCAGGTTCGTCCCCGCTCCTCCTTCCGCTTCACTCACTAAATGGTTGCCCAGGCTCCAGGGGCTTACACTCGTGCACTTTTCAGCTCAACTTAAGCGCTTTCTGTGGGATAGGGGGTGCGCGTAGGGGTTGTTAAGCCCGTGTCAAGGGGGTCTGAGGGGGTGTTCAGGGTGTGTAGGGTGCTTTTGTGTGTCATACACGGCTCAAGTTGAGCTGAAAAGTGAACGAGTGTAAGCCCCTGCCAGGCTCCACTGGGCCTCCCTGTCGCCCGCTGAAGCCCTCAAATTCACCATCTCGGCCCCGAGCGCGTTGTACAACACGCCGGGGTCCTCAGCCTGCGTCGTCCAGTCACCGACCGGGTTCATGTTCACGTTCGCGCGAGCGGTGGCAGCTCCACCGGCGCCACCGGCTGCCCCGGCTCCCGCCTGACCTGGCGTGCGCTTCGCGGCATCGCGCTCCGCTTTTCGTCGTTCCTGTCGGGAAGGCATGACCTAAATCTGAAGGGGCGTTGGGCAACCTTCACACCACCAACGTTTCGCTTCAGTGGGCGACCAGATACGCCGAGAACCACCTACAAAGCGATGCCTCACGTCGAGGAGTCACCTCGAGGAGTGCGTCTGTAGTTGCCACCGCACGGACGGGCAGTCCGAATCTCGTAGTCAACGGGAATGGAGCAGCAGGTGCTCCAAAGGCTGCGCTGATCCGATGGGGGGCACGGCGGACCCCCCGACGGATATGCGCAGAGTTGAATAGGCATGCTCGCACTCAAAGCGCTTCCGCCCAACCGCCGCCGCGACACCACTCAGTCAAGCACGCCGCGACGCCACGGCCGTGTTACGGTGCGTTTGCAAGTAGTATTATACATGAACCCAGCATAGCTAATGTATAGTCTACGAACCTGGCTAGCCTGTTGAGGTTACCGTTGGGGATCCACTGGCTGAGCGGGAGCGGAGACGTTACTTTGCTCTGCTCATATATGCCGATGTGCCACACGTCGCCTTGTGCCCACCCGTTGTCCAGTCCACTTTCTGACACGCGTCGCTGCAGTATCGGGCGGTCTTGCACTGCGGGCAAACCTTGAAGTCCTTCAGACGGCCCACAACCTCGCAACCTTCGTTGCGGCAATACTTACCCCCCACCATCGCTTGTCTACTCAACGAGGCGAGCTTTTCGACTGGATCATATCCGCCTTTCCGCAACCAATGGACAACGCTGGTCAGGACATCCGGGGGGACGTCGTGACCCTCCATGACCCCAACCCGCGCGGCGACCTCGGCTGTCTCCTCCACATGCCCAACCTCGCGGGCGTCCGGAACGTCCATGCACATTTTACCGGCGAGGTTCAAGCACTCGTCGGTGATGCCGTTCTCGATGGCCTTGCGCGTCCATTGCATCGCCTTCCGCTTGCTGCGCGCGACGCCGCGCCCTAGAGCCGGGCGGACAATGCTCGCCGCGTTACGTGTCACCACCGGGCTCAAGCGGCGGCGAAGGAC
>Ga0307489_10002069_pt1 | contig 13398 bp, 20 predicted proteins | sample SB12metaG_FD_202247 | JGI IMG/M metagenome (GOLD analysis project Ga0307489, IMG submission 202247) | Sea-ice brine microbial communities from Beaufort Sea near Barrow, Alaska, United States - SB 1.2 | ecosystem: Environmental > Aquatic > Marine > Coastal | place: USA: Alaska | collected... | reverse complement strand
TCGTGGCGGTCTGCGGCCGGGGCGTGTTGTGGGATACCACTTTCTAGGGCGGTTGTGGGATACCACGCCCTCGGGGGACTGTGGGATACCATGCCCTCGGGGGGCTGTGGGATGCCATGCCCTAGGGAGGCTGTGGGATACTATCGGGCTTTCACGAGTGTTTGTTGTTTGGTTGACTAGTGAGCCGGAGAGAACCGGGGCATCGCATGGGTTGCTGGGTTGCACGCGGTGTGTGTGTAGTGTGTTGTCCAGGCCAGTTGTGGTGGATAGGGTAGGTTATTGCTCTCCACGTGAATCTCGATGGACTTTGGTGAATGTGTGTTGCTGTTTGTTGCGAGTTGCCCGGGGGAGCCTCGGTCGTCGAGCGTGTCACCCTTTGTCTGCGCCGAGAAACAAACGACACGTAGTACCTTGTAGTCTCCATTGTTTTGAAACCACAGCTTGCTAAACAGTTTGGATTTGTGACCGAAACAAACATAATTTCTGTCACTTCTGGTGCGGCACGGGTGGGTCGGCGTCACGTCGGAGTGCGTTGGACGCGTCACGCGCGGTGTACTGAGTGTGGGGCGCGCGCTGTCGACTTGTTGTCAGGGGGTTGCCAGTCTCAAGCTCCAACATCTCCAGGCACCCATGAGATGCCCATCCACATATTACCTCTTCAACCCATAGGTCATAGACAATATACTTACGGCTCACGGACCAGGCACTAGGAGGGGGTTGATCTACCCCATTATTTATTACCGCTGGCCAGGGGGGCGTGCTGATTGAGCACACTACGAGCGCGATTCGTCCGCCCTTGCTGGTACTACTCCATACTACGGACAAACAGTGCCCGCGTTTATTAACCAACACCACTCGACTGGTGCACCCGCTTCACCGCTGCCGTGCAGATCCAGTGGGGTGTCAAACGCGGACCCCCCATCGGATATGCTTCCGCGCCCAGCTGAGCACTCTGAATCACTGAACGATGAGTGGACACCACAAGTCACATCACGAGCGCCACTGATCGCAGAGACACCGCCGCGTAGGCCGAGGAAGGTGCGTTCCCGCTCGCCGGAGCCGATAGCGCCGCCGCCATGCCCGTGACCACCCTCTACCGCGCGTTGGTGAAAACATGTACTGCGGCTTGTGCCTTGGCTCAGTACATCCGTCGGATGTTGTTATTGTTGTGTCCCGAGAGTTTGAAGTTGACCGCGTACTCTGGTTGAAGGCATTGAGCCAATCGCTCCCCCCTGACCTACAGGCACCCACTCTCAAGATGGCGACGACTTCCACCAAGTCCCACATCACCATCAAGTCAAGTGAGCGCCCGCCCCCTCCCCGCGCCGCCAACCGCGAAGACACACCACGCGTGATCACCCCGCCCGCGCCCTTTCAAGCCTACGTGCAAACTAAAATAACTCTTGACGCGTTTCCTGTCCCGCGGGCGAGCGAGAGCGCACGGAGCACGCTGAGGCGGCGAGGGCGGCGTACCGCCTCGCCTCGACTCACCTCGACTCGCTACATGTCTGATCGTGGCACGCGTGATCACCCGCCCATTCGCCTCGGGGCCACGCACAAATGTCAACTCTTCGATGTGCGTTTTCTGCTCTCGTTTCTTCGGCGCGCTGAGGCAGCGACGGCAGCGTACCGCCTTGCCTCGCCTCATTCCGGCTCTCTTCACGCCTGATGGTATCTGATCGTACCCCATGCCCGCCCTCCGCTCTCCCCCGCGCCGCGCTCCGCCAGTCTGCTGCATCGGCGCGGGTTATGTCGGTGGGCCCACGATGGCGATGATTGCGCTCAAGTGCCCGCACATCAAGGTCACCGTGGTGGTCGGGCCTGGCGGACATCGCTCGCCACATCATAGGGTGCCTTTCAACTCAAGAGACAAGGGCGCAACGTGTGTGTCGTTGACGTGGCTGGCCGTAGGTGCCCGGCCCTACGCGGTGGACTTGTCGCAGCCGCGCATCGACGCGTGGAACAGCGATAACCTGCCCATCTACGAGCCGGGGCTCGATGCAGGGCCTGTTACACCACACCCCGTCCGTTGTACACGGCGTCTCCCTTTCCAGGGCAACTCATGCCCTCGCACCTGCCAGGCCTTGGTCTTCGGTATCGTTCCTGAAATCGCGCGAGTCTTCCCCGCTTCATGTTTCGCACCGTACCCCAAAGAGCTCAAGTTGAGCTGAAAAGGGAGCTAGCGTCAGGCTAATACCCCAATGAGGCTCGAGTCGAGCTGAATAGGCGGCTTGCGGCTAATACACCCCAAAGTGGCTCGAGTCGAGCTGCACAAGGAGCGGGCGTGCGTTTGGCCCCGGCTTGCTCGGTTCGAGCTGAGAACAAAGTTGGCGTTGCGTCGGACCCTGGGTGTGGGAGGTGGTGAAGGGATGCCGCGGGCGGAACCTGTTCTTCACCACCAAGGCAGGGGCTTACACTCGTCCACTTCTCAGCTCAACTTGAGCCGTGCCTGACACAAGGCAACACCCTACACACCCTCAAGCACCCCTCAACACCCCCTTAACACGGGCTACACAATCCCTACGCGCACCCCCTATCCCATACAAAGCGCTCAAGTTGAGCTGAAAGGTGGAGGAGTGTAAGCCCCTGCACCCAGGTGGAGGACTCCATCGCGGAGGCGGACATGATCTTCGTCTCCGTCAACACGCCCACCAAGACCACGGGCCTGGGCGCCGGCAAGGCTGCGGACCTCACGTACTGGCAGGGTGGACACCTTCTCTCAACTTGAGCATCTTGAAGATGTTCAGTGGCTCAACGGCCTGACACTCCCACTTAAACCCAGTCTCCGCTTTCGGAAACGTAGGGTCTGAAGGCCCTCATATGATTGGGCGAGAGCGTACCGGTATCCTCTCGCCCAATCATATGAGGGCCTTCAGACCCTCCATTTCCAAAGCAGAGACTGGGTTAATTCCTCGAAGATGCTGGAGTTGAGCAGCCATATGGGAACAAGTGTACGGCCCGGCGTACTGGGAGTCCGCCGCGCGCACAATCGCCGCGGTGTCCAAGAGCAACAAGATCATCGTCGGCAGGGCCTTTCACCACTTCCCTTTTCAGTCTACCTTGAGACGTTGTACCTGAGACCGTGAAACCACTCATGTCATCCCAACTTCATCCCTCCTCCACGACTTCTTACCGCGAAGGTGCAGCCATTTGAGCTGAAGCGGGAGCGGCGAGCAGGGCTCTCACGTGTACCCAGTTTGATAACTCGAAGGCGCTGGCAGTTAAGCTGAAGCGAGAACGGCATGACAGCAATGACAGTTAGCCCAACTTAAAACCTCGAGGGTGCCAGCATTTAAGCTGAAGCGGGAGCGGCGTGACGGACCCTCCAGTGACGCGGGAGCGACACGTGGTTTACTCAAGTGGACTCATCTCAATGCCTCGCGCGGACACTTGAGCTGAAGCGGGAGCGGCGTTTAGAACCCTGCCAATGGAGAAGTCCACAGTGCCGGTGCGCACGGCGGAGGCGATCGAGAAGGTGCTGGCACGCAACTGCCTCACCCCCGGCGTCCGGTTCGACATCCTGTCCAACCCCGAGTTCCTGGCCGAGGGCAGGGGCTTACACCCGTCCACTGTTCAGCTCAACTTGAGCTGTTTCTGACACAAAACACACACCCTGAACACCCCCTAGTGCCCCCTCATCCCCCCTAAACACCCCCTGAGCAAGCTGTAAACAAATCCCCTATACCACAGAAAGCGCTTACGTTGAGCAGAAAAGTGGACGAGTGTAAGCCCCTGGCCGAGGGCACGGCCATGGACGACCTGGACAACCCGGACCGCGTGCTCATCGGCGGCAAGATTGAGAACGATGCGGGGCAGAACGCGGTGGACGCGTTGTGTGAAATCTACGCCAACTGGATCCCCAAGGAGCGCATCCTGCAGGCCAACCTGTGGAGCGCCGAGCTGTCCAAGCTGGCCGCCAACGCGTTCCTGGCGCAGCGTATCAGCTCCATCAACGCCATGAGCGCGCTGTGCGAGGTAGGGCGGTGCAGGCTGAAGCTATCAAATCCAAGTTGAAACCGCCTGGAATTAAGCGCTTGAATGTAAAATATGATATACTGCTTTGAACTTCTGCTTTCAGATTCAGCTTGCGCCGCTACAGCGAGGCCACGGGTGCGGACGTGGCGCAGGTGTCGCACGCCATCGGCAAGGACAGCCGCATCGGCCCCAAGTTCCTCAGCGCCTCCGTGGGCTTTGGCGGCTCCTGCTTCCAGAAGGACATCCTCAACCTGGTAAGGCGGTGCAAGTTGACCCTATTAGACCCACGAAGCGCCTGGAATGAAGCTCTTAAAACTGAAATATGATAAACCGCTTCCAAGTTTTGCTATCAAATTCAACTTGCGCCGCTACAACCTGGCGTATATCTGCGAGTGCCACGGGCTGAAGGAGGTGGCGGACTACTGGTACAGCGTGGTGGGCATGAACGACTACCAGAAGAAGCGGTTCGTGAAGCGCGTGGTGAGCGCCATGTTCAACACCATCCGCAACAAGAAGATCGCCATGCTGGGCTTCGCGTTCAAGAAGGACACCGGCGACACGCGCGAGACCCCGGCCATCGACGTCGGCAGGGGCTTACACTCGTCCACTTCTCAGCTCAACCTAAGCCGTGTCTGCCACAAAAATACACCCTAAACACTCCCCAACCCCCCCTGGCACCCCCTGAACTCCCCCTAAACAGCCCCTGCACGCACCCCCTATACCGCAAAAAGCGCTTACCTTGAGCTGAAAAGTGGACGAGTGTAAGCCTCTGGACGTCGGTAAGGGCCTGCTAGAGGACGGCGCTAAGCTGGCCATCTTCGACCCCAAGGTGAGCGACGAGCAGATCGCGTACGACATGAAGGGTCACACCGACAACATCACCACGTTCAAGACGGCCAAGGAGGCGCTGGACGGCGCGCACGCCGTTTGCATCATGACCGAGTGGGACGAATTCAAGATGTACGACTGGAAGGCAGGGCCTGGGTGTGCTGGCCCTAAACCCTAAACCCTACACCCTAAACCCTAAACCATAAACCCTAAACCCCAGACCATAAACCCTAAACCCATGCACGCCACACCCCTTTCCCGGCCTTCGCTTCAACTTCAACCCGTCTTGTCTCTGAACCCACTCAAGCTGTCGCTCTTCACACTGTCACCTTAGCCGCTTTGTCCCCGAAACTCAGAAATCGCTCTCAGAATGCCCCAACTTGTTCTTTCGGAGATGCTCCACTTGAGTTGAGAAGGAACTAAGGGGACTACGCGGTCGGCGCCCCTCTACTATAAGATACTGGAGGGTTCAGTGTGAACTACCTGATTCTAGGATTACGACCGACACCCGATAGACCGGTTTCAGTGCCTTCTCGAGTTATTAAACCCCCAACTGTAAATCAGTGTGATTTACCCCTCAGTTTCTTAAAGCAGAGGGGATGGTAACGCGTAGGAATCGGAAAGGCCCTGATGGAAGGAGATCTACAGCGTGATGGAGAAGCCGGCGTTTGTGTTCGACGGGCGCCTCATCCTGGACCACCAGTACCTGCGGGAGATCGGCTTCATCGTGTACGCGCTGGGCAGGGGCTTACACTCGTGCACTTTTCAGCTCAACTTGAGCCGTGTCTGACAAACAAAAACACCCTACACACCCAACAAACCCCCCAATAACCCCCTTAACACGGGCTACACAACCCCTACGCGTACCCCCTATCCCATACAAAGCGCTCAACTTGAGCCGAAAAGTGGACGAGTGTAAGCCCCTGGCGCTGGGCAAGCCCATCGACCCCTTCCTAAAGTCCGCCGAGGGCGTTTAAGCGGCAACTGCATAGGGTGCCCATAGTGTACTCGGACGACAGGGGCCAGTGGCGCGTCGCTGCGCGCCGTGCGCGTCAGGGGTCTTACAATATTATGAATGTGGGGTTGGAGGGTGGAGCTGGCAGACCTTGTATGGTATATCCGCTTGTAATGGCGGAGGGGGTTGGTGGTGAATGCTCACCACATCATAGGGCTCGATGAACGTTAGTAAATGAAACAAATATGGTGGGAGGGAGGAGCGTTGATGGGATAGCTAACTCGGAGAGCGCTCACGGATTGTAGGAAACTTTAATGAAGTCTAGTGAAACCCACACGGCTTCGTCTCTCGGCACTGTACGGCTGCGTCTAGCGCAGCGCAGCGCAGCGCAGCGCAGCGCAGCGCAGCGCAGCGCAGCGCAGCGCAGCGCTGACTTCCGGGAAGCATAAGCACGAGGAATATGGCTCGGTCGGCGGCCAGCTTTTGTATTGTTCAGTCTTGAAGTCTCCGCTCAGGTTTGTGGTATGACTACCCCGTGACTCCCCCCCAAAGCACCTATCGACGAATCAGATCCATGGACCGATGTTCGAACATTCCCATATTCTACGAGGGAGGCATTCACTTCATCTCGCGCCGCTGCGGCACGGTACGTGGCACGCCACCACGAGAGTGCTGGGCGTCGCACAGCGCAGCTGCGAGCTAGACGCCGACCCCGCCGCTGCGGACGCGTCTCCCGGCGTGCGGTCCGCGCACGAGCACACACAGTTCAAAGCCCCTTTTGAAGAGCCTCGATAGCACGGACCCGGCGGGGGGTGCCGTTGTGTGTTGTGTACGAGTGGGCGAGGGGGAGCGGCTGGCGCCGTGGTAGCGTGCTTGCGGCGCCACCCGCGACGCATCGGCCAGGATGGACTTCCTGAAGAAGGGGTTCTCGCAGTTCGCCGCGACCGTTGGCGAACTTGCTGGCGAGGGCCGAGCTGCCACATTAGATGCCCTCGGGGGGCACCGCTCGCACCCCAGCGGGGCATCGGGCTCCTCCGGCCAGCTGTCATCAACCCCCTCCGAGCCGCCGCCGCCGCTGAACCCCGCCAGCCTGCCCGAGGTACGCTTCGACGAGCGCAACCCCGACGAGGCGCACGTGCTATTTCTGTGGACGGTCTTCGCGGGCGCCCCCGCGGACTCCCCCATGCAAGAGGAAGCGTTGGAATCTTTCGTTGATGGCTTCGTGGTAGGGCCTCTTCCAACGTCCCTTCACTGCTGCTAGTACACCTGTGCACCGCCGCCGCCGCCGCCGCCCTGCGCGTTGCCGCCGCTCAAATCCTGACGCGGCAACCCCACGTCACGCGGCGAGTGTGTACGGGTACACCGATACACTACTTGCAAACGATGACGGAGCGAATGGCCGGGCCCAGGAGCACACACAGCGAGGGAACGAGTGGTCAGGCCCGGCTTCGCGGGAGCCTTCGACGACTGGATGCCCGCGGAGGACAGCACGGCGTACAACTACGCGCGGACCCAGCGCGGCGGTGGCGTCGTGATGGGCTGCGCGGTAGGGCCTTGCACTCCTTCCCTTTTCCCCCAGCTGTCTTAATCCATGAAACTGCTGTCTGTTACGATTACCAGTATCCCTGGAAGGTGCTCAAGTTAAGCTGAGAAGGGAACGATTGGAAGGCCCTGGTACGAGGCGGGGCACCCCGCGTCGGTATTGCGCGCCTTCACCGCGGCGCTGCAGCGGGTGATGGCGGCGCTGGAGGCGGCGCTGAGCCGCCGCGGCCCGTCCATGGGAGCCAACAACCACCACCTACAGCGCGCCGCCGGCCTCGGGCGGGGCCGCCTCACGGACGGACCGACCAGCCGACCCCGACCCTTCACCTGTTTATTGGTCCCTTTATACACCACTGGCACCTAAACCCTAAACCCTAAACTCTCACGGACCGACCGAGCACCCCACCTCAACTCTTCACCTGTTTGGTCCCTGACACCACTGCCTGATGTCCTTACACAATATCTCTATGACGCTCGAGTTAAGCTGATGAGATTTAACGGAGCGTAAGGCACTGGCTTTGGACTGCTGCACGCGCTGACCATCGCGACGCGGTCGCAACACAACCGCGTGGTGCTGCAGGCCGACGGGCAGGGGCTTACACTCGTCCACCTGTCAGCTCAACTTGAGCCGTGTCTGATACAAGATAACACCCTACACACCCTAAACACCCCCTAACACCCCCTTAACACGGGCTACACAGCCCCTACGCGAACCCCCTGCCACATACAAAGCGCTCAAGTTGAGCTGAAAAGTGGACGAGTGTAAGTCCCTAACGACGGGCTGCTGCCCGAGCTCACGCGGCTTCTCAAGCTGGCCATGCAACGGCTCAACACGCTAGCCGCGCTGGCGGGGCAGCCCAGGCCTGGAGGATCGGGGACCGAGGTTGCGCTGCAGCTTGGCACCCTCGAGTGCCTGTGTGCGCATGGCGCGTCGGTGCTATCCAACTACCTCAATGCGGATTTGCGCTGGGGGAATATCACGGGTGGGAGCGGCGGCGGCGGCGGAGGAGGCGTGAGAGGTGGCGGCGTTGCTAACGCCAACGTCGCAGCCGCGCCGCCTTCGGAGTCACCTGCTGTGACACCTTTGCTGGAGTGTGGGGGTCTTACCGCGTTAGTGGAGATGGTCCGGATCCAGCGGCTGCTTCACCTGCACCCGACGGGTTCGGAAGCCGCGGCACGGTCGTTGGAGGGGCTGTTGCTGCGCACGCTGGGCGCCGCGCTCACCGGCTCCGTCGCTGCGCAGCACTCATTGCGCGGCGCCGGGGTAGGGCGGTGCAGGTTGACCCTATGAAACCCAATCTGAAACCGTCTGGGTTTAAGCGCTTGAAACTGGAAAATTTGGTTTCAAAGCTTGCGCCGCTACACCGGGGGTCTGGAAGTCCTCATCGACGGCCTGGGAGCGGTTTCCTCGGAGTCATCGGCGACAGGCGGCGGCGGCGGGGTTGGGGGTGGGGGTCATGTGCAGGCGGGGGGGTCGTGGTGTGGCGGGGAGGCGGGGGTGGCGGCGGCCGAGCGCCTGGACCTGCAGCTGCTCGCGCTGGACGTGGTTGGGCCTGCCCGGTATTGCTCGCCGACGCATAGAATGGCGTTTGAATTATGAAACGACGGTCCAAACTGTGGAGGATGACGCGGCGGGCGTTATCTGTCAGGCCCTAGGATGTGGTGCGGCAGGCTGTGCGGCGCAACGGGCAGAACGTGCGGCACGCCGTGGCGGCGGGCGTGTTCGGGCGGCGGCTCGCGGCGCTGCTCAGGCGAGCGGCGGCGGGCGCGGCGGCTCTAATCCTCAGACACGGCGACGGCACTGGCACCGGCACATCCACCGTCGCCGCCGCCGCCACCGCCACCACCGCCATCGCCGATGCTGCTCACGCCGGGGACCCGGACCCGGACCGGGACCCACTGTCGAAGGCGCTGCTCGAGGCAGAGGTCGCTCCCCCGGGCGAGCCCCTGCGCCGCGCGTTCGACATCCTGCGGGGCTTCATCGGCGGCGAGGGCGGCGACCTGCCGATGAGCCTGCTGGGGAACATCGTGGCGGCAACGCTGGAGGCGGCCAAGACCGAGGTGGTGGTGGGGGCGGCGGCGGCGGCGGCGGCGGCGGCAGGGGGGGTAGCCGCGTTCAACGTATTGGCCGTGGCCGCGCTGCCACCGCCGTTGCAGTCGGTGCCGGTTGACGTCGACTCGCAGGCTGCCTTCGACGAGTCGCTGGCAGCGGACGGCGGCGGCGGAGGGCTGCAGGCGTCGGCCGCCACGATCGCCATCGACGGCGGGATTCACTCTGGCAACAGCGCAGGCGGGTTTACCATGGCCACCGGAAATCCTTTTGGCGGCGGCGGCGGCGGCGGCGGCGGCGGCGGCGGCGGCGAAGATTTCTTTGGCGGCGGCGACGACGCGTTGGCTGGCTCGATGGCGATGCTGTCTACGGGCGCAGCAGCGACCACGGCGGCGGCGGAGGCGGCGGAGGCGGCGCTGGACCCGGCGCAGGTAGGACTGATTAAACAACAACGCCTGACACGTTATCCGCCACATTATCGACCCGTGCTTCTCGAGTTACACGCCATCCTTTGATGCGGCGAGCGTTAATTTCTCGGCCCAGAGAGGAGGTGGAGGAGGTGGCCGGTCCATTACTCCGCGCGCACGTTTCGCACTTCATCCACGGGTTGTTAGCCGCCCACCCCAGCCCCATGCTCGAGGTGCTCCGGTCGGCCGGCGCCTGGCACCAGCTGCTGTCGGACGACACCGCCTTCGGCCCGCCGCCGTCGCCGCTCGTGCCGCCGCAAAACACCGGCATGATACGGGTCGACCGCGCTGGTATGGCCCGGGTCGACAGCAGCGCTCAGCCAGAGGCAGCCGCCACCGCCACCTCCGCCGACGGTGGCGGTGACGGCGACGGCGACGTTGATGACGAGGGGCCGGGGCCGTGGGCACGCAAGTTTGCCGTGTCGTCGCGAGTGCTGGCCGCGTGGTTGAGGGCCGCCGAGCTGGCCGGTGGCGGCGGCGGCGGCGGCGGCAGTAGTGGCGGTGGCATCGGGGGTGGGAACGAGTCGGAGGTGCTGGCTCTGCTGGACATCATCGCGGCGCGCGCCACGCAGCCCTTCGCTGCGTCCCTGCTTGCGCCAGCTCTAGAGCGGCTCCTCTCCACCGCCCCAAACTCCACCGCCGCCGCACTACTTCGCACGGATGCGCCGGCGAAGCTGGCTTCCGCCGCCGCGCAACAAGTGCAACGCTGGGGGCTCCACCCCGCTCCCCCCGCCGCCGCCCCCGCCGTCCCCTCCGCTGGCTCCGTCGTTTGGGCGTCACCCGCTGTGACTGCGCAGGCCGCGTTGTTGTCTCTGCTGGGCTCGGCCTTGGAGGGGGGCGGCTTCGCGCTGGGTGCTGCGGCGCTCACCGCGCCGGAGCTCGTGGACCTTCTCTTCCGCCTGCTGTGGGCGCCGCAGACCCGCCACCTGGCCGTCAAGTCGCTCACGGCGATCATCGCGTCCCACTGCTTTCCCGGCGGGGGGCTCAGCAAAGTCAGCGGCGGCGGTGGGAGGGCGGGCACCGCGGCTGCGGATGAATCTGCTGCGGAGGTAAACGAGGCGTGGGATGCCTTGCTGCGGCGGTACCTCCAGGCGTTACCCAGGGCGCAGGAGATGGCGGCGGGGAAATCCATGGGCGGTGGCGAGACAGGGAGCTCGGAATCCCTGGCCCAGGGCCTGGCGCCGCTCAACGTCCTGCTCGGGGGGCTGCGGGCGGTGCTGGCGGGGGCCGGGGGCGGCGCACTGCGCGCCCACCTTGCGGCGCCGGGGGGCGGTGAGGCGTATGTCCAGGTGACGAGTTTGCTCAACGGTGAGTATGGCAGCGCCGGGGCCGGGGCCGGGGAGGGGGACGGGGACGGGGCCGGGGCTGGGGCCGGTGCCAAGGTGGTGCTGGACGTGCTGGCCACGCTGCGGAGCTTACTGGCGGGGTCCGAGGCGGCGGCGGCGGCGTTTGGACGAGACGTGGGATACGGCACGTTCGCGGCGGCGCTGCGCGCGGCGTGGGGCGCCGCGCCCGTCACGGAGCAGCTGTTGCGGCGGGTGCTCGAGCTCGCCGTGGACGGTGACTACATCGACGACATCGACGACACACGCGGCGAAGGTGGAGCTCCCGTGATCAGCAGCCGCGGCGGCGGCGGCGGCAGCGGCAGTGGCCAGTTAATTCGCAACCCCGGCGCGCTCCCTGTGCTGCTGTCGCTGTTGCGGCGGGGGGGCAGCGGGGGGTCTGAGGCGGCCAACATCGCTGCCAACATAGAGCTTCAGACCTGGGCACTGCTCGCTCTGGCCCAGCTGCTTGGGGAGTCAGTGGCGTCCAGGGCTGCTGCGGACCAGGCTGACTTGCTGGGTAATCTCCTGGACTGGTTCCCGGAGGCGGCGGGGAAGGCGGCAGGGGCTTACACTCGTCCACTTTTCAGCTCAACCTGAGCCGTGTCTGACACGAAATACACCCTTTAAACCGCCAACACCCCCCAACATACCCCCGACACCTCCTAAACATCCACAAAATAACCCCTAAATGAATCCTCAATGCACCCCCTATCCCATAGAAAGCGCTTACGTTGAGCTGAAAAGTGAACGAGTGTAAGCCCCTGGAAGGCGGCGCAGGGCGTGGATTCCGAACGGCTGTGCGAGCGGCTCGCGGCGTGCATCGGTCTCTGCGCCGCGCACTCGCTGTCGGCCCGGCACTTCCGTGCCGTGTTTCGCATGCTGCGGTAGGGTAAAGCAACTTGCAACTCATTGAGACCAGTGTTGGAAGCTTTTGGTTCCAGCGCTTGAAGTTAAAATATGATTAACAGCTTTCAAGTTTTGATTTCAATTTGAAGTTGCGGCTGTATAGTTCGGACGCCGCGCGTGGGCGGCGGGGGGCGGCGGCTGCTGCTGCGCACGCTGCGGACCGCGGCCAGGCGCGACGGGCCCGCCGCCTATTTCGACTTTGCGGGCGACGGGCGGGCGGGGTCTGGCTCGGCGGCGGCGGGGGCGGCGGCGGGGGCGGCGGCGGGGGGTGTCTTGGCTGCGGCTGGGGGGTGTCAAGGGATGGTTCACAGCCGAACGACTAGCGGAGTGAGCGGTGGGGTCGGGAGCGGAGGGATCGGGCGAAGCGTTGGTGCAGGTAGCGGCAGCGGCGGGGGGGGTGACGTCGCCGGCGCCATCGTACTGCGCCAGCCCCCGGCGTGGCCCAGCGGCCGCGGGGGGTATACCTTCGCGGCGTGGATTCGTGTGGAGTGCTTCCCGGAGAACAGCGGCAGCGGGAGCGGGAAGGTGGCATTGTTCGCGATGAGGACCGCGGCGGGTTTAGGAGTCGCCGCCGAGCTGCGCGCCGCCGGTGTGGACGTCAGCACGTTCTCCCCGGGCAGCGGCGGCGGCACGTCCGCGGCCAGGGCGGAGGCTGCGCACCTGGTGGCGCCGCTCAAGGTGAAGCGCTGGATGTTCTTGGTCCTGGCGCACTCGCCCGGTCGGTAGGGTCAGGCCGAATATGCTTATTTTTTCGCCCGAATTCCCTATGCTTCATTTCCCAAATTCAGCCTATCATGCTCGGATCGTGCCCAAATATGCCTAGTTATACCGACTAGTTTCCCAAAGACGCGCAGCTAAAATGCCCAAAAATGCCTGACCCTACCGGTCGGCCCCCGCTGTCCTCCGCCACCGTCCGGCTGTACATCGACGGCGAGCAGGTGGACTCGGAGCGCCTGCGGTTCCCCAAGGTGACGGAGCCGTTGACGGCGTGCAGCATCGGCGCGTTCGGCGAGTTCGACGCAGCGGCGATGGCGGCGGCGGCGGCGGCGGCGGGCGGGACGGTAGCCACAGCAGCGGTAGGGCCCGCCGGAGAATGCTCAAAACATTACAGCTTGGCATTTAACTCAACACACGAGGGGGGGGGTTAATATATTGAAATGCCATTGTGAGCGATGTCTATCAGGACGAGGGGGGGGGTTAATATATTGAAATGACATTGTGAGCGATGGCTAGCAGGCCCTGCGCGGCGGCGCCGTTCCGTGGGCAGCTGGGCGCCGTGCGACTGTTCGACGATGTGCTGGGCGCCTCCGCGGTGTCGGCGATGTGTGCGCTGGGGCCCGACTATCTGGG
>Ga0307489_10002068_pt1 | contig 13403 bp, 11 predicted proteins | sample SB12metaG_FD_202247 | JGI IMG/M metagenome (GOLD analysis project Ga0307489, IMG submission 202247) | Sea-ice brine microbial communities from Beaufort Sea near Barrow, Alaska, United States - SB 1.2 | ecosystem: Environmental > Aquatic > Marine > Coastal | place: USA: Alaska | collected... | reverse complement strand
GCCGCCTTCACCAGACTCACGCCGCCAGTTATCTACCACAAATTTGGCCCCACCATCGGCGGAGGTAAGGGCGTCAGTGATAATGACTTGAAGTGTTTGTAGGTATTGCCTTATTTGGTCTGTATTTGGAGTCATGGTGTTAAGGTCTAATGATGTCGCCAGATTCTAGTGACTTTATTTCACTGGGCCGGCCGGTGCCGGATTGGTAGCCACTAATAATGTGATCCAGTTGGTTTGCAAATAATCGACGTGCTTGGATCGAATTGCGGATGGTTGTTTTGCCGCTTATGTTAGCGCTGGTTGACACGATTGGTGATTCTAACTCATTGCAGAGCGCTTTAATAAATCGGTGATTGGTGATTCTGATGGCAATAGTTGAAAATCCGCCACGAAGCCAGCTGGGACAGTTTCGACTAGCAGGGATTAGCCAAGTCGTTGGTTGAGCCGTTGATTTTTTCAGTAGCGCAATATCGTTTGCTGACAAATGACTACTGATGTAGGGCAGACAAAAGTCCAGTTCGGATGATAGCAGAATGAGTCCTTTGCTTGCTGAACGCTGTTTGATCTGCAAAATGCGATCGACACTATCCTTGAGTAGCGGATGGCAACCAAAACCCCAAATAGTGTCGCCAGGGTATGCTATTACTGCACCAAATTTGATTTGACGACTTAATCGATTAATAGCCCACGGTGACATATTTAGACGCTAGGTACTAGGTAGCGACTTTTTTAACGGCCACTTTCTTTTTAGTGGCTGCTTTTTTTGCGACAGTTTTTTTAGCTACAGCCGTTTTCTTAGGCACAGCCTTCTTCTTGGGTATAGCCTTCTTTTTAGTTACAGCCTTTTTCTTCACCACTTTCTTTTTCGGTGCTGCCGTTTTTGGCGCCGCTTTCTTTTTAACGGCCACTTTTTTCTTTGTCGCTGCTTTCTTTTTCTTTGATTTTGGAAAAGGCGCTTTCTCAATTAGATCTTGACAGGTTTCTAGTGTCAGCGTTTCGGGATCTTCAATATCTTTAGGTATACGGGCATTTTTAATACCATCAGTGATATAAGGACCGTATCGACCGCGTAATATCTTTACATCTGTGCCCTCGAACAATTTTATTTCTCGAGTAGCATCGAATTCTTTTTTATCGGCAACCAGCTGAAGTGCTCGTTCTAAAGTGACAGTGAAGGGATCATCGCCCTCTTTGACATTAAGCGATACGTATTTGGCATCATATTTTATATAGGGCCCAAATCGTCCAACATTGGCAGATATTTCTTCACCTTCTGGCGATAATCCAAGCGCTCTTGGCAGTTTGAACAGTTGTAACGCTTCTTCAAGCGTTACTTTATCCATCTTTTGTCCGGGCTGAAGACCTGCAAACTTAGGCTTGTCTTCATCTTCACGCGTGCCTATTTGTACAAAAGGTCCATAACGGCCCATTCGTACGGATATGGGTTTGCCTGATTTCTCACAAATGCCGAGTTGTCGCGACTGAATAGCTTCGTCTCGACTAACGGTTTCCATTTTATCATCAACTAGCGCTTTAAAAGTTGACCAAAACTTTTCCATTAAAGGCAGCCAGTCGGCTTCACCACGTGAAATTTCGTCTAGGGTGTCTTCTAGTTGAGCAGTGAAATCATAGTCGACATACTGAGTGAAATGCTGAGTTAAAAACTGTGCAACGACTCGACCAATATCAGTTGGATGAAATCGTTTGTTTTCTATCTCGGCATACTCTCGATCTTGCAACGTGGTGATGATAGAGGCGTAGGTTGAGGGTCGCCCGATGCCATATTCTTCTAAAGTTTTAACCAGAGTTGCTTCACTAAATCGAGGTGGTGGCTCAGTAAAGTGTTGCTCAAGGCGAATTTCTTTAAGCGTAATTTTATCACCCACTTCCAACGGTGGAAGTATCTTTTCTTTTGTATCATCTTTCTTATTGTCATCAAGTCCTTCAGTATAAACCTGCATGAATCCAGGATCACGAATTGTAGAACCGCTCGAACGAAACACGTTGTTAGTACCGCAAGAAAGGTCGACTGAGACAGTATCAATTGTGGCGTGAATCATTTGGCAAGAGATAGTTCTCTTCCAAATAAGGCTGTATAAACGGTACTCATCAGTTCCCAAATATTGTTTGACGATTTCTGGTTCGTTCATCGCACTACTGGGACGTATCGCTTCGTGTGCTTCCTGTGCATTCTTTGCTTTGGTCTTATAAACGGGTGGAATGTCAGGTAGGTTCTTGGCGCCATAGCGTTTGCTAATAAGCGTCCGGATATCAGTGATAGTGTCATTTGATAGGTTGACTGAGTCGGTTCTCATATAAGTTATAAGACCAACCTGACCGGCACCAATATCAATACCCTCATACAGTTTTTGGGCTGTACGCATAGTTTTCTGTGCACCAAAGCCAAGTTTACGCGATGCTTCTTGTTGTAAAGTTGACGTTGTAAAGGGGGGGGATGGGTTGCGTTTGCGCTGTTTCTTTTCGACTTTTTTAACAATTAATTGGCCATTTGCTGCTTGCGTTAATTGCTGGTGTGCAGTTTGTGCGTCGGCTTCGTTGGTAATCGTAAATTGCTTAACTTTTTCTCCGCATAAAATATTTAGTTTGGATCCAAAGGCGGTACTTTTGAATTCGTTATCTGATTCAATACTCCAATATTCCTTTGGATCAAAGGCTTCAATTTCTAATTCACGTTCAACTATCATTCTTAACGCAGGACTCTGTACTCTTCCGGCAGAAAGGCCGCGTCGAATTTTACGCCATAATAGAGGGGAAAGATTAAATCCGACCAGATAGTCTAGAGCGCGTCTGGCTTGTTGTGCATTCACCATATCCATACCAATTTCACGTGGATTGGCTACTGCATCGGTGACAGCCTGTTTTGTGATTTCGTTAAAGGCAACTCGATAAGCAACCTTGTTCTTCATCAAATTCTTTTCTTTAAGCAACTCATGAAGATGCCAAGAAATAGCTTCCCCTTCGCGATCTGGATCGGTTGCTAGATAGAGTGTTTCTGCACCGCGTAATTCTTTTTTAATATTATTGATGTGTTTTTCATTTCTTTCGACAACGCTATAATTCATTTTAAAGTTGTTGTCGGTTTCGACCGCACCTTCTTTGGGAATTAGATCGCGCACATGACCGTACGAAGCAAGAACCTTAAAATCCTTACCCAGGTATTTTTCGATTGTTTTTGCTTTAGCCGGAGACTCTACAATGACTAAATGTTTGGCCATAAAGATAACTGCTTATAAAACTTAATTGAATGAAATAAAACCTACCGTGCAATTCAGTGAAAAATTGCAGGTTGGTCTGCGAAAACGATGTCCTCGTAGTGCATAAGGGTATCTTCGTCGTGTTCTTCTGAACTATTAAACAACACCATCATAACGACCCATTTGAGTTCTTCGATATCAACTTCGGACTCTGATTCGAGCGCCATCACGCGATTGATGACTAGTTCGCGAAGCATAGGGGTTAGAACGCCAGACTGCTCCAGAAAAATTAAAAATCCCTGGGCATTTTGAGCAAATCGCGCTGACTCTTGAGGTGCAAATATACGAGTTGATTGAGATGATTGGTCTATTGAGGGTATATCATCATCTTGCGCTAAGCCGTCAAGCCAATCAAATGCCTTGTCGATTTCGAGAGAATCAAAACCAGCGGCTCTCAAGTCATCATCGATTCCGTCCCGGTCTTCGGGTAGGTCGTCGTCTTGATCTGCATAGCAGGAAAAGATATACATCAGAACGTCTATGACACCTTCTTTCATGGATTCCTCAAAGTTTATGAATGGGGTTAAATTAACACTATACTCTGACGAAATGACCACCAGGTGCAGGTTGAATAAGCTCGTCAAGCTCTAATAGTAGCAGCATGGATGAAACTTTGTCGATGGTCAAGCCACTGCGGCCGACCAATTCATCGGCAGAGATTGGGTCATAACCCATTTGTTCAAGTAGCTCACTGTGAACTTTGTCGAGTTTTTTGCTACCTTTATTTGAATCGTAATCAGGTTGCGTTGTAACCGGTTGGCTCGCGATATAACCGAGCAAGCTCGACAGGTCACCAATAATATCGGAGGCTTTGTCTGCTAATCGAGCGCCTTCCCTGATTAGTTGGTGGCAGCCGCGTACTTGTGGATTATGGATTGATCCAGGGATAGCAAAGACCTCTCGCCCTTGTTCAACGGCTTGATGTGCAGTAATGAGTGAACCGCTTCGGTGAGCAGCTTCAACCACTAAAGTGGCGACACTGAGTCCGCTGATAATTCGGTTTCTGCGTGGAAAGTTTTCGCTTCGGGGGCTGGTACCCAGTGGGAATTCTGTTACCAATAATCCATTTGAATGGATGTCATAGGCCAATTGACGATTTTTAGCGGGGTAAATTTGATCAAGTCCAGTGCCCGTCACGGCTATCGTTTTGCCTATGCTGGTTAAAGCCCCTACATGGGCCTGGGTATCAATACCGATTGCCATGCCGCTCGTAATTGTAATGCCGGCGTTGGACAAATAGGCGGCAAAATCGTGTGCCGTCCTTGCACCACCTGGGGTGCAGTTGCGGCTCCCAACGATTGCAATTTGAGGGTTAGAAAGTAAATCGATGTTGCCACTGCAATAAAGAAGGGCTGGGTAGTTTGTGGTTTGTTTCAACAATGTGGGGTAGGCGTCGTCGTCAAAGCAAATAATGTGATTGCCTGTTTGCTCTGCCCAGGCCAGCTCTTTTTCTACCTGACTGTCGTTGGGGGATTTTATTTGGTCTATTTGTTTGGTAGACAGCCCCGCTGTTTCAAGATCATGCCTACTGATGTTGAATATCTGATTGAAATCTCCACCGAACTTTTCACGTAAGTCGAGCAAAGATACTCGACCAATACCGAAAACGTGGAATAGCCGGAGGAAATTAGCAAGTTGATCCTTTGGCATACATATTCCATTGACATTTCATTAAAAAAGAGAGCGGCTTAAGTAAAACAATTTCATCCCAAATCAAATTCAGTTTCTACTTAAATCAGGATAGCAGCCTCTTTAAGGAGACTCGACATAATCTTTTATGCTTACAGGGCGATCAGCTTCCATTACTAGGGCGTAGCTCATTTTTTCAAATGTCCGTACAATCATAACGACACCAATTACTTCATCGGGCAGTTTGACGCGAAAGTCAGGGTCTTCTTCTTCAAGATCTCGAACCACTAAACCAACATGTTTGATGCGAAGCAAGTTGCCTGTTTCGATTCCATCGCGTTGACCAAGATTGAGTGCAATTGTCTGATAACGTCCGAGCTGAGATATTGCATTCAATAACGATACTATTTCACCCCGAACTTTTTGGGTCGGTGGACTAGGGAAGAAGTCTCGCACAAAGTCAGTGTGATCAAGCGGGATCACGCGGTCATTGCGTAAAATTTCTCGAACTGAATTAGTGACTAAAAGTGTTGCGGGATCGCCTTGTCTTAATAATTTTGTTTCGCCAACATAGAGTGCTTCATATCCAAGAAGCTCGTTAGTGATGGGATCTTTTAACGGTTTGTTAGGTCTGAAAATGTGATAACGCCCATTGCCTGACGAAGTGTTTAGCTTTCTAACATACAGCGTGTCGTCAGTGCTGTTCGCTAAATGGTTATCGATACTTGAAAGGACATAAGCCGCGTTGTCTAGCACATCTTTTTCGATAATGAGTGGGCGTGACAACAGATGTCTGATCGACTCGATAGGAATAGAAGGAATGCTGGCGTCGATGGGTTTTGAATGTACACGGGGTGACAGTTTAACAATTTTCAAACCTGAGGCGAAGATTTTGCCGTCTTCTCCCCGTTGTTGAATTTGTATCCGTTTTTGGCCGCTGATGTAGATAATAGCGAGAATGTCACCTGGATAAATTAGATGTGGATTTTCAACCTGAGGGTTTTTGAACCAAATTTCAGGCCAATGCCAAGGATCACGTAAAAAGTGCGAGGAAATGTCCCACAGAGTGTCTCCTTTTTGTACAATATAGGTAACAGGGTGTTCTGTCTCGTAAACAATGACCTCAGGTGATTTGGGTTCAGTGATGTTGACTTTTATTACCGTGATGTCGGCAGCTTCAGGTTCTTGCTCTATAATAGAAAAAGGAAGGGTTCTGTCGGCGCAAGCGTTTAATAGTAAAACACTGCAAATCAATATAAATCTGTTTGCTCGCTGTTTTTTGGCATAGTTAGGCATATAAATCCCTGAAAATTTGGTACTAATTTAATCGATTGTAGCTAAAATTTAGCCGACCACAACTTTTTCATGGCTAGGATTCCTATATAATCATTAACTTGGAATAACTACTTGTAAACCTTCTCGAAGTTCAAAAGTATGGCTTTATTAAATATTTTACATTTTCCCGACCCCAAACTTCGCACTGTGGCGAAGTCTGTGACATTGTTTGACGATGAGTTAAAGAAGTTCGTCAATGATATGTTCGAAACGATGTACCAAGCACCGGGTATTGGGTTGGCCGCTAGTCAAGTTGATCGACATATTCGGTTGCTGGTTATTGACGTATCAGATAAAAGTGATGCGCCCAGATGTTTCATTAATCCTGAAATTGTAACGGCAGATGGTGAAAGTTGTATTGATGAAGGCTGTCTATCGATACCCGGCTATTATGAGGCGGTAACGAGATCGGATCATATTTTGGTGCGAGCACAGGATATAAATGGGGATGCCTTCGAAGTAGAGGCGAAGGGGCTGGAGGCGGTTTGTATACAGCACGAAATGGACCATTTGTTGGGTAAATTATTTGTTGATTACCTGTCTCCTCTAAAACGCAATCGAATTCGATCGAAGTTATTGAAACTAAAGAAACAAGCTTAATCATCCAGCTTATCCACTCATTAGGTCTGGTAATAGATGAATCAGTTTGATCATCGGCAGAGCTAAGTCTCAACAAGAAATTATATGATGAAAATAGTTTATGCCGGCACGCCAGATTTTGCGGTGCCCGCTTTAGAGTCCCTGATAAAGTCAGAACATATTGTGATTGCGGTTTACACACAGCCTGATAGACCGGCAGGCCGTGGTAGAAAGCTTCAGCAAAGCGCCGTCAAGCAATGTGCGTCATCCTATGATATACCGGTATATCAACCCCATTCATTTAAAGATCCAATTGACCTAGCCGCATTTGTCGAATTAGAGGCGGATCTGATGATAGTGGCTGCTTATGGTTTAATTTTGCCGATCTCAATATTGAATGCGCCTCGGCTCGGCTGTATTAATATTCATGGTTCAATATTGCCACGTTGGCGCGGTGCGGCACCAATACAACGTGCTATTATGTCAGATGATTCGTCAACTGGGGTGACGATTATGCAAATGGATTGTGGTCTCGACACAGGCGATATGATTTCAAAACAAACTTTATCCATTGATCCAGGCTGGACTTCTTTCGATTTACATGAGCAATTGAAGCAGCTTGGGGCTGATTTGCTTATCGATACCTTGCCTATCATTGAGTCAGGTCAAATTCAGCCAGAACCTCAAAATGAGTCGTTGGCCAATTATGCCAACAAGTTGAGTAAAGCTGAGGCTAAAGTTGATTGGCATAACCAAGCGCAGCAAATCGCCCAAGAGATCAGAGCCTTCATACCCTGGCCAGTGAGTTATGCCAATCTAAACGGAAAACTGGTTCGAGTTTGGCAAGCCAGTTTCGATAACACGCGCACGGTTGGAGTACCGGGAGAAGTACTCGATCATAACAATGAGGGTGTTTATGTAAGCTGTGGTGACGGTGTTTTGTGTATCGAAGAATTACAGTTTGAGGGTAAAAAGCGATGTACCGCCGCCCAAGCATTGAATGGTCGTAACCTCACTGGAAGTCAATTTCTGTGAACAGTCTAGTTACCGCCAACCGCACTCACAACCCAAGACAGCTCGCACTCCAATCATTATTATTGGTCATTGGTAAGGGGCGTTCATTGGATGATGCGCTAGCAAATATACTCGCTAAATTCCCTGATTTGGATGCACGTGACGTTGCGTTATGTCGTGAACTTGCCAACGGAGTCTGTCGCTACTATTATATTTTAAAGTATTTACTTAAGCCTAGATTACGCAAGGCGTTTAAAGCGAAGGATCTCGACCTGGAAATTATCTTAATGATTGGCATGTACCAATTATTGATGATGCGGGTGGACGATCATGCAGCGGTCAATGAATCAGTTAAGCTAACGCTTCATCAGAAAAAAAGCTGGGCTAAAGGGTTGGTGAACGGTCTATTACGCCAGCTGATTCGTGATGAAGTGACTATCGAGTCACTCTCGGCTGATATATCTTATCCTGAGTGGATAAATAATAAGATATTGGCCGATTGGCCTGAGCACAGCGCTGAAATTCTGCAAGCCGGTAACCAACGAGCGCCGATGGCGTTGCGAGTTAACTTAAGTGAGAGAACGCGAGAGCAGCAAATTGAAATATTGCTAGAACAAGGCGTCGCTGCTGATGTTCATCCGGTGGTTGAATCAGCCATTGTTTTGGACAAACCTTGTCCTGTATCCAAAATAGATGGCTTTGAATCGGGTGTAGTCAGCGTTCAGGACGCGGCCGCGCAATTGGCCGCCGAACTACTCGATTGTAAACCAGGTATGAAGGTGTTGGATGCCTGCGCTGCACCGGGTGGAAAGTCTGCTCATATATTGCAAGCTTGTGAGGACGTTATTTTGGTTGCTATCGATAAGGACGAGTCTCGACTGGCCCTTATAGATCAGAATTTACAACGCATTGGTAGTCAAGCAAATTTTCGGCAGGTGCAACTGAAATGTGGCAACGCAACACAACCAAGTGACTGGCATGACGGTGCGTTATTCGATCGTATTCTAGCGGATGTTCCTTGTTCTGCTAGTGGTGTTATACGCCGTCATCCTGACATTAAATTGTTACGTCGTGAAGATGATATTCCCAATCTTGTGTCACAACAGCAAGCTATTTTGTCGGCCTTGTGGCCGTTATTAAAGCCGGGTGGCGTTATGATTTATAGCACTTGCTCTATTTTTAAAGATGAAAATGAGGCGCAGATAGCCTGGTTTATCGTTAACCATGAAAACTGTACAGTGAATCGTTTGAATTCAGTACAATGGGGCCATAAGCGCCCTTATGGGCGACAGGTATTACCGGGACAGCAAGGCATGGATGGATTTTATTATGCAAAAATACACAAAACTATGATGATGAGTGGCCAGAAAGACTGATGCTTCTTAGGCGCCGCTTCAATTGGTATAATCCTGTTCAGGCAATATTGTTTGGATTACTGATTTGCGCTGTGTCAATTGCACAAGCTGAATCTGAATTTAACATAAAAACCGCCAGTTTCACGATGCGAGATAGCTTGCTATTGTTAGATTCAACGATAGAAATTGAACTACCCCAATATATTAATAGGGCGATTGACCAAGGTTTTGCGGTACCTTTAATGTTTGAGGTGGAGATGCTCAAATATAGTCGATACTGGTTTGATAAAAAGTTGTTGTCACTTAAACAAAAATATCAGCTGCACTACCTACCGATGCTCAGTTCTTATGCCATATACGACGTTAATAAGAATCAACGGATGTACTTTAATAGTCGACAGGAAGCGGTTTTCTATCTAGAGGTGATCTACGCCTACCCAATGTTCGACATCACTAATATCAATCAGTCGGAGCCGGTTTATGCGCGCTTACGAGTCGGTATTGATTTTGATGAACTGCCTTTGCCCCTCAAGTCGAACTCTTTGTGGGACAACGACTGGGGACTGAAAAGTGATTGGTTTGAATGGGGCATAGACCAACCACAATGACGCAGTCTGCGATTCGCAATTCCCTGTCGATTTTAGCGCTGGTGATCTTGCTGGTGGTATCGCTTTATGCGATAAGCGACGCCACTTCAAATTCAGCCAGTTTTGGTAAATACTATAGTTGGTTGGTTTTTTTCAATGCGATAGGTCTTATTGCATTGATTGGTCTTATTGTTTACAACGTTTTTAAATTAGTCATTCAGTATCGACTAAAGGCAATCGGTTCGCGCCTGACTGCCCGGATGATTGGCGTCTTTGTTTTATTGACGATTATTCCGGTTAGTATCGTGTATTACTTTTCGCTCAGTTTTATTCACCGAAGCATCGATAGCTGGTTTGATGTGGGTATTGAAGTGGCACTGGAAGACTCGTTACAGTTAGGCCGCAGTGCGCTGGATTTAAGAAAGCGAGAGGCATTAAACAAGACTCGGCTAATTGCCTCAGAAATACCGAGCATAGACGGAAATATTCTATTTGTTTATCTTGATGATATGCGCGACCAGCAAAATGCTATCGAGTTAACACTGCTGGATCATAGTCAGTCAATCATTGCCTCGAGCAGTATTGATTCAACCATCATGCCAACCTCATTGTCGCTCACTGATCTAGGTGATCTTGATCAAGATAGCCATTATCTAAAGCTGGAAGATAGCGCAATATCGGGTCTTGCTATAAGGGTTGCGGTGCGGGTGCAAAGCACGGATGCGACCGAAAAATCGAAAACACTCCAGGCACTATTCCCGTTTACTGACAGGCTAAACGAACTCACTATTAATGTGCAGGCCGCTTTTGATCGTTATAAGCAACTGTCCGTATTGCGCGTGCCGTTAAAAACCAGTTTTACGCTGGCGCTCTCTCTAATACTATTATTAAGTGTGCTATCGGCTATTTGGCTAGCATTCGTTGCCGCGCGCAATTTAGTTGCTCCCATTAACGAGCTGGTCGAGGGCACAAAATCGGTGGCGGCGGGTGATTATGAAAAACAATTGACTGTATCAGGCACCGATGAACTAGGTTTTTTATTGCGCTCATTTAATACCATGACACGCAAAATATCACACACACGAGCGATCGCTAAAAAAAGTCAGGTGATGGAAGCGATGCAGCGCAATTACCTCGAATCGGTGATGGAGCACATAACCTCAGGCGTACTGACGATTGATGACACCGGGTTTATCAAAAGTGGTAATCCAGCATCCTGTTTTATATTTTCGGTCGATAGCCTTTTTTTTACTGAGCTATCAATTGAAGATGTTTTGAAGTTGTATCCACGCTTGGCTGTCTTCTTCGAAGTCGTGCAACGACAAATGGCGTGTCAGGACGAATGGCAGGAAGAAGTCACGATCGTAGGTCCCAGCGGTAACAAGAACCTGCGAGTGACCGGAACCACCATTCAATCTCAATTAGAAGGAAGGCGCGAACAAGTTATCGTGGTTGATGATTTAACCGAATTAATTCAGGCAGAAAAAGATTCGGCCTGGAGTGAAATGGCTCGCCGACTCGCACATGAAATTAAAAATCCACTCACCCCCATTCAATTGTCGGCTGAGCGCTTACAGCGCAAATTAAGCACTGAAGTCACGGGCGAAAAACAGGAAATGTTAAATCGATATACTCAAACTATCGTGCAGCAGGTCGAGGCGATGAAAACAATGGTTAATGAGTTTTCGGATTATGCTCGTTCAGCATCGAAAAATCCTGAGCCAATCGATTTAAACGCAATGCTCGAAGCGATCGCTGTTTTGTATCACAACAATCGCAATCATATGTCGATAGAGATGTCGCTTGATAGCGCCAGGCCTCACATTTTAGCGGACGGCATCCGATTACGTCAGCTGGTACATAATTTACTCAAAAATAGCCTCGAAACGATTGGTGGAAATGGTTGGGTAAAGCTTGAAACAAAATGCGTGTTGCATTTTGGGCAAGCCTGTGTCGAACTCAGTGTTGAGGATAATGGCAAAGGTATAGCCGCTGATGTTGCCAATAAAATTTTTGAGCCCTATGTGACAACAAAAGTAAAAGGTAGTGGTCTGGGTCTGGCTATAGTCAAAAAAATAGTCGATGAACATGGTGGAGCCGTTTGGGTAATAAATTCAGAGCAAGGTGGCGCGCGATTTATTGTTCGCTTGCCAATGATGTCCGAATTAGATGAAACTATGGTCAATGCTGATCATACCGTCATTAACCATAACAGTATCAATAATAGAAGAACTAAAAAGGATGGGGTCGTTTAATGAGTGCAAGAATACTGGTGGTCGATGATGAGCCTGATATTCGTTTTTTGCTAAAGGATATTCTTGAAGATGAAGGCTACCTAGTGGATGTCGCAGAACATGCCAAAGCCGCAAATGAAAAGCGAAGTGCCAATAAGCCTGACCTGGTTTTACTCGATATCTGGATGCCTGAAGTCGACGGTGTAACATTATTAAAGGAATGGAAGTCTTCACAAACAGATACTTGTCCAGTGGTTATGATGTCCGGGCATGGCACCGTTGAAACCGCAGTCGAAGCAACCAAGTTTGGCGCCTATGACTTCGTCGAAAAACCGCTGTCGATGGCGAAACTGTTAAATACGGTAAAAGCGGCACTTGCCAGTGCGACAGTATCAGCTGAAAAAGCGCGCCACAGTAAAAAAGAGGAGCCTGTTGGCAATAGCGAAATTGTCCAGCAATTGAAACGAGGTATGCAGTCCATTAGTCGTTCTAGTCACCCGGTATTTTTTTCAGGTGCCAATGGTAGTGGCAGAAAAATATGGGCGTCATATTTATGTGAATTATCAGGTTCTTCGCTCCAATTTTTCGATCCAACAAAGAATTTTAATTACTACTCACCTCTGATCAGTAGCATTTATATAGAGGAAGTGAGTGACTTATCCCATGATGTACAATCGAGTTTATTACAAGCGATTACGGACGCGCGTGATTCGAAACATCGGTATATTGTCGCCAGTCGATTAAGTTGCAGCGAACTTACTGAAAGCCGTGGCATCTTACCTGAGCTTGCCGATTACTGGCGTGATGTTATTTACATACCATCGTTATACGAACATGTTGAGGATATTCCTGAATTACTTGAGTACTATGTAAATTGGTATAGCGATCATGAGCAACTGCCCTATCGCCATTTTGGTGTTGCAGCCCAAAATTTGTTACGCAATTACGAGTGGTTAGGTGATATTTTACAGCTCAAACAATTTATCAAAACAATTCTGGGAAACAGTGATAATAAAACTATTGAATTCGATGAAATTGAATTTATCCTAAAGCAGTTCGAGTCGCCAGTCGAACCAATTGAACTTAATTCGATGCAACTAACGATTAACTTAAATATGGATTTGCGCGACGCACGGGAAGCCTTTGAGAGAGAGTATCTATCACGGCATCTCGAGATGTGCGGTAATAATATTACTGAACTGGCGCGACGAGTCGGCCAAGAAAGAACGAATTTATATCGAAAGCTAAAGAGTTTGGGCCTGCATAATAAAAAGTAGACCCGAAATTTTGATCTGGAATTTAAATTCAGATTAATGGTTTAGGACAATATTCCAAAAAACATCCATCAAGAATAATACTACTCATGAATATCATAATACTCGGTGCAGGTCAGGT